>Ga0307488_10005249_pt1 | contig 10715 bp, 8 predicted proteins | sample SB02metaG_FD_202248 | JGI IMG/M metagenome (GOLD analysis project Ga0307488, IMG submission 202248) | Sea-ice brine microbial communities from Beaufort Sea near Barrow, Alaska, United States - SB 0.2 | ecosystem: Environmental > Aquatic > Marine > Coastal | place: USA: Alaska | collected 2017-05-06
CTCTATTCAGCTTGAACTATGGATTACTAGATCTATAGATGACAGTAAGTTATAACATGGGCCTAAGGTAGGCTTTAGCCCTAAACAGGTGTTCTGATCTGACTATTGCGGTATCGATCACAGTTCTGTGTTAATTCACGTTTAGGCTATTATGTTACTCGTTTTAACTAGGAAACCAACCATGCGCACCTTTCTCATCGCTCTATTGATCTCCATTTCAACTCAGGCAGGGGCTAATAACGATATAACTAACAACAAGTTAGTTGAAGCTGTAGCAGCGATCGATGCCAATGTTATTTTCATGCGACACGCTTTGGCGCCAGGCTTTGGCGATCCAGAGCATTTTAATGTGGCTAATTGTTCGACCCAAAGAAACTTGAGTGACATGGGCCGCACGCAAGCTAGGAGCATAGGCACAGCAGTGCTCAATAGTGGTGTTGAGTTTGAACAGATATTATCTAGCCAATGGTGCCGGTGTACACAAACAGCAGAGTTATTAAATTTAGGCCATTGGAGCACCTTTGGTGGCTTAAATTCTTTTTTTCAAGGCCATGTAAATAAGCAAGCAACCCTTAATCTACTGCATAAAAAATTAGCTTCCCTTGATCATGGACTTACCTTAATGGTGACCCACCAAGTGGTCATTAGTGCCATCACTAAACTTGTGGTGGGTAGTGGAGATCTAGTGGCCTATAATTCCACAACGTTTGAGGCCCAAGCATTGACCTTAGAGTGATTTATGCCTCGCTGCACCATAATTGCCTTAACTTTAATAAACTAGCTGCCAGGCCCTCTTAGGGATGACATAAATCGCGCTAAGCTTAATTTTATTCTGCTCTTTACTTTACTTTACGCTACTTTACTTGGCCCCGTAATTGGCTCTTTACTTAGCCCAATTAATTTGGCATTTACGTGTTACCCAACTGTGTATTTGATATTGTTATTGGCTATATTATTGTATGCTATTCACAGCATCACCCTTTTCACGCTTTACTAGGCTTTGTGCAAAATTCATGCAACTTCATATTCATCCCAGCACCCTCGAACTTGGCTCAAGCCATTGGCAACAATACCTCTCTTTGCAGGCCGACCCCTTTAGTCAATATGCATTTCATGCCGCCTTAGAACACAGTGGCAGCGTAGGTGGCGATAGCGGCTGGCAACCTTTACACCTTGAAATCACAGAGGGTGGTAAGCCCGTTGCCCTCATACCAAGCTATATCAAAACCAATTCGTGGGGTGAGTATGTATTTGATTTTGAATGGGCCAACGCTTATCAACGTTATGGTTTGGAGTACTATCCAAAACTGATTAGCGCAGTGCCTTTTACACCCTGTGCAGGCCCAAGGGTATTGTTAGTTGAAGGTGCAGATTTAACAACAGTATTGGGGTTTTTACAGCAACAGTTGCCCCATTTATGTAGCCAAATTAAGTTGAGTAGTTGGCATTGGCTATTTGCTCAACAACCCGACTGGGAGGCCGCCCAACAACAGTCATGGCATCAACGTATTGGTTGCCAGTACCATTGGTACAATCACGACTATAGCCAGTTTGAAGACTTTACTGCGCGCCTAACCTCACGTAAGCGCAAGTCCATTAAAAAAGAACGCCGCGTGATTGTTGAACAAGGCATTAACTTTACCTGGCAACAAGGCGATAACATTAGCCAAAAGTCGTTAAAAGAGTTTTATGCCTGCTATCAAAGCACTTACCTAAAGCGCCGCAGCCAGGGTTATTTAACCTATCAATTTTTTTCTGAACTACTCACCCAAATGCCAGAAAAACTGTTGCTAGTGACCGCGTCTAAGGATGACTCTCCTTTAGCCTACGCCTTATTTTTTGTGGATGATGACACCCTTTATGGGCGTTATTGGGGTTGTTTAGAAGAAGTTGAGTTTCTTCATTTTGAGACCTGTTATTATCAAGGCATCGATTACTGCATTGCCAAGGGTATTCCTCATTTTGACGCAGGCGCGCAAGGTGAACATAAACTGGCCCGTGGATTCATACCCCAACTCACCCACTCTTACCATTATTTGGCAGAAACTGGATTTAATGACGCCATCAAAAACTTCTGCGAGGCAGAAGCCCAGCAAATAGAACATTATATGCAATGGGCCGAAACCGCCCTGCCTTATAAAGCTGAATAGCAGTATTGACCTTTTAGTCATCAACTTCATATAACTTGACCCGCTTGGCAGCAAGGCCTAATCTGACATCCTGTTAATCAAACGAACGTTTTAATTATGCCTTCTTCGTCACCGTCTTCAACCTACCCTCATTTATTAGCACCACTCGATTTAGGTTTTACGAGTTTAAAAAACCGAGTCATTATGGGTTCTATGCACACGGGTCTAGAAGAAGCAAAAAACGGTTTTGAACGCTTAGCTGAGTATTTTGCTGAACGCGCCCGTGGGGGTGTCGGCCTTATCGTCACTGGTGGGATATCGCCCAACCAACAAGGTTTAACCTTTACCGGTGCGGCAGCCCTAGATAACGAGGATAAAGTGGCTCAACACCGCTTGGTTACCCATGCCGTGCATCAGGCGGGTGGCAAAATTTGTATGCAAATCCTGCATACAGGGCGTTATGCATACTCTGCCAATGCGATTGCGCCATCGGCTATTAAGGCACCTATTAATGCCTTCACTCCAACCGAAGTGACCAGTGAAGGCATTGAACAGCAGATTAAAGACTTTGTTAACAGTGCCATGTTAGCCCAACAGGCTGGCTATGATGGTGTAGAAGTCATGGGCAGTGAAGGCTACTTTTTAAATCAATTCATTGTGACCCGCACCAACCAGCGTGACGACGAATGGGGTGGTAGTTATGACAACCGCACCCGCCTGGCCATCGAAGTCGTCAAACGCATACGCGCAGCCGTGGGTGAAGAGTTCATCATTATCTATCGCCTGTCTATGCTCGATTTAGTGCCAGAAGGCAGCCACTTGTCGGAAGTGATTCAACTAGGCCAAGCCATTGAACAAGCAGGGGCAAGCATTATTAACACCGGTATTGGTTGGCATGAGGCACGTATACCGACCATCGCCACTAAAGTACCCCGCGCTGCGTTTACCTGGGTGACTCATGCGGTGCGCAAGCATTTAACGGTGCCCGTGATCACGTCTAACCGTATCAATACCCCAGAGGTAGCGGAAAGGGTTTTAGCTAATGGCGATGCAGACCTCATTTCTATGGCCCGGCCCTTCTTGGCTGATCCAGAATTCGTCAATAAAGCAGCCGCAGGCCAAGCTGAGCGCATCAACACCTGTATTGGCTGCAATCAAGCCTGCTTAGACCACGTCTTTAACGGCAAACCCAGTAGCTGTTTAGTGAACCCACGGGCGTGTGAAGAAACTCGTATTATTATTGCACCGACGCAGGCTGTAAAGACCATTGCCATTGTGGGTGCAGGCCCTGCCGGTTTAGCCTGCGCTGTGACTGCTGCAGAGCGAGGTCATAAGGTCACTTTGTATGATGCAGCTGATGAAATTGGTGGCCAGTTTAATATTGCTAAGCGCATTCCTGGCAAAGAAGAGTTCTTCGAAACCATCCGCTATTTTGGTGTTAGGTTAAAAGAACTAAAGGTTGATGTAAGGCTTAATACCCGCTTAACAACCCAGCAATTAAACGCCATGCAGGTGGATGCATTAGTGCTGGCAACAGGCATTAGCCCGCGCCCACTGGATCTGCCAGGCCATGATCATGCTAAAGTGCTTAATTACCTAGACGTGCTCAAGGGCGCAGAAGTGGGTGCAAAAGTGGCCATTATTGGCGCCGGTGGAATTGGTTTTGATGTGGCAGAATATTTAACACATGGAGCGCGTGAACCTAGCAAGAATATTGCCCAGTTTATGTCCCAGTGGGGTATCGATATGACCATGCAAGCTAGGGGTGGCGTGGCTAATATGTCTAAAAATATAGAGGCTTCTCCGCGCAAGGTCCACTTATTACAGCGTAAAACCAGCAAAGTGGGTGCAAGTTTAGGAAAAACCACAGGTTGGATACACCGCGCTGGCTTGCAGCAAAAACAAGTCAATATGATTGCCGGTTGTGAATACCAAGCCATAGATGATCAAGGGTTGCACCTAACCATTGATGGCAAAGCACAAATTTTAGCGGTAGACCATGTTATTGTCTGTGCAGGCCAAGATCCAAATCAACACTTATGTAACGGCTTAGAGCATGAATACCATCTTATTGGCGGTGCCCACAAAGCTACTGAGTTAGACGCTAAGCGGGCTATTCGGCAAGGAACGTTACTCGCCATAGAGCTATAAGGCACTCCCTATGCACTACACCACGTTTGAGCTAAGCATCGAAAACCACATCGCCCACTTGCGCTTCAATCGGCCACAAGCATACAACACCATGAGTGTGGCGTTTTGGCAGGAATTTCCCCATGCCATTAAAACCATCGATGCAACCACTCAAGCTAGGGTATTAGTCATCAGCAGTTCGGGTAAGCACTTCAGTGCGGGAATGGATGTGGCTGTTTTTACCAGTGGTGCAATCAAACGCCCTCAAGACCCTGCGCGTCGCAATGAACACATGCGTCAACTGGTGTTGCAGCTGCAAGCCATTATTAACAGTGTAGAGAAAATGCGCATCCCTGTGTTGGCCGCCATTCAAGGCGCTGCCATAGGTGGCGCGTTAGACTTAGTGTGCGCCTGTGACTGCCGTTATATGAGTGAAGATGCCTTTGTTAGCATCGAAGAGATTAATTTAGGCATGGCCGCAGATTTGGGCACGCTGCAACGTTTACCTCGGCTTATCGCGCCAGGCTTAGCTAAAGAATTAGCCTATACTGGCCGTCGCATGATGAGCCAAGAAGCCTTAACAAGTGGCTTAGTCAATCAAGTTTTTGGTGATGCACAGACCATGCTAGAGGCGGTTATGGAGATCGCACAAACCATAGCCAATCATTCCCCCTTAGCCGTTTACGGCTGCAAAGAAATGATTAATTATGGCCGCGATCACGACCTTGAAAATGCGCTAAAATATCAAGCGGCTTGGCAAGCGGGTATGTTGCAACCAGAAGCAGACATGTTGCAAGCGATGACTAGCAAAGCCCAAAAACGCAAACCAGAATATGCTGATCTGCAGCCTACCCATTCAGTTTTTAAACCACTTGAGTAGCGCTTTCACATGGGCCTAAACGAGTGTTAATCGGTATTTTTGATGATCCGTTGCAACATGGTTTTTAAGGTCTCGGAGGCGTCACTATCCAACCCCTCCAAGGCATTACTCTCGGCCTTCTGACAATCGGCAATTAAATGTTCTACGCGTTGTTGACCGGCCGCTGTGCCTGTCACTTTGGTACCCGAATCTAATTGCTGCACGCGGGCCATGTTGTGCTTTTGCAAATCCATGGACAGTTCTAACAAGGTTGTTTGGTCCACCATAGTGCGTTTAGCAAGGTCTGTTAAACTGATGCTGTTTTCATTATACAAACACGCCAATACGCGCCATTCTTTGGTGGTCAGACCGTCATCAGCAACCACCTGATGAAACTCTTCGCCCATTTGATGCGTAGCCCGCGACATGTAATATAATAAATAGTTATCAATAAAATGACTCACATCATTAGTGTCTACAGAAGCCAAGGTGGGAATGGCTTCGGCTGTAGCGTAGGCACCCCGGTAAAACACTAAACCAGAGCCAGCATTGCTGCGTATGCCTTTCACTTGGCCAACGATAATCTCATGATCGCCGCCATCGTAAGTCGCCCAAGCTTCACATTCAAAGCAGGTAATCGCTCCAGGTAACGTGGGGGCACCGCCAAGGCCGGCTTCTACCGTCACATCAGCAAACTTATCCGTGCCGCTGCGAGCGAATTGGTTGGAGATTGCCATCTGCTCTGCACTGAGCACATTAACCACAAAATGTTTGGCTTTTATAAACGCATCAGCACTGTAGGCAGTCTTGGTAATGCTCCACAAGATCAATGGAGGGTCCATAGACACCGAGTTAAAACTACTCGCAGTGGCGCCTACAGGCTCGCCATTGTCATCTAAACAAGTCACTACAGTCACACCAGTAGCAAATGATGACAAGGCATCGCGAAATTCACGGGCGCTAAAAGCTTCTGTTGTCATATGGGACTCCAAATTAACAGTAAATAATAGGTCGCTATTATAGGCATTAACCCAGTAAAGATCAGGCTTAAATGTATAAAACAGCGTTAAAATAAAGCCTAAGGCCTAATAATTAATCAGTTAAAGGCGCAAGCGGCCTTTGCTACCAGTTAATAATGATACTTCTGCTTATGAATTTAAAGCATAAGGTTATAACCATATTTGCATTAACGCATGAATGCTCGTACAATGGCCCTAAGTTATCTTCAAACCAGCCTTGGAGGCCCTATGAAAAAGTCGACACAGACCGTACCTACAATTACTGCCTTTTTTGACGAAACCACCTTCACTGTGACTTACATCGTGGCCGACCCAGACACCAAAATCTGTGCCGTCATCGACTCTGTCTTAGACTTTGATGCCAACATGGGCCGCACCCGCACCGACTCTGCAGACAAGGTTATTAGTCATATTAAACAACAAGGTCTCAGCCTTGCTTGGTTATTAGAAACCCACGTGCATGCAGACCATTTATCTGGCGCACCTTATATTCAGCAACAATTGGGCGGACGGATTGCAATAGGCGACCAAATCACCCAAGTGCAAGACATGTTTGGTGACTTATTTAATGCAGAAGATGGTTTTTCTCGCAATGGCAGCCAGTTCGACCACTTGATCACACCTAACGAAGAAATTAAAGTGGGCAGTTTATCCATTAAGGCCCTGCACACGCCAGGTCACACCCCTGCGTGTATGAGTTTTGTGGTGGGAGACTGCTGTTTTGTAGGCGATACCTTGTTTATGCCCGATTACGGCACTGCACGCTGTGACTTTCCAGGCGGTGACGCAACCACCTTATACGAATCGATGCAGCAAATTTTAAATTTACCAGACGACACCCGACTATTTATGTGCCATGACTACGCGCCTGGCGGCCGCGAGTACCTTTGGGAAACAACCGTAGCCGATTCAAAAGCCCACAATATTCATTTGGTAGGTAAAACCAAGGCTGAGTTTATCAACATGCGCAAGGCCCGCGATGCGCAGTTGAGCGCTCCTCGTTTATTACTACCTTCTGTACAAATTAATATGCGTGCCGGCCACATGCCTCCAGTAGAAGACAATGGTATAGCTTATATTAAAATACCGGTTAACCAGATGGGTACTTAATGACTGTCACACGAACACTCTGGAAACACGTCACCCAATTACCCGCATTAATATGGCTTAAGCATTACCCTTTGAGCAGTTTGCAAGCCGATGCAATGGCCGCTTTAATTGTTACAGTAATGCTGATCCCCCAAAGTTTAGCCTATGCCATGTTAGCGGGTTTACCGCCAGAAACAGGCTTATATGCCAGTATCTTGCCACTTTTAGCCTATGCCTTATTCGGTTCTAGCCGCACATTATCTGTGGGCCCGGTGGCCGTTATCTCCTTGTTATCAGCCAATGCTGTGGGTATTGCTCATATTGCTAGCGGTTTAGATGTATTAACCTTATCCATGGGCCTGGCCTTCTTATCAGGTATGCTCATGCTCATCATGGGTTTATTTAGGTTAGGCTTTATTGCTAATTTATTAGGCCGGCCTGTTATCACCGGTTTTATTACCGCCGCCGGTTTGCTGATTGCCCTTGGCCAGTTGAAACACATTTTAGGCATTCCCTTAGTGGGCCATAATTTGCCTGAATTAGTGCTTGGGTTGTTACAATACGGCCAAGATGCCCACCTGCTTACGGCAGTTGTTGGCATTTCAAGCATGGTCTTTTTGTGGTTGGGTCGCAGCCCTCTTAGGCTGTTTTTATGCCGTTTTATGAGCCAATCTAACGCCTCTGCCTTGAGTAAAATGGCACCGGTGAGCGCCGTCATTATTGCTATTTTATTAGTTGAAAATCTGGACCTTGATCAGCAAGGCGTTATTGTTGTGGGTCATATTCCAGCAGGCCTCCCCAGATTGGCTTGGCCTGAAATGAGCAGATTATTGGTCTCTACTTTGATGCCTTCGGCCGTTATGATAAGCCTGATTGGTTATGTAGAATCTATTTCTGTGGCTCAAAATTTGGCCAATAAACGCCATCAAAAAATTGATCCGAACCATGAATTATTAGGTTTAGGTGCTGCAAATATAGCCTCTGCCACCTCTGGAGGGTTTGCCGTCACTGGCGGCTTTTCACGCTCTGTGGTTAACTTTGATGCTGGTGCAAGAACCCCAATGGCCGGAGTATTGGCTGCCGTAGGTATTGCCTTAGCCAGCCTTTACCTCACCCCTTATTTGGCTTTATTACCTAAAGCAGTGCTGGGCGCAACCATTTTTGTGGCGGTCGTTACATTAATCGAGCCTCAGGAAATCACCTTTACTTGGAAGTATAGTAAGCATGATTTTGCAGCCATGATGATTACCATTGGTATGGTGCTGTTTGTGGGTGTAGAAGCCGGCGTTATGGCGGGTGTAGTAGCGACAATATCGCTCATGTTATGGCGCACAAGTCGCCCTCATACTGCTGTTGTTGGCCCTGTAGCTGGGGGTCAACACTTCCGCAATATAGATCGCCACAAGGTTGAGCAGTTTGAACAGGTCATTGCTTTGCGTATTGATGAAAGTTTGTTTTTTGGTAACGTGCGTTATTTAGACAATCAGCTCAATGAATTATTAGCTCGAAACCCCTGCATTGAGCATTTAATTCTAATGGCGTCGGGCATTAATCATATTGATTCGAGTGCCGTTGAAAGCCTATTGGAATTTAACCAGAGATTGCACGATCAAGGCATTAAAATGCACTTGTCAGAAGTTAAAGGACCGGTACTGGATCGCTTACAAAGGATCAACTTCGCTGGCCAATTAACTGGCACCATTTATCTTAGTCAACATCAGGCGTGGCAAGAGCTAACTAAGCCATGTTAGCCTTAGGTACTTTTAACACATAGTGAGTGATGGTATGAACATTAGCCAATTAAAATGTGCGCCTTGTCACATGGGGGCTGCGACAGTCACCGAGGCAGAACAAGTGATTTTAATGCAGGAAATCCCTCACTGGAGGCCTATTCTTGTGAACGAGGTTACGCAATTGCAGCGCCAATATAAGTTCAAAAACTTTAAATCGGCGTTAGAGTTCACTAATAAACTAGGTGCCATAGCCGAATTAGAAGACCACCACCCAGCGATTTTGACTGAATGGGGCTCGGTCACCGTTACTTGGTGGACGCATACGATTAATGGCTTGCATCATAACGATTTCATAATGGCCGCTAAAACAGACCACCTAATCGCATGAGTTTATGGGTCAACTCCCCATAAAAACGAACTAGCCCATAAACACAAACTAGCCCCCGTTTATAGGCTAGAATACACTCTTGTTAGCATCAGATGCCTGCCATTATGTTAAAGTTTTTTGAAAATTTAGTTGATCCCTACCCCCCAGAGCAACCCCAACAACCCCCCAAAGGGGTGTGGCGTTTTTGTTTGCACTATTGCGATGGCATGAAACGTTATATGTTTTTACTAGCCCTCACTGCGGGTGCCTTTGCTGCAACCGAAGTTATTATATTTGGGTTTATGGGCCAGTTGGTTGATTGGCTAAGTGTGCAAGACAGAGCCACATTTTTAGATGATCAAGCGAGCACATTATGGCTAATGGGCATATTAATAGTGCTTGTGGTGCCCGTTATTGGTCTGCTTAACAACCTCATTCGTTTGCAAACCCTGTTACCCAACTTAACCATGCGCGTGCGTTGGTTGGCCCACCGTTACTTATTACAACAAAGCTTAGATTTTTACCAAGATGATTTTGCAGGCCGTATTGCCGCCAAAGTCATGCAAGGGTCAGTAGCCGTTAGGCAAGTCGTGGGTAAGCTTTGCGACACTTTTGCCTACGTGGTGGTGGGCATCATTTCTATGCTGGTGCTGTTATCAAATACCGACCTGCGTATGGCCGCACCTATTGCCATATGGTTGGTGCTTTTTATCGGCACCATGATTTACTTTCTGCCGCGCTTAGGTCGCATTGCCGAAGAGCAAGCCAACAAACGAGCAATTATGACTGGCCGAGTCGTTGATAGTTACACCAACATTAGCACCGTAAAACTGTTTGCCCATACGCAACAAGAAACGGATTACGCTAAATCGTCTATGAATTCTTTTTTGCTCAATGTGTTTCAAATGATGGGCCTCAGTACCTGGATGGATGTCATTGTTACTAGTTTAAATAGCCTGCTTATTTTTGCGACGGCGGCAGTGGATATTTATTTATGGCTTAACCATAGTGCTAGCTTAGGCATGATCGCAGTCAGTTTAGCCCTCGCCATTCGCTTACAAGGATTTTCTGATTGGCTAATGTGGGAAGTGCATGACTTTTACGAGAGTTTAGGCACTGTAATGGATGCTATGCACACTATTTCCCAGCCTCAAACGGTGCTCAATAATGCTGACACTGCGTTAAAAGTAACCCATGGCCACATCAACTTTGATGCTATTTGCTTCCACTACGGTAAAAGCCATGGGGTCATCGATGGTCTAAGCCTACAGATTAAAGCGGGAGAAAAAGTCGGCATTGTCGGGCGTTCTGGGGCAGGCAAATCTACCCTAGTTAATTTATTGCTGCGTTTTCATGATTTAGAAAGTGGAAAAATTGTGATTGATGGGC
>Ga0307488_10005250_pt1 | contig 10714 bp, 11 predicted proteins | sample SB02metaG_FD_202248 | JGI IMG/M metagenome (GOLD analysis project Ga0307488, IMG submission 202248) | Sea-ice brine microbial communities from Beaufort Sea near Barrow, Alaska, United States - SB 0.2 | ecosystem: Environmental > Aquatic > Marine > Coastal | place: USA: Alaska | collected...
TGGTAAAGGCGTTTTTCTTGCGCCGTGAACCCCAATTGCCTAACCAGCTCTTCGAGCCAGAGAACAGCATAAAGAGTTTTTGCAGTAACCAGGAAAGCAGCAACACGCCCACCAGGGCCAGAATAGCCATGATGGCCATGGAGAACACGTTCATCTCGATGATCCAGTCACTGAATTCAATAAACACATAACCCTTGTCATCGAAGATCAACGAGCCCACTAACACGGCGATCAGCAGGGCAATAAATAGCGCTAATATTCTGATCATGGCTTGGCGTCCCCATTGCTAAACACATCGTTCATGCGCTGCTGGATAAGGTCTTGAAGCGCCGGGGCCACGGAAAACTGACCGGGGTAAACCCGTTCAATATCGGTATCGCTGAGGTTTTGCAGGCTATGGGTAAACTGGATCACCGCTGCTGCCTGGGTATCAAAGTCTGTGATCAGCACCCTGAGGGCGTTTTGCATGGCTTGCTGGTAAAGGGTGACATTCTCCTTCATCACCGCGCCCTGGGCTTGTAATAATGCCAGTCTCAGCTGCTCTTTGGCCAACCACTGCTGCTGCTCAGACAAATAAGGCTTAACGTCACTCTGCTTTTTGCGAAAACTGAAAAAATCTTCGGTAAATCTTCGCCAGTTGCGGGCCAGATTGCTGCGCCAGTCATTCGCCGAGCCTGAGACATCGGCGTTATCTTCAACCTTATCCGGGCGCGCGAACGTAACCAGTGGCAAGGCATCAACCTGTTGTAACAGGGCACCTAATGATAATGCTACAGAAGACAACGACACCGGGTTGATCTGTTGCAGGCCCTGCATATCCTGGGCAAGGCGCTCACGTATGGGCAACAGGCTCGGGTCATCCAGATCCTGCAAGCGGCTATCTGCTGACTGGAGCATCAACATGGCGGTTTTAACATCATGCTCTAACCATAATTTACGCCCGGCCATACGGATTAAAAAATCAGCCTCAGCCAGCAACCAGTCGGCGGGTCTGCGCCCGGCAATTGAGGTGATAATCTGCTCATTGGCTTTGCTTTGCCCGGCGGCCAATTGTGCCTGTGTGGCCGTGTCTTGCATTTGTTGGGCAAGTTGCTGCAGGTCAGCCTGCATACCACGATTTTTCTGAGTAATATCGTCGGTCAGGGCCAAATTGCTTTGGGCCTGCTGCTCAAGTTTGCTTTGCTGGCCTTCAATATACTGTGTCTGGCCGCTCTGCAGCTGTTGCCATTGCAACCAGCCCCAGTAGCCTGCGCCCAATACCCCTGTTAGCAGTATAAAATTTAGCACCACCATTAACCACAACAAACCGGTTCTGGCGGGCTTACCGCTGGTTTGCGCCTTGGGGCTAGCTTTTTTGTGGTCGCCGGCTTTATCAGCCGGGGTGCTTTTGGGGCTCACCACCGGGGACGCAGGCGAGGCCTTGGCGCTTCCAGCGGGCGTTGATGATGTGGGTTTGTCTGTATTATCTGCCATTTATTGCTCCAGAAATTCCTTGGCACAGTGGATAAGTGCCTGGTCGCTAGCGTCTTCGCTCAGCAATATTTTGTTTATACCTAGTTTAGCCGCAATCTGTTGGGTACGGGGGCTGACAACTATCCAGGGCAAGGATTGCAACCACTTTGGCGCAAATTGCGCAAAAGCGGCTTCTATTAGCTCGCCGCTGGTTGCAATGATGCATTGTATTTGCGCCGCATGCCAGACTTCTGTTGCCTTTGGTGGGGCCAAATTAACCCGTTGATAAACACTGGCAGCACTTACCCGTGCCCCCCGGGCGGATAAAACCTGGGCGAGATCCGCCCGGCCTCCCTGACCTTTAACGATCAGCACCTGGCGGCCTTTAACCGCCTGCAATTGTGCCAGTCCAAGCAGTCCTTCCGTGCTGGCTAATCCAGGCACTTCAGGCTCCAGGCCCCCGTCTTTTAGCCTAAGGGCTGTGGCCTGGCCTACCGCCAGTATGTGTATGGCCCCGGGCCAGTGGATCTCTTGCTGGCAGGCCAGCTCGGCCGCTGTGGTGCTGGTGAAAATGATCAGGCTGTCGGGTGCCAGCGCCGCTATTTGCCCCCCCAACGCTGCCAGTGCTGCCTGATCGGCAATGGTGTCTATTAACCCCAGGCCCACGGCGGACAAATTTGCCGCCTTAAAATGCGCGGCGCTGGTGTGGTATTTAGCCACCGGGCGCAAGATCAGAAAAGCCACAGGCCTACTCCTGGTCTAGGGCGCTTAATATCTTGCCTGCACCCTGGGCCAGCAAATTTTCGGCAACCTGCAGACCCAGATGTTGGGCTGTGTTGCTGTGGCCGTGAGCCTCAGCGTAGAGTATCTGTTTGCCATCCGGCGAGCCAACCAGGCCGCGCAAGTATAAATTGTCACCATCGAGCTCGGCAAAACTGCCGATGGGCACCTGGCAGCCGCCATTGAGCTTGGCATTTACTGCCCGCTCGGCGCTCACCCGCAGTGCCGTATCAGTGTGATGCAGGGGCTGGAGCAGGGCGATAAGCTTGCTATCGTCATTGCGACATTCTATGCCTACTGCGCCCTGGCCAACGGCGGGTAAAGACACCTCAGGGGGTAAATAGGCCTGTATGCGCTGGGGCATATTCAAACGAATGAGCCCGGCGGCGGCCAGTATAATGGCGTCATATTTGCCCGCATCCAGTTTGGCCAGGCGGGTGTTTACATTGCCGCGCAGATCGTGAATTTGCAGATCCGGCCGTGCGGCGCGTATTTGACACTGGCGGCGCAAACTGGAGGTGCCCACTATTGCACCCTGGGGCAGCTGGTCAATGCTGGTGTAGTGATTGGACACCAGGGCGTCGAGGGGGTTTTCCCGTTCACAGATGGCGTGTAAACCAAAATCTGCCGGAAAATGCACCGGTAAATCCTTAAGAGAATGCACGGCTATATCGGCCCGGCCTTCGCTCATGGCTATTTCTAACTCTTTGATAAATAATCCCTTGCCACCAATTTTGGCCAGGGGGGTGTCGAGGATCCTGTCACCCTGGGTGCTCATGGGTACCAGTTCTATGGTGATATCCTCATGGGCTTCGAGCAGCTTGGCCTGCACATACTCGGCCTGCCACATCGCCAGGGCACTTTTACGGGTAGCGATACGAATAATGCGTTGTGACATGGTAATTCCAAAATGAGTAGTAGGGACAGGGCACAGATCTTATCAGAAATTAGCTGAATTTTTCTTGGCTAGAACAAAATCACTGTGAAAAGGGCAAGGCAACAGTATAGTGGGTTAAATAAGTGCAAAAAAATAGCGGCAAAGTGCCCCTGGCAATACATTATGAGGGACGTTGCCTGATCCGGGTTGCGCCCCTGGCGAGGTAAAACGCTGCGCCCTGGCCGATTTGAAGGTGGGGTAACAATCAAAGCGTCCGGCTATATTGCCCGGGGGGCGCGCCTGGCTCAGCGGCTTGAGTGACCAAGGCCAGGCGAGTAACGCCATAGTCTGGCCTCACTATGGCCTAACTATGGTCTCACTAATAGAATAGCACGCTATGTTTGATTGGCTCCTGGGTTAAGCAGGCAAACATTTTTGTAACCAGGCGGATATGTCCAGTATCTCTTGAGGGCAAAGACTGTGCTGCATCATATATTCACGCCATTGCACCTGATAGCCATTTTCTGTCAATACCTTATAGGCGGCATTACCCAGATAGACGGGCACTACATCATCTTGTTGCCCGTGGGCCATCATAATAGGGGTGTTTTTATTGGCTTGGTGAGCCTGGGCGCTTAGGGTTTCCGGCTCACTCATATAGGTAGATAAGGCCAAAATCCCGGCAATTTTTTTGTTTAAACGGGTACCCAGATGCAGGGCAATCACGCCACCCTGGGAAAACCCTGCCAACACAATACGCTGTGCAGGAATGCCGCGGGCGATTTCTGCGTCAATCAGTTTTTCTACTAGCGCCGCCGACTCATGCACTCCTTCGCTATCTGCCCGGTTATTAAAATCCAGACTGGTGATGTTGTACCAGGCGCGCATTTCCATATTGTTGTTGATCGCAACCGGGCGAATAGGAGCATGGGGAAACACAAAACGGATGGCCAGGTTTTCAGGAATATGAAGCTCTGGCACTATGGGGGCAAACCCGTTGCCTGAGTCACCCAAGCCATGTAACCAGATCACGGTGGCCCTGGGCGGGTTGGCGGGATTGACGTCTACGTAGCTTAATTGTTTGTCTTGCATTAACTTACTCTCTTAACCCTTTGGGCGTGGAAATGTGACAGCTTGACCTGCCTGTTTGGTGGCGGCCTCATTCATAAATTCCCAAAACTCTGCCCCTGTGCGTTCGTCTATCCACAGGCCTTCTTGAAAGTTAAAATGATGGCCGTTAAATTTGGTAGCTACCCACACCTGGTGCAGGGGAGGTTGTTTATTGATGATGATTTTTGTACCGTTTTCAAACGTCAAGCTCAAAATACTGCTGGCGGACTCGTAGTCTATGTCTACTTAGCACTCGTCCAGCAATTCTTCCAGGCTGATTAATAATTCGTCTACCAGCTGATGATATTGGCTGTCGTTCATTTTTCCCTACCTGTTTTAGTGGTTTGTGGCGCGTTAGCACCATTGGGTAAATGAATATGCTAACATCGCACACAATTCGCAACACTCACTTTATCCACTAACTTGATTGAAAATCACCTATGCCACAGACACTCGGAAACTTATTTATACTCGCTGCCCCCTCTGGTGCGGGTAAATCCAGCTTAATCAAAGCCTTGCTTGAGAAACATCACTCAACGGATACCCATAGCAATGCCATGCAGGTGTCTGTCTCCCATACCACTCGCAGCCCACGGCCAGGTGAAAAGCAGGGAGTGGATTACCATTTTGTCAGCCGCGAAGAGTTTCAGGGGTTGATTGAGCAAGATGCCTTCTTTGAATGGGCCGAAGTATTTGGCAATTATTATGGCACCTCCAAGGTCGTGATCGAACAAACCTTGCGCAAAGGCATAGACGTATTTTTAGATATAGACTGGCAAGGTGCCAGACAAGTTAAAGCGCAGATCCCCGATACCGCCACCATTTTTGTGGCTCCGCCGTCTAAAGTGGAGTTGCAGCGCCGTTTAACCGAGCGTGGCCAGGATAGCCCGGCGGTGATAGCCGATCGCATGGCCAAGGCCGTGGCGGAAATATCCCACTATCACGAGTTTGATTTTATTGTGGTAAATGATGATTTTGTCGCCGCACTGTCCGAGTTAGATGCCATAGTGTCGAGCCGTCGTCTGCGTAAAGAAAAGCAGGTTATTCGCCATCAGAGCTTGTTTGAAAACTTATTGGCTGGTGATGGTCAGTTAGATCATTAAAGATCTTTTCTATTGGCTGGTTTGCTAGTACACTATGCGCCCTTTTTTCATACTACTCGATGGAGATCCGAATGGCTCGCGTAACAGTTGAAGATGCTGTAAAAGTAATTGGCAACCGATTTGATTTGGTTTTAGTCGCAGCACGTCGTGCACGGCAACTTGCTATCGAAGGTAAAGTTTCACATGTGCCCGTAGGTACAGATAAACCTACCGTAGTGGCTTTACGTGAAATCGAGCAAGGTTTTGTGACTGCAGCCACATTGGCAGCTGAAGATATGCATGATCAACACACTCAGGATCAGGCTGAATTCGGATCCGTAGCCAATATTCTGCAAGAACAGTAAAAAAATAGCCTAATTTTTAACGGCTACCCATCATACTGATGTTTAGCCGTTGGCTTCCTGCAAAAATCACCGTATTCTTAAGCATTCATCGGTCGAGACTCGTAGCACTTGTATCTATTTGAAGGTTTAAAACAAAAGTTAGAGGCGTATCTGCCACCTGAAAAGGTAGCGGAGACTCAGCGTGCCTTTGTGGTGGCCCGCGATGCCCATAGCGGGCAAATGCGCTCCAGTGGTGATCCCTACATTACGCATCCCGTCGCCGTTACCGGGATCCTGGCCGATATGCGCCTGGATCACGAAACGCTGATGGCCGCCCTGCTACACGACGTTATCGAAGATACCCCCCACAGCAAGGAAGATTTAAGCGCCCAATTTGGCGAAATCGTCGCCGAGCTTGTAGAAGGGGTTAGCAAACTCGAAAAAATCCATTTTAGTAACAAGCAGGAAGCCCAGGCCGAAAATTTTCGCAAGATGATGATGGCCATGGTGCAGGATATACGCGTGATCCTGATCAAGCTGGCGGATCGCACCCATAATATGCGCACCCTGGGGTCGTTGCGCCCCGACAAGCGCCGCCGTATTGCCCGGGAAACCCTGGAAATTTACGCACCCATCGCCCATCGCCTGGGGATCCACGATATCAAAAATGAACTGGAAGACTTAGGCTTCCAGGCCATGTATCCCATGCGCTATCGGGCGTTAAATACCGCGGTTAAACAGGCCAGGGGCAACCGTAAAGAAATCATTGAAAACACCCGCAAAGAAGTGGAAGCCCGGTTGGCCGCGTACGGCATCAACGCTGTCACCAGCGGCCGTGAAAAACACCTGTATTCCATTTACCGCAAAATGAAAAACAAAGAGCTGATGTTCAATGAAGTCATGGACATCTACGCCTTTCGGGTGGTGGTCGACAGTGTGGATAACTGTTACCGGGCGTTGGGAGCCGTGCACGGTTTGTATAAACCGATCGAAAGCCGTTTCAAAGATTATGTGGCTATTCCCCGCACCAATGGCTATCAGTCTTTGCACACCTCGCTTATCGGCCCCCACGGTATTCCCGTGGAAATCCAGATCCGCACCGCCGAGATGGATAAAATGGCCGACATAGGTGTGGCCGCCCATTGGGTATATAAAGACGATGCCGACACCAGCGATACCACCGCCCAGGTGCGAGCCCGCAAGTGGATGCAATCCCTGCTCGAGTTACAGCAAAGCGCCAGTTCGTCTTTTGAATTTATTGAAAATGTGAAAACGGATCTGTTCCCCGATGAAATATATGTATTCACCCCGGACGGGCGCATCATTGAATTGCCCACGGGGGCCACGGCGGTCGACTTTGCTTATGCCGTGCATACCGACGTAGGTAATACCTGTGTTGGGGTTAAAGTGGCAAGGCGTCCCTATTCCCTGAGTAAACCTCTTGATAACGGTCAGACCATTGAAATTATTACGTCGCCCCGGGCCAAACCCAATGCCAGCTGGCTGAATTTTGTGGTCAGTGCCAAAGCCCGATTGCATATCCGCAATTATTTAAAAAACCAGCGCTCGGAAGAAGCCTACACTATGGGCAATCGCTTACTGCGTCATGCTCTGGGCAAAACGAAGCTGGATGAGATCCCCCAAGAAGATATCGATCGGGTCCTGTTAGAAACCAAACATCAAAACTTCGCCGCTTTGGTAGCCGACATTGGCCTGGGCAATGAACTGAGTGCCATCGTCGCCAGGCGATTGCTCGGCGAAGCGTCGGTATTGCCAGATAACGGTCGCAAGGTAGCGATCAAGGGCACCGAAGGTTTACTGGTGGCGTTTTCCCGTTGCTGCCACCCGATCCCTGGCGATCAAATAGTCGCAGTGCTCAGTCCGGGGCGGGGCATGATGATCCACCAGACAGGCTGCAGCAACATTCGCAAACTCAGCCGTGAAGAACCGCAACGTATATTGGTAGTGAAGTGGGACGAAACGCCCTATGGTGAATTTAAGGCCGCACTGCGAATTGAACTGGTCAATGATCAGGGCACCCTGGCGACCCTCACCAGTACAGTGGCTTCTTGTGGCTCAAATATAGTGGGTTTACAAACCGAAGAAAAAGAAAGCGGCATCTATTATATCGACATAGAGCTGACCACCACGAACCGCATCCAGTTGGCGGATGTCATGCGTAAAATACGCGCTATGCCTGAAGTACAACGGGTATCGAGACACAGCCAGTCCAAGCAAAATAAATCTCATAACATATAACAAGGGAAGAAAATTATGTCTAAGTCTGTTATTCATACCGACCAGGCTCCACAAGCTATTGGTCCTTACAGTCAGGGAATTAAGTCAGGCACCACAGTCTATTTATCCGGGCAGATCCCGCTCGTGGCCGAAACCATGGAAATGGTCTCGGAAGATTTTGCCGTGCAAGCCCAGCAGGTATTTAAAAATTTGCAGGCGGTGTGCAAAGCTGCCGGTGGCACCACTAACGATCTGGCCAAGGTCAATATCTATTTAACGGATCTGTCGAATTTCGCCCAAGTCAACGAAATCATGAGCGAGTATTTCAAGCAACCTTACCCGGCACGCGCCGCAATAGGGGTAAGAGCCTTGCCCAAAGGTGCACATATTGAAATCGACGGTATTATGGAATTACCCGAATAAGCTCCCAAGATGAGCTTTTTTAAAAGTGAATAGAATATGACTGCCCTGGCAACGATGTCTCCCGAGCGCTATGCGCGCATTCGAAAATTACTCAGCACCCGTCAGCCCAGTCTGACGGTGTGTATGGAGCAGGTGCATAAGCCGCACAATGTGTCTGCCGTAGTGCGCAGTTGTGATGCTGTCGGTGTGCACCGGATGCATGCGGTGTCGGATAAAAAAGCCAAGCTGCGTAAAAGCACGGCGATGGGCAGCCAGAATTGGGTCTATACCGATATTCATAGCACCATAGAAGAGGCTGTCAGCCACTTTAAACAGCAGAAGATGCAAGTGCTGGTGACGCATTTATCCCCCGACTCAGTGGATTTTCGCGACATTGATTATACCTTGCCCACGGCTATTATTCTGGGACAGGAAAAATTCGGTGCCACCAAGCAAGCCATCGCCCTGGCGGATAGTAATATCGTGGTGCCGATGGTTGGCATGGTGCAATCGTTAAATGTGTCTGTGGCGGCAGCGGTAGTGTTGTACGAAGCCCAGCGTCAGCGGCAGCTGGCCGGTATGTATGATGAAATTCACTTATGTGAACAAGAATGCCAGCGTATGTTATTTCAAGGGGGGTTTCCGGTATTGCACAAGTTGTGTGAGCGCAAAGGCATAGCCTATCCCCGTATTGACGACAACGGCATGATAGTCGCCGACGCCAGCTGGTGGCAGCAAATGCAGATGACCAAAAAAGGCATGCGCAAGCTCGAGGCATTGGCGCAATAACCCGCCTGTTCAGGGGGAAAGGGGATCCGCGCTATGCACCGCGAAATAAATCCGCCCTTTGACAGGTCATCTTCGAGCAGGATAAACCTTACTCTTATAACCGGGATAACTTATGCCATACATTGCTTCTATTGCCTTACTGCTAACCTGTATATCTTTTGGCGGACTTGCCCTGGAGCGTACAGACATAGCCGCTGCAGCTGCAGATGTTACGCCCCTGCTAGTGGGTCAGTCAGCACCCGATACCTCCTTGCTAACCGTCGATGGTGCCCCGGTCAGTTTACAAGCACTGACTATGGAGCAACCCACAGTGCTGATTTTTTATCGCGGTGGCTGGTGCCCTTACTGCAATCGCCAGTTAGCGGGTCTTAAAGATCTGGAGCAACCACTGTCGGACCTGGGTTACCAGATATTGGCTATCTCGCCGGAAACGCCGGCGCAACTGCAGGCGCAAAAACTGCAGGCCAAGTTTGCGGTGCAGTTGCTCAGTGACGCCAGTTTGGAGACCATTCGTGGATTTGGCATCGCGTATTACGTGGCCCAGGACATAACCGACAAGTATAAAGCCAAAGCCAATATTGACTTGAATCATCAGGATGGGTCAGGCCGGGCAGTATTACCGGCGCCGGCGGTCTTTATTATCGATCAACAAGGCCGGGTGAAATTCAGCTATGTCAATCCAGACTACAAAGTACGCCTGTCGCCCGAACTGCTTTATCAGGCGGCAAAATATTCTTTGTGATCTTAGTTGGGCATACTATTCAGTCACTTAGCTGCTATTTATTACCCCTTAAGGCTAATTCGTCGCGTATACTGATTTTGCCTGCCGTGTGCTTTGCCAGAAGCGAGCGGTCACATTTAATTTTCAAGGACTGGTATATTACACGATGCGCGGATTAGCCCATACGCCCATAACTCAGCTTAAAGGGGTTGGTAGCAAGGTTGCTGAAAAACTGTTGAAGCTGGGTTTGGTCAGCATTCAGGACCTGCTGTTTCATTTACCCCATCGCTACGAAGATCGCACCCGGGTATACCCCATAGGCGAATTGATGCCCCACCTGCATACCAGTGTCGAAGGGGAAGTCATGTCCTGCGATGTGCAATTTGGTCGCAAACGCATGCTGGTGGCCCGTATCAGTGACGGCACAGGTACGGTGACCTTGCGCTTTTTTCACTTCTCGGCGGCGCAAAAAAACAGCCTGGAAATCGGTGCTCATATTCGCTGTTTTGGTGAGGTGCGCTCAGGCAAGTTTGGCCTGGAGATCATGCACCCGGAATACAAGATCATCAACCCCGAGTCTGTGGCCAACCTGGCTGAATCCCTGACCCCGGTTTACCCGGCAACCGAAGGGATAAAACAAATCACCCTGCGTAATATCACCGAACAAGCGCTGGGGCTGCTGGCTCAGGGCGGCTTGGCGGAACTGTTACCCGATGGTTTGTATCAGCAGCAAATCAGCCTGTCTGATGCCTTAAATCTGGTGCACCGTCCACCGCCGGATGTGACCCTGGCATTACTTGAACAAGGCAAACATCCGGCTCAGCGTCGCCTGGTGCTGGAAGAATTACTGGCCCATCACTTGAGTGTACTTAAGGTGCGCCAACAAAACCGCCAGCAACCCGGCCCTAGTATCACGCCC
>Ga0307488_10005252_pt1 | contig 10713 bp, 9 predicted proteins | sample SB02metaG_FD_202248 | JGI IMG/M metagenome (GOLD analysis project Ga0307488, IMG submission 202248) | Sea-ice brine microbial communities from Beaufort Sea near Barrow, Alaska, United States - SB 0.2 | ecosystem: Environmental > Aquatic > Marine > Coastal | place: USA: Alaska | collected 2017-05-06
AGGTTTTTCTGTTTTTGCTTTTTTAGGAGCAGCAGCTGAACCTATGTTATCAGCCATTTCTTCTAGTTGTGCTAAACGAATGTTTTTACCACCGTCTACACTGTACCAACCACCTTTAGCTTCGATTATTGGTGCTTTACCGTGTGCTGCTTCGTAAGCCGCTGTGAATTTTGCTAAGACGCTATCTTTGTCTAATTTGCTCATACGTTCTTATGAACCCTTTTTATTATAGTAATGTTAATATACCTTTTTTATTTCAAATGTCTAATTTGAGTGTTTGGAGATATATTTTTTGTGAAAAGACATGAATTTATTACATTAATTGACGATTTGCTGCTGCCACACGCAATTAATGATTATTGTCCCAATGGGCTGCAAGTGGAGGGCGCTGATCAGATTACAAAAGTAATTACAGGTGTTACAGCATCCCAAGCGTTGATTGATGAAGCAATAAAGCGCAAGGCCGATTGTATTTTAGTGCATCATGGTTATTTTTGGAAAGGCGAATCACAACCAATTACGGGCATAAAGATGCGCCGTATTAAATCACTTTTAACTCATAATATTAATTTGCTCGCTTATCATTTACCTATTGATATACACCCAACACTCGGTAATAACGCACAATTAGGTAATATATTGAATGTGAGTGACATCCGGTCTCATCCGGTTCTAAAGCCAAGTGGCATTGTAATGTCCGGAGAGTTGGCAGTTGAGATTGATGCGACAAGTTTTCAAAAACAAATAGCGACCACATTAGATCGAGATGTATTGCATGTGAGTGGCAGTTCGAATAAACCAATAAAGCGAGTTGCGTGGTGCACAGGCGGAGGTCAAAGTTATATTGATGCTTGCGCAGAGTTAGATATTGATGCCTTCATTTCAGGCGAAATATCAGAGCAAACTACACATAGCGCGAGAGAACTCGATATTCATTATTTTGCTGCGGGCCACCATGCTACTGAACGTTATGGTGTTAAAGCTTTAGGTGAGTATTTAAATAAAGCGTGTGGAATTGATGTTGAGTTTGTGGATATTCATAATCCAGCATAACGTCAGTGTTAAGATATAGCCATTGCGCAATTGGTTTTTACCCATCAGATAGTGCTTTGAAAATGGCAGTAATAGTTTTCTAAAATTAAGTTTCATCAACCCTTTATCTCGATATTAGGCGTGTAAAATAAAACATGAAAGAAAAGAAGGTAGTTACGCCAACAGATACATTTTTCAATGGTATTGCCAATAAATTTGACAACAATATCTATGGCACGAGCAAAGGGCGTTTGCGTCACCAGGTATTACTGCATTACTTGTCGGGGCTAATTCATTCAACAATACCTTGCGATGTATTAGATGCTGGGGGTGGGACAGGGGTTATGTCACTAGAATTCGTCCAAGCTGGCCACAACGTAACTCTTTGCGATGGCTCAGAGGAAGTGCTCGATATAGCTAGGCAACGCTTGGCAGGTGCGAAAAATACGCAGATTGAAAAAATAGACATATTGTCACTTAACTATCCTCAACAATTTGATGTCATACTTTGTCATGCTGTACTTGAATGGGTGCAGGAGCCCCTTGTGATTATCGATAAATTATTTACTCAGTTGCGCAAGGGGGGGCGATTATCGTTGAGTTTCTTTAATCGCGATGCCGCTTTATTTAATAACGCTATTTGGGGTAATTTTGACTATATTGATGCTGGCCTGAAAGCGCGTAATCAAGTCAGATTAAATCCTCATAACGCGCAACGTCCAAAGGATATTATTCAATATATTAACGACAAGTATCCAACCTACACAATTGAGCATAAAGCCGGGGTGCGTTGTTTTCATGACTACTTACAAGACCGCAGTAAACAAGTCGTTGAGTATGATAAAATATTGGCATTAGAAATGAAATATGGGGCAACCGAGCCTTATATGTGGCTCGGTAAGTACTTTCATTTAATTATTCACAAAGACTGAAGAAGCTTAGCCTGCAATAGTCTAATGCAAATTAAGCTATTAACGCAGCAGTGATGTCAGCTTCAATCTGAGCAGGCTTCGTCGTTGGACTATAGCGTTTTAAAACCTTTCCTTGTTTGTTTACTAAAAATTTAGTGAAATTCCATTTAATTCTTTTACTACCTAAAACACCAGGAGCAGCATCTTTTAATAGTTGGTAAATGGGGGCTGAGTTGTCACCATTTACCTCTACCTTTTTAGAAAGAGGGAAGGATAGATTGAATCGCATTTCGCAAAATTGTGCAATATCGTTATCCGTACCTGGCTCTTGATGACCAAATTGGTCACAAGGAAAGCCAATGACCTCAAGGCCATTCTCCTTATGTTTTTTGTATAAAGCTTCCAAACCATCATATTGCGGCGTAAATCCACATTTGCTTGCAGTATTAACAATGAGGACTACTTTGCCTTCATACTGCTTAAATGGGACTGTTTCTCCGTTGTTAGCGACGTAATCTAGGTCGTAAAATGTGTTAGCCATATTATTCTCTCAATGAAGTATTTTTTGTATTGTAACAGCGAGTGAATAATAGTCAGTAACTTAGCGATAATATAATGATTTTTTTACACAATATTTTCTGATAAATGCTCAGCGTAATTAGGCATGCTATAAGCTTCAGGGAAATCGTTTATCTTTTTCCTAATCAAGTTATAACGTTTACGGTTAGACTTAGACAGGTTTTTGTCCTTTAATTCGTCTACCAAGGCTAAGGTTTGCTGGTCTTTATATTCGGCCTTTTTTATGTCACTTAAACACTGTAACAAATTAAGCGTAAAAGCAGGAACGCTAGAATTTAACCGGCGTGCTTTATAAAATAACTCAATAGCGTCGTTTAGATGATTGCCGAGATAGAAAACCATCCCTTGATCGTTAACACGTTTCGCTTTTTCTTCTGACAAACCAAGAGACATTTCTGTCTGTAAAATAAGACTACCTGCTAATATCTGCTCAATTCGGTCATCTTTGGTTGATAACTTACGATCTACTTCACCCCAAATTTCACGCGCTTTGTCATCTTTGCCCAATCCAAACCAAACTTTAATCGCATCTAACATCGTTGCTAGTTTTGCGTTTTTAGTATCTGCGACGGTTTTGTCTAAAATAATGCGTTCAGCTTTTTGTGTATCGCCCTCCAACATGCAAGCAAGAGCAAGCATAAAATCTCGTTGATGTTGTGTTTGATTATCCAAAATACTGCGACTAGCGTTACCAATAAGGCACTTTGCAGCATGTAGTTTGGGAGCCCGTTCACTCATCACAGAATTTTCGGCTAATTGTAAGTGATACCGAGCGAGTTCAATAGTGTACTCGTCAAAGCGTTCCTTTACGGTAAAGTTGCTTTGTCGTTTTTTTTCTAACAGCCTAATCGCTTCATCACTGCGGCCTTGCATTTTATAAGCTAGCACTTTCAGTTTAGTCGCTGGAATGGTGAGGTCATTTTCTTTTATATTGTCCAGAATTTTCTCTGCTAAGCCATAGTTCTCTTTTCCAATTTCAACGCAAGCCATCCATTCATATGCTTTGTCTTTGGTTAACTGATCATTAATAAGGTTATCGAGCATGTTTTGGCAATGGCGCCATTGTCCAGACAAAAACTCACCCTTTACGAGTCCCCAATGCGCCCATAAGACATTAGATGAACGTTCTAGTATATCGTGATAAAGGGTGAGGGCCTCTGTGTAACGTTGTTCACCTATTAACAACCGGCCCTTTAGTTTGATAAAGTCAGCGCGCTCGCGTCTGCTTAGTTTGCCTTGAAGTGCTTTATCAATGAACTTAAGCGCTTTTGTCGGCTGTTCATTATCTAAATATTCGAGTGCTGGTTTTATTTTTGAACGAACGCTTAGGTAATGATTAATGGAGGTTTGCAGTGTCTTTATAGTGTAAGGTTTGATAATTAGTACGTCAGGGTGAGTATCTAAAATTTGACTAATTGTTTGCGGTAAGCGGTCAGAGGTTAAGAATACAATACCCATGGAAGGTTTGATCAGTTTTGATTCTGTCAAATACTGTATCCATTCAACCCCATTTTTGTTTTGTCCTAAGTGAAAATCGATTACAACAAAATCAAATTCTATTGTCCGTAAGCCATTTCTAAGTTCTTTGCCATTGGTATAACTAGCAATATCAAACTCACCCATAGACATTAAATGACTACGAAGGTTCAGGCGAGCAGTCGTGTTGTCCTCAACGATCGCGATTTTGATTTTATATTTTGTCATACCCACTTCCTGTTTTGGATCATTAAGATAGCTTATCAATTGATGCCTCAAGTTGCATTCTCGTTGAGTGAATTTCAGCCTGATTTTGAGTATGTACTAAAATACATAGGTCTTTTAGTTCGAATGAATGTAGAGACAAACAATCGTTTTGTAACAATAACTTTACAATAAAGAGCTTGCTCGACTATACTTGACGTTTACGTAAAGGTAATGTCGGTTTACTGTACCTACATATTCACTTATCAAATCATCTGAAGGTTTACTATGAACAAGATAGCTCAATTAATTGATGGACAATTTATCCAATCTACAACCACTGATTTTATTGAAGTGACGAATCCTGCGAACAACGAAATTATAGCTCATGCGCCTTGCGCAACGGTTGCTGAAATGGAACAAGCTGTATCCGCCGCAACCACTGCTTTTAAAACCTGGAAAAAAGTACCAGTGCCGGAGCGGGCGCGTCTGATGATGCGGTACCAGCATTTACTGAAAGAAAACCATGATGAAATAGCGACTATTCTGGCAGAGGAAACAGGTAAAACTTTTGCTGATGCTAAAGGCGATGTTTGGCGCGGAATTGAAGTCGTTGAACAGGCGGCTAATATTTGTTCCATGATGATGGGAGAAACGGTCGAGAACGTTGCGACTAATATTGACACTTACAGCATGATACAACCGCTTGGTGTTTGTTTGGGTATAACCCCCTTCAACTTTCCTGCGATGATCCCATTATGGATGTTTCCAATGGCAATCGCTTGCGGTAATACATTTATTTTGAAACCGTCAGAACAAGATCCTAGTACACCCATGAAGTTAGCCGAACTCTTCCTTGAAGCTGGAGCACCCAAAGGTTTGCTAAACGTGCTACATGGCGGCAAAAACCAAGTTAATTATTTACTTGAACATGATGCAATTCAAGCGGTCTCATTTGTCGGCAGTGTGCCGGTTGGCCAGCATATTTATAAAACCGCAACGGACAATATGAAACGCGCGCAATGCTTTGCTGGCGCCAAGAATCATTCTGTGATTATGCCCGATGCTAACAAAGAATTTGTGTTGAATAACTTAGTTGGTGCGAGTGTTGGTGCAGCTGGGCAGCGTTGTATGGCAATTTCAGTGGCTGTGTTTGTGGGTGATACTGCTGATTGGATCCCTGAACTAGCGACAAAGATTGCGGCAGTTAAACCTGGATTATGGAATGACAAAAATGCAGGCTATGGTCCACTGATCAGCCCGCAAGCAAAAGCTAAGGTCTTGGCGCTAATTAAAGAAGGCAAAGAACAAGGGGCTACATGCCTTGTAGATGGTTCTGATTTTACGTTGGAAGGATATGAAAATGGCAACTGGGTTGGTCCCACTGTATTTTCTAATGTAACGACGGAAATGAGTATTTATCAACAAGAAATATTTGGCCCAGTATTATGTTGCATGGTTGTCAACACGCTTGAAGAGGCTATTGAACTTGTGAACGCTAATCCATTCGGTAACGGTACATCTATCTTTACCGCTAGCGGCGCAGCTGCGCGCAAGTATCAGAGCGAAATTGAGGTAGGTCAGGTGGGTATTAATGTTCCTATTCCTGTGCCACTGCCATTTTTCTCATTTACGGGCTGGAAAAATTCTTTTTATGGAGATTTACATGCCTATGGTAAACAGGGCGTTCGCTTCTACACAGAGACAAAAACAATTACTGCTCGCTGGTTAGATGACGATATTCCTACAGGTCCAAATATGACTATTGAATTAAAGTAATGGAATATCGTTCCATATGCTATTGCCAGGCCTAGCAATAGCAATTTAACTCGACCACCAGCCTAGCTGTTGACTAAAAGTGATTAAAAAGAGCGAGCAATATATGAATTTTGAATTAAATGAAGATCAAACCGCCTTCGCTGCAACAGCGAGACAATTTGCAGACCAAGAGCTAGCCCCTTTTGCTGCAAAATGGGATCGCGAACATTACTTTCCTATTGAAGCTATTCAAAAAGCCGGTGAACTTGGATTTTGTGGTTTATATACGCCAGAGGATGAAGGTGGTTTAGGACTATCTCGATTAGATTCTTCGATTATATTTGAGCAGCTTTCAATGGGCTGCACAACAACGACTGCGATGCTAACTATCCATAATATGGCAACATGGATGATTGCCACTTGGGGTACAGCACAAGTTAAAGAAACATGGATGCCAACTTTGGTAACAGGTGAAACGATTGCGAGTTATTGCTTAACTGAGCCGGGTTCTGGGTCTGACGCGGCGTCCATGCGTACTTCCGCTAAGAAAACAGAGTCTGGTTATATATTAAATGGCTCTAAAGTGTTTATTTCCGGAGCAGGAGCAACCCAAGTTCTTGTGGTTATGGCACGAACAGGTGAAGCTGGTGCCGGTGGTGTCTCAGCATTTGTAGTACCCGCAGATGCTAAGGGTGTCGAATACGGTAAAGCAGAAGAAAAAATGGGCTGGAATGCTCAGCCAACCAGAATGATTACTTTCGTCAATGTTGAAGTTAGCGCCAGCGCATTACTTGGCAATGAGGGGGAAGGCTTCAAATTTGCAATGCAAGGACTTGACGGTGGTCGCGTTAACATCGCTACATGCTCTATTGGCACAGCACAACAAGCATTGAATACTGCACAAGCTTATATGCAAGAAAGAACACAGTTTGGTAAACCACTTGCTAGCTTTCAAGCTTTACAATTTAAGCTAGCTGACATGGCAACGGAGTTAGTCGCCGCGCGCCAAATGGTAAGGTTAGCGGCCAGTAAGTTGGATAACAACCACCCTGACAAGAGCACTTACTGTGCTATGGCTAAGCGTTTTGCTACTGACGTAGGTTTCGATGTTTGTAATCAAGCATTACAAATTCATGGTGGTTACGGTTATATCAAAGAGTACCCTTTAGAGCGCCATGTGCGTGATGTAAGAGTGCATCAAATACTAGAAGGTACCAATGAAATAATGCGCGTTATCATTGGTCGTCGCCTAATATCATCGAATATTGAAGTGCTTTAGTATGCCACTTATTGAAACTAAATTACTCGAGCGCAAAAAAACTGGCGAATTCATCGGCGTTATTACGCTTAATAAAGAACCCTCGTTGAATGCGTTAAACCTGGAAATGGTTGAATTGATGTCTGCATGCTTGGATCAATGGCGCAAAGACGATTCAGTGGTGGCTGTGTTAATTGATGGGGCGGGTGATAAAGCCTTTTGTGCCGGTGGTGATGTGGTCTCAATGTATCAATCAATGAAACTTCTTCGCACTGAGCAACACGCTGAAGGAAATGTGAAACTTGTGCACCCCCCACAGTTTTTAAGCGACTTCTTTAGCCAAGAGTACAGCCTTGATTATTGCATCAACACTTATCCAAAACCTATCATTACGTGGGGTAGTGGTATCGTAATGGGTGGTGGTTTAGGTTTATTTGCTGCATCTAAATTTGCCATATCAACCGATACGTCAAGATTTGCTATGCCCGAAATTAGTATTGGCTTGTTTCCTGATGTTGGTGGTAGTTATTTTTTAAATAAAATGCCTGCCGGTGTCGGCTTGTTTTTAGCTCTTACAGGCGCTAGTTTCAATGGAATTGACGCCTACGATATTAATCTTGCCAGCCATAAGCTTTCGTCTGAAAGTAAACAAGCATTGCAAGCTCAGTTAATTCATATGGATGAGGTGTCGGAGAAGGGTATTGACCAAGCACTGTCTGCATTGCAACTAGTTGATAAACCGCTATTTAGTTCGGTTGAGGCTAAGCTCAAACCTAATTTTATCAAGTTGAATGCATTGTCAGATGCGCAAACCCTATCTGCTGCAGTTTCGCAGTTAACTGCTATTGTCAGTGAAAAAAATGACGATAGATGGTGGTTGAAATCCATAAAAACACTAAATAATGGCAGTCCGATTACAGCGAATATTGTATTTGAACAATTAAAGCGTAGCAAAGATTTCACTTTGGCTGATTGTTTTAGACAGGAACTCAGTATAGCGTTGACATGCAGTCTATATGGAGAATTTGAAGAGGGAGTGAGAGCCTTGTTGATTGACAAAGATTTTGCACCTCAATGGTTATACCAAAATAGAGATGATGTACCGAGTAGTCTGATCGCTGCACATTTCACCTATTTCGCTGATGCGACAAACCCTTTGCATCATCTTGAACAAACTTATGGAGGCTAATATGGCTAATATTGCATTTTTCGGATTGGGCAACATGGGAGCTTCAATGGCCAAAAACTTGGTCAAAGCACAGTTTAATGTCACTGTTTTCGATCTAGTTGAGTCACAAGTACAGCTGTTATCTGATGCCGGCGCTGCACCAAGTAGCAGTGTGGCACAGGCTGTTGAAGGTGCGGATATCATTATTTCTATGCTACCAGCAGGCAAACATGTTGAATCTCTTTATTTCGACGAAGACGGCATTGTAGATAGTATTTCCGGTAAAGCTTTGTTTATTGATTGCAGTACTATTGAATCAAGTACCGCAAAAAGTATTGGTGAAAGATTGCAGTTACACGGCCATCGTTTTATTGATGCGCCGGTATCTGGCGGAGTGGCAGGCGCTGCCGCTGGTAGCTTAACTTTTATAGTGGGTGGTGATAAAGCTGATTTTGATGAAGCACAGAGCTGTTTGCAAGCCATGGGTAAGAATATATTCCACGCCGGTGGTATTGGCGCCGGACAAGTTGCTAAAATATGCAATAATATGTTACTCGCAATCCTAATGGCAGGAACGTCAGAGGCATTGCAATTGGGCATAGATAACGGTTTAGATCCTAAAGTCATGTCCGATATCATGTTGCAAAGTTCAGGACGAAACTGGACATTAGAGCTGTATAATCCTTGCCCGGGTGTGCTGCCGAATGCACCATCTTCGAATGGCTATCAAGGTGGTTTTTTGGTCGATTTAATGAACAAAGACCTAAGCTTAGCAATGGGAACAGCGGCCAATAATCAATCCGTAGTGCCTATCGGTCAGTTGGCTAAGTCATTATTCCAAATGCATGGTAATGCGGGTAATGGAAAATTAGATTTTTCTAGCATCTTTAATGCCTATAAACACAGCTAAGGTAGCTTCTGAGATTGTATGAGGGTGTGATATCATGCCTTCATATTAATAAACGAAGCTTTCAGAACTATGTGGCAATGCCCACTTTGTAAATTACCGTTACAAACACATCTGGTTGATGCGCAGGATCGGCTCTTAAAAACATGGTCGTGTGAAAATAACCACAGTTTTGATAAAGCAAAGCAGGGTTACGTGAATTTGCTACCAGTGCAAAATAAGCGTTCTAAGATGCCGGGTGATGATGTTGACATGGTTGTAGCAAGAACCACGTTTTTTGCTAAAAAACCCTATGCTCCGTTAGCCAAAAAATTAGCCGAAGTAATAAGCTCTATAGACTCACATAATATAGATGGAATTTACGTGCCGCGTAACCAATCATGCGTGGCTGTTATGCCAGTAAATATCTACGATTCAGGTTGCGGTGAGGGGTATTATCTTGAAGCACTTTCAACGCTTCTTTCAAGCACTGAATTAGTTCACAAGCCGACGCTATATTCGTTTTCTGGACATGATATTTCTAAAGCTGCAGTAGTGGCAGCAGCAAAGCGAAATCAAGATAAACAGTTAGTTGTAGCGTCCACCATAAATATCCCTGTGCAGGACCGTTCCCAAGATATTATTTTACAGATTTTTGCACCAGCATGTGCAGAACAATATGCTCGGATTTTGCATTCTAATGGTGTTGTTATCACCGTTGATCCAGCACCAAAACACTTGTTTGAACTAAAACAACTGGTGTATGAAAAACCAGAACGCCATCAGAAGCATAATGCCGTTTTGAGCGGATTTGAGATTAGGGAACAGCATAATATTGATTTCAGTGTGACATTGGATAGTGCAGAGGTTCGTCTGGCATTATTACAAATGACGCCTTTTTATTGGAAAACAAATGAGCTGCAGCGCAGGTTAATTCAGCAAAGTTTAACCAAAGTGACCGCGGATTTCGTTATTACCATTTGGCAACAGAGCAAAGAAGTTAAAGCAGTAAACGGAGACTTGACTATTGCTAACATTCAAAGCGCCGATAATGACAGTTCATTGCAGGCAGAGTCAATTTCTGTAGAGAAAGAGCGATGAATAAAGCGCTGTTTCTAGATCGTGATGGCGTAATAAATGTGAATCATGGCTATGTTTTTCAAGCCAGTGACTTTGATTTTATTGATGGCATTTTCGATCTTGTAAAACGCGCGAACGAACAGGGTTATAAAGTCATTGTCATTACAAATCAATCTGGTATTGCCCGAGGTTTTTACACTGAGTCAGATTTTGCAGAATTAAGTGAATGGATGGTGATAAAATTTGCGCAGCATGGTGCTATTATCAATGATGTACTGTTTTGCCCACATCACCCTCAGGCAAAGGTAAAACAATATAAAAAAGTGTGTGAATGTCGAAAACCAAATGCTGGTATGCTCAA
>Ga0307488_10005253_pt1 | contig 10711 bp, 8 predicted proteins | sample SB02metaG_FD_202248 | JGI IMG/M metagenome (GOLD analysis project Ga0307488, IMG submission 202248) | Sea-ice brine microbial communities from Beaufort Sea near Barrow, Alaska, United States - SB 0.2 | ecosystem: Environmental > Aquatic > Marine > Coastal | place: USA: Alaska | collected 2017-05-06
TTAATATTTGTAATACCAGAACCAGTGTCAGTTGTTGCTATTGCAACAAACGCACCTTCTGCTTCATCCCAGGCCCATGCTACGTTTACACTGCCTAATGCGGCAAGTGAAGCAAGGTTTCTGTTTATCAACAAGCCAATGCTGTAGTTTGATAAATCACCTGTGTAACCGTTGTTATAAACAACCAACGGATCGTTAATAAATGTATTTGTACTGCTTACGGTTGAGGTAGCACCAGTAACCGATAAGTTACCTACAATGCTGACCTCTGAATTTAGTGTTAGTGATGACGCAAACAAGCCACCTGTAAGTGTTGTGTTTGCAATTTTGGCACCTGTAATAGTGCTATCAGTTATCTGATTATTTTTTATTCTAGTGACGGCCATTCTAGCTTCCTTTTTATGTTATACTAGCAGTTAACAAGATAGATAGGCTTTACCATAAAGTAACACCATCAGATTTGTAACTAAATTATATTTATTACAATCGCAAGGAAACACCTTTGTCCGTTTTATTTTTAAATCAGTTTGGGAAAAGGAAGGAAGGGGTGTTATGAAGAAGTGTTGTTGTGTTTATTTAGCTTATTTTATAAAATTATTCTGCTTGTTTTACTGGTGTAAAGGAAGGAAATACTCTGTTCCGCCGACGTAAACTTTGAGCCAGGCTGCTGGGTCTGTGGTATCGCTAGGTGTGCCAGATGTGGCACTGACTTCTAAGTTTCCTGTTAAACTAATAACGTTACCTTGTAGCGTAACCTCGCCTGTTCCGTCTGCTTTGATTGGTATATTGCCATTACTTGCACTGGTAATAAACTTGCTGTTGACTTCTAAGTTGCCGCCTAGCTGTGGGCTGGTATCTTGAATTAAACTGTTAAGGCCCGATGCGGCGACTGCTACAGCTAGAAAACGTACATCAATAATATCAGATGACAACGGAGTTTCTGTAAATGTTATATCTGTACCGCTGACGCTATACGCTGTATCTGGGTTCTGGCTAGTACCGTTGATGCTAACCAAAACACCATCTGCTGTAGACTCTTGGTCTAATGTAAATGTACTTGCGCTACCATCTGGATTAATTGTCTGCTGTGTAATTCCGCTAGAACCTGATGCCCATGTGGATCCTGTATACCATTCTAACGTTGAGGTAGATGTGTTAAATCTAATATAACCTGCATCTGCTATTGCTGGTCGTTGTGCTGTGTTTCCTGTTGGTACATCCAGTGCAGTTACTCCGCCAATTTTTACTACATTGTTGGCGCCGGATGTATTTGGACTTATAACCACATGCTCGTTTGTACTGGTAATTGTTTCACCGTTAATAGTTAAGTACTGTATAGTAGCACTACTATCAGTAAATGAACTATTACTGCTTACTGTGAGCTGTTCGGCGTACAAACTGGTATCAAACGTACCAATATCTGAATCAATGTTTCCAACAAACCAAGGAGCGGTAACATTAGCAGAAAATACTCCATATCCGCCATCAACATTACCGCTGATGTTAGCACTAACATTACCACCACTAATATTTGCATCAGTAACGGTCCCAATACCAAAATCACCTATATATCTTCCGCCACTTATGTAAACACTCTTGCCTGAGAAACTAACACCATTGGGTAAGTTATCACCAATGAAGTGCAATACACCAGACTGATAATCAAAGAACCATTCGTCATTGTTGCCTGAACCTGTTGCAAACACTTGGTCACCACCTGATGCATTACCAGCATCACTAGCAGTATGAATATAAACTTTTGCTTGATAAGTTGACCCAAACTCCGGGCTAATCCAATTAATTAATCCTGTTTTCCAAGTTCTATTAGCAGTAGATGTGCCATCAAGAGTACACTCACTCGGTGCGCTTGTTGGGTAAACTGCAACTACGCTTGAGCTACTGCCGGGCAGTGTAGCGGGAATAGTTGAACTTTGCGACCACATTGTGTCAGAACGGATCAATAACGGACTTGCTATCGCTTCGTTTGGTGCTTTTTTGTTAGCGTTGGTATCTGTTTTAGTTGCTGAGTAACCTAGTTTCTTCCACAAGTAGTCAACTTTTTGTGTATCTGATATAGCCATTAGCTTGCCACTCCTACGCTAAGTGCTGATACACTCTGTCCACTTGTTAATGCTATTCTTACTAACACAACATTGCCTGTTGCATTTGTGGCGTTTTCACTTCCCAGTGTCATTGTGTAGCCACCACTGAGTGATGTACTGGCAGCAATTCTATCACCAGATGTAAATGCGCATCCGTTACTACCGTTACCACCGTTGCCAGTGTCCGCTCCAGGGACGCCTGAACCACCATATGTTATACTAGCATCAATCCAACCGTTTAATCCTGAAGCGTCATCAATTCCAGTGCCTGGTGCCGCAATCCACAACCCTGCAATACCTGCACTCGTAATGTTTATATCAAAGTTTGCCATTGTGGTACGTCTAAATGCAAATGTAAAGTATTGTGTTCCTGTGTCACCGCTTCTATCTGGGCCTACTGGAAGATATCCTGAACTATAATCTGTAACATCATACTTCAAAACACCCAATCTAATAGTTGCTTCTTTTGTGCCTTCAACACCCGGGTCACTTGCTTCTGTGTAAAGACTATTTGTGTAAAAGTTTGTTGACCCTGTATAACTTGGATTGTCTGTTGTAGCGGCACTAAAATCGAATATACGCACACCATCATCGTCAAATCCTGCTCCCAGACTATCCGATACTGCAATAGCAATTTCACTGATACCACTTTGTGCTGACTTGTGTACTTGTACGTTGGTTGTGTTCTCACTGTAACTACCTACACCATTACAGTTTCTAGCACGTACTTGGACTCTGTCTATTGTTCTTACTGAACTGGCTGTAACTGGAACAGTAAGTGCTCCAATGGTGTATGCACCGCTTACCCCTGTGTCTGTAACTGGTATGCCACCCGACAACATAGTACTTGCGCCATCTATATTGCTGTAAGTGTAATCAGTATTGGTTGTTCCTGCACTTGATGTGCCTTCTTGATTTGATGCAGAATCTATCTCAACAGGATTAGACACATCCGAATATGCTTGCCCTGTCAGGTTGCTTATTTGTACACTGCTCAAAACAACTGTTGGCGATCCTGAATTATAATACGGAATACCGGATATATATCGTTTAGTGCCGCCAGTACCTTCTGATAGTGTGCCGTTGGCGACAATACTTGGAACACTTGTAACATCATCATATACAACACTTACATAATTTGTATTTCCTGTTGAGCTGTGTTCAAGTCTTTCGTCATTGACGCCCACAGTGTAACTGCTAAGTGCTTGTGTAATTTTAGCGTCAAATGTTTGGTAGAATCCTGTTGGGTACGTGCTTGCGCTAATGCTATCGTGTGCATCAAGTTGTCCGCTAACCACAAGGCTTGTGAACGTTCCGTTCTCGCCTGTTGACGCACTGAATGTTTTATTGCCTTTGCTAGCACCATTTATTATAGCAACTAAGTTACCAGTACCACCATTATAAGAGTTGTCTACAACACTCGTATCAATAGTACCCGATATATAACGTCGTGCTGTTGTGGTTGACAAACTTGCACCAGCACTTAACGGATTCGAATCACTGTTGTCTGTAAAGCCAGCGGTTAGTTTTGGACTTATTCCTTGTACATTGTTGGACAGTGTGATTGACTTTGTACTTAAATCAGCTGGTGCCGAAGGAACTGCATTTAGTGTAAACGTGATGCCTGTATCTGTATCTGTTTGTGCAGATATGTCAGGGGTACCGTTTGCTGTAAATGCTAGTGTGTAATTGCCTACACTAGCCCCTGAGAAATTGTGATCTATTGTATTGCCTACAGAACCTGCAGATACCCCATTTTCAGTAACTGAATCATCTAATGAATCTCCCCAGTCATAGAGATATTCATCAGCATTCTGTGATGCATTGGTCATCCTAACTAACGCACGATTGTTTCCACTGTAATCAGTAAAATCGTATAGATCGTACTGATTGTCACTACTCTTATTGCTAACCGTAACTGCTGTTCCACTAATAACAGCACGTACATCTGGTTCAACATGCACAGTGAAAGCACTACTAATAAATGGTGAGTTACTGTGGGCACTAAGTACTCTCAAGTTTCCAGTAAAGTCTCTTGCTGTGCCATTTGCTTGTTCGCTACCGGACAGCACATAAGTGTGTGCAATGGTTGTGCCTGTGTCACCTGCGTTGGTTGTGCCTGTGTTGACTACATGTGTATTACCGTCACCAAACTGGTATTGATATTGTATACCGTAAGTTGCATAATTACCAATTGTGATTTCTGTTGCATTAGTGAATGTAACAGGCAATCCAGTTGTAGCTTCTTGATTAATACCAGTTATGGTACTCAGTGTAACTGATGGTGTATGATCGTCATAAATTTTAAACGCACTAGAATCATTGGTTGGTATCACTGCTGGGGTTGCTGTTGTATGACTATCTAGTGTTAGTGTTACTGTTCTTGTTTGTTCTTGTTCTGTACTTGCACTAAATGTATGTGCTAGTCTGCCACCGCCTACTCCACCAGCAGATGCGTCGTTGGATATTACATTATTACTGCTTCCATCGCCCCATACCCAGGTATACTGAACTGTTGCACCGCTGGTGTTGGTTGTGGTGTTTTCAAAGTAAACTGTGTCGCCATCGTCCCATTGTGTAATAGCACTCCCACCTGAGCTTGCTGTATAGGCTGCAAAAGTTACAACAGGATCTGCTGTGTATATAACTATATAATCTTCAAGTTCGTAATACATTTCACTACACGCACCAACACCACCATTGTTATATGCTCGCACATTAACAGTAAACGGTGACCCACTGTTTGTGGAATAGGTGTGTGTTGGGGTTGAATCTGTTTGATTTGTATCAGTGCTACCGTCACCCCAAGTGATGTCATATCTATTAGGATTACCTAATACGGCAATGTTTAATGTAACTGATGTGCCAGCACCACCTGATGTTGTATCAGCAGTAAATGCTACATTAGCAACTGCTGTTGAATTCATTATGTTGAACATGCACTCGTTTACATCGTCGACAGCATCGCCAAGCAGTGTTGTTCCTGTCCAACTGCTTACCATGCCTGTGGGCCAAAGCGATCCATCGCCAACTGTGCCTAGTGCTAGATTTGCGGCAGTATCAATTGGTGCACTCCATCTTAAACTACCTGAACCATCTGTAGTTAAAAATTGGCCATCTATTCCACCTGTAATGCTAACATTGGCATTGCTTCCAAAAGACATAACTCCAGTGTTAGCACTAAGGGTGCTGCCTTCTACTATTATATTTGCTATTTTTACATTGCCACTGCTGTCTAATGCATAGGCAGGGGAGGAGTTGACTATGCCAACTCTGTGATTGGTTACATCTAAGTAAAGTAAGTTTGATTCAAATGCTAAATCTATACCTTGGCGTTCAAGGTTTGGATAAAGCATTGCACCGGAAATTTTACCAATTGCCATTTAGTGCTTCCTAGTCGTAAACAGAATCGGTACTGTTTATATTATGCACAACAACTATTTTGTTTGGGTTTACGCCAGGGGCAGGTGGAGCACTGGTAAATGTGATTGTGGTACTACCGTTCATTGTGTAGTTAACATTTGGTTGTTGATACACCCCTCCAATTTGCACTATTACTGCGTTAGCATCCGATTCTGCTTGGCCCATGGTAAACGTGGTGGCTGCGTTATCACCTGTAAACTCGTCAACTTCTATACCAACACTACCAACTTTAGCAACCGTTAACCAAGCGTTCTCGTACCAAAACTCTATACGCCTGTTGTCGGTATTCCATCTCATCATTCCGTCATCAACCACTTGTGGGCCAACAGAATTAGAACTAGTTGGAATCTGTATTGCAAGGGCGTTGCTTCCACCCATTGTCTCAATTTTTTTTATGTAACGTCCCATGTGTTATAACCCTATTGTGCTGACTGTTGCTACAACTTTACTTGCTACATTTGCATTTGCTTGTATGGTGTCGCTATAACCCAATACTACTTTTTCCCAATCAACTACATAAGTATCACCGGCCGCAATAACTTTATTTGAATATACTACATTATTACCGTTTGCTGCAAATCCTGCTGGGCAAAGATGAAGGTTAAATGTAAGTGAGCTAGTATGTGTGTTACAAAAGTACATTGTAGTAACCGCATCTCCATTTGTTGAGTTGGCGATGGTAATATTTCCTGCTACCCCATCTCCTAATAAATTGCTGTGAATTGCCATCGTTTATCCTTATAATACCAACGAGTATACTGCTGAATTTCTTACTGTGCTGACCTGTCTATCAACATCATTTGAATTTGTTACATAAAGACCGCTGTGCCCGTTAGTAGGTGTTTTTGCGTAAACTACGTTATGATCTGTTACTGTACTGACTGTTCCGTTTGCGTATCTAACAGCTAAATTACTGTCAAACTTTACATGATCAGCTGACTCACTTGAAATTGTAAATGTAGCAACATCTAAGTTAGCACCCAGTGTTGGATTCGTGTCATCAACCAGTGTAGTAAGCGAGGTTGCTGATGTTGTTATGTTACTATAAGTAGCACCATCATTTGTTATTTGCCATTTGTCACCAGTTTCGTTAAATCGAAGGGCAACTGTACTAGAACTACCTCTGTCAACTTCAATACCGGCACTACCTAATGTGACGCCTGCACCTGATTCACCTTTGTTAAGTGTAATTAAATTATCAGTAACTTCCAGGTCTACCTTAGAAACGGCCGTGCTGTTTCCACCAACCTGCAAGTCACCATCAATATACACAATGGAACTTTGCAGAGTTATGATTGCAGAAGGGTTTACCTTATTGGTTATTAATAAATCAGTGTTTAAATTGTTGACTACGGCCATTATCAAAGTCCTTATTCATTATATTTATGCAGATTGAAATGTTGGTGGATAAAGAAAAACCCGCCGAAGCGGGTTAATCAGTTAACACATAAAACTTTACTTTATGTTTCTTTTGATATTAAGACTGTTGTGTATCTATTATCACATCGTCTGCACCTGCTGCCGCAACAGTTACATCACCACCTGATGTGTAAGTAGTAAATCCACTACCGTCAACTCCAGATAATGCAAAAGTGTTAGTTGCAGTACTTGCCACTGTATAGCCGGTTTCAGTGTTAAGCTCAACCATACCAACTACTTTACGGATTGAAATTTTAGTTCCATTTGCAAGTCCGTGACCGGCAGATGTAATAACAACTGGGTTGGCCGCTGTTGCACCTGTGATTGTTTTTTGAACTGCACCCGATGCTGAGCCGTCGGCATCTTTTGTCCACTGTTTCCAAGTAGTACCTTCAGTGTAAACTTTTCTGTTGGTCATCTTGGTAACTTGCTGTTGGTCGCCATCGTTGTCGGTAACGTTGATGGTAAATTCACTAGCACCCAAGGCACCAATTGACTTGTTAACCAGTGTACATGTTTCTGTTTTAGATCCGTCAGATACAACGAAACTTTTAGCTGTTCTTTGTCTTTGAATATCTGCACCGCTAAGAACTTCGCTGCCGCTTGCAAACTTAACTGCTGTAATTGCAATCTTGCCAACGCCCTCGCCAATAAACTTTTTTGCTATAGGTCTTCCCATTTTGTTTCTCCTTAAATTAAGTGGCGTTCTAGGCCTACGCGGTTTGGTTCCGCATAAGAACATATAAAGATTTATATGAACAGTAGTATTTATGTAATAGTAGTCACAAAAAAGGGGCGTTTCAGCCCCTTGAAATTCACTTATATGTGCTGTGTAATATACGCAACAACAATAGTTTTACCATGCATGCCTTGTGATAATCATCAAGTGCATGTTGTCTACAATATTGAGTCCACATTGTCATTTTAACACCCTCCCGTTTAAAGTTAGGTGCGTTCCTTCGGTAACCATTACCTACTTCCGTCTCTTTCGAGATGAACGATGATAATGCGTTCCTTCGACTAATAATGAAGTCTACTTCCGGCCTCTCAGCTGAACGTAATATTATTTATACACTAATACGAAATGCTAGTCAACAAAAAAGGAGCCTTTCGACTCCTTTTCTGCTTTTTCCTATTTTAAAAACTAGGAAGTTTTTGTAACTATTACTGGAATGAAAGATTTGAAACTGCAATCTCACCCAAGTAATCGGCTGCATTACCAAGGGATGATGCAGTATTCGTGAGCTCTACATATCCGTAGCGAGTCATAAAGCCAACTACTGGCTCAAGTGTATTTGGATCCAGCACAACACCACTGCTCATTAATGGAACATATGGGCAATAGAATGCGGCTGCATCTGCTTCGCTTGAACCTTTGTAACCGACAAGTACTGCTTGTCCGTCTGCGGCATAGCTGTCTACATAAACTTTCATTGCGCCATTCAATGTACCAACAAACTTGGTGTTTGTAGGTGCTTCAAATGTGCCTTCAGTTGTACGTGCAAAAGCACTTGTTGTTGCGCTTTGGAGAACTGTTAGTGCCTGTGGTGAGACAACTGCCCAGTTACCAGCGCCACGACGTGTACGTGATGCAATCAAGTTAGCTGTTCTGTTGATAAGAATTGCCAATGCGGCATGCTCGTCACCAACGTAAGTAGCTGTACCAGATACTGCTGCCTGGTTGTATGTAAACTCTGTACCAGCAAGACTGCGCAATGAAGCAAGAACTTCTTGATCAATTTCAGCAGTAATTTCTTGTGCAAGAGCAGCCATAACTTCTGCTTCAATATCTAAGCCGTGCATTGACTGTGCGTCTTGTGCGGCTTCGAATGTCCAACGTGCTGATAACTTACGTGTCTTAGCTTCAACAGTTTGCTTCAAGATCTGAACGCTAACCTTGTTACCTGGGTTTCCCTCAAGTGTACTTGTACTGTTGGCTTTACCGTTTGCGTTACCTGAGTAACCTGTTGCAATTTTGAATGGGCTCAATGCTTCTTCGCCAGCTGTAACAGATCCTGATCCACCAGTGCCTGTAAATGCATCTGCATAACGAACACGTAATGTGTGGATTTGTGCAACTGGACCTGTCATAGGCTGAACACCAACAAGTTCATTAGCAATAACTGTTGGCATTACACGTCTGATAACTGGTAAAATTACACGGTTTAATGTAGCTACGTTACCGGAAGATGTTGCTCCGGCAGTTGCGGCTTCTGTTAAACCTTTGCGGGTGTTTTCAAGAATAACGCCCATTGTAGTACGCTTGGAGCCATTTAGTCCTTCTAGCAGGGCATCTTTTGTTTCGCCCCAACGGCTTTCTAATAGTGCTTGTGTCATTTCTTTTTCCTTTTCCTTTTAGGGTTATTTAAGCCCTGCTAAACGCTTGATCTCAACAACATTATTAATGTCGTCTTGTGTTCTTGCGTTGGTTTGTTTAGCAGATTTATCTCCAGTAATTTCAGAACGGTTTTCTGTTAACATAGCCTTAGCTTCGTTAACGGTCCTACCGTTCGTATTTAAAACTGCCGGAAGATACTTTTCATATGCACTCTGCAACTTTGCAGTTTGCACACTTTCGAGAAGATCGCTCATTACTGCGGCTTTCTCTTTATTAAGTGGTTTCATTAGTTCAACAAGTGTATCCTTGCGTTCTGCCGATTCCTTAATCATTTTAATTTCTTTATCTTTTGATTCAGCAATTGTTGCTTTTTGTTCTGCGTATGATTTAGCTTCTGCGAGAGCTTCTTCTTTAGCGGCAACGACAGCCTGTAACTTCTTGATTTCTTTGTTCTCATTTAAGTGAGTAACAGCAAATTCTGAAGCAAAGGCTTCAAAGATTTGACGACCAAACATGTTTTCACGTGCTTGATGGATGTCTTCTTTGAGTTGATTCATTTCTGACTCTAGATTTTTAGCAACTGATTCTTTAACAAGAGCTGAACTACGTGCTACAAAGTTCTGTTGCAGTTCTGCTAACTTGTTTTTTGCTCCTGCAATCAAGCGGACTTTTGTTTCAACTACTGCCTGCTTGTCATGCTCGAACTCTTGAATCTCTTCTGCAAGTTGCTTGATAACAAACTCTTCGAGTTTAGATACACTATTCCCGTATTGTTTGCGATCTGCTCTAAGTTCTTTAATTTCTTCTGCTAACTTGGTTACCATGAAATCATTAAACTTAGTACTGCTTTCGGTCATGTGTGTTTTAAACTTAACACGATCCTCTGCCAGTGCTTGCTTTTCTGAAGCGAATTCTTCAAGTTCATTTTGGAGACTTTCAGTTACCATTTTATCTAGAGCTTCAACCATTACTTGTTTGTCGTGCTGATAGCGTTGTGCAAATTCTTCACGAAGTTCAACACGGGCAATCTCTTTGGCTTCAGAAAGTTTTGCTTCCCATGCCTCATTGATCGCTTCTTGCGTATCTTCGTTAATAATGCCGCTATCCACAAGTGGTTTAATAGCATCTAACATATGGTTCTCCTATTTTAACTTAAGGTCCTTGATTAAGCGTAAAACGCCTTCTTTCAGGTACTTTTGTACTCTTTGATCTTGAGCGGCTTCTTTCGCCACTTCAAATACTTTGTGTCCACCACGCATATTCATTAACCCCTCATAAATTGGGGTTGGATACGCATGTGGTGCACTTGGTTGTGCGACAACGTCAACAGTAATAATTTCAAAATTGTTAACGTGTCCCGAACTCTCATTAACTTCGCCGCTACCACGTGAACTAACACCCAACTTAACACCGCTAGTAATCATAGATT
>Ga0307488_10005254_pt1 | contig 10711 bp, 20 predicted proteins | sample SB02metaG_FD_202248 | JGI IMG/M metagenome (GOLD analysis project Ga0307488, IMG submission 202248) | Sea-ice brine microbial communities from Beaufort Sea near Barrow, Alaska, United States - SB 0.2 | ecosystem: Environmental > Aquatic > Marine > Coastal | place: USA: Alaska | collected...
ATCTTAATTCCGCTGTATTCTATTTCTGCCATTGCTGCTCCTCCATCTTCAGATAAAGCTCGTTTTCCTCACCAAACCAAAACCTCGAATAAGGATGGTCGTAATTTGTGCCGCCTGGCAACTCAGTCGCCTGATACCAGGTTGGATTGTCGACGAGCTGATTGTTGTAACTTGATATATCTGTACCGTATGTCATTGCGGCTAGTGCGACGTTTTGCACCTGGGAGGTTGTGTAACTCTCGGCTAGCTTAGCTACGATTGCTGTTGCCACTCGTTTTGCAATCTCTTGTCTTGATGGTTTCGGCTTAGTTTTAGGCTCATTAGCTACTTTTTTGGACGTCTCTGGTGCTTTCTTTTCGCTTTCGCTGGGCGTGGATGCTGTTCGAGGAGCTGCAGGCGCTTCATTTTCAACTGCAACTGGGGTATTTTCCGCTTCTGGCTGACTTTCGACTACTGGCTCCGGCTCAACATCAAAACTTTCTACCGTTAATTCCACCTCGACCTCTACATCAAACGTCGCGATTGGCGCAATTTCAATCTCAGGCTCTAGCTCTAGTGTTGGCATTTCACTTGGCACCTCGACTGGCACGCTCACCTGGGCCATTACCGATTGAGTAGTCACATCCGTTTGGTCGTCAAAATTTACAATCGATGGCGACTCTATCTCCACAACCGTGGGCAATTCAACTACCTCGGGTTCAACTGCCTGAGTGTCAGTCACCGCTTGCACCGCTGCCAGTCGTTCTTCCTCTATTCTTGCCTCTTCGAGGGCGACCAGCCTTAATCGCTCAATTTCAGCCAGGCGCATTTGCTCTAGCCTTTCAGCTTCCAATCTTGCGGATTCAATCTCTGCCAGGCGCAGGGCTTCAGCTTCTTCTAATGTGGATAACTGGGCCAATCGATCATCTAAACTGTTGGTAACATCTAAAACGTAAGAATCCATTAACGTATTTTCGATGAGCCGATAGATTTCTGAGCTGATGTATTCAATTTGAGTATATGTGCTGATCACAAACGCATCGCTGAATTGTGGCCCCCAAAGACCAGAGCCATAGCCATCGTCCTTTCCTGTCAGAGACATCAACGCATCAAGCGTTTCATAAGTGTTTGGTGCAATGTCCTGGCTAAACGCATAATTTTTCAATCCGGCATAGTCCAACACAAATTCATGCGTATATTTTTCGACCGATTCGTTGTTATTAAATAATTCTAAAGCAATCGTTAAACTGTCTTTACAGTCGCCATTCGTGTCAGCGCATAATGGGATGGACGCATTTGAGCTGTGACTGCGAACGGTCGCGCCATAATCCAAAGTAAATCCAGCCTGTATTTCTTCAATGCTCATCTTTTCATTAAGTTTAATTAAATCACTGTAGAAGCTGCCGCCCTGGTAGCCCGTACAATTAGCCCCCGAGACACAATAATTATTGCCATCATTTGTCGTCGAGGTCGCATCACCCGATGTATTCCAAGTCGATATGCCTGGCACTAAATTTTCTGTTTTACCTGGGCTGGTGCTTTGCGTGATGGTGGTCTCAACTCGGCAGTTTGCCAGGCTAGTGCAAGTCGCGTTGTCATCAGCCCATACCGATTGCATCAGCATAAAAACCAATATTCTCGCGTTACAAGCCACAAACGCCATCACATTCATCCAAAAAACTGAGCTGGCCCTGGTTTTCAGGCGTTATAAAATCAACTTCGTCTAATGGCTTTCCACTCCGATGCAAATAAGGAATATTGTCAAACGGATTGGATGCTCTAATCTGTTTGTCAAAAGACACTACCTCGTCCCACTCCTCTAATGGCCCGTTCTTAATTTTTAGCCATTCTTTATCGCTATGAAACGGACAACATAAACACGCACTTCGAGGCGGCGTTGGATAATTGTTATTTTTCATCCATTCCAAGCAATGCCAGCGAGTCAGTCTTTTTTCTACCAACGGGTAAACGTTTCTTTGCCATTTATTAACGAACGGGATTTTACAACGCTGTATCTCATCAAGGGATATTCCCATCCACATATCTACGGTGTGGACTTTTGGAGCGTGTTGCTTTGGCTGTAGCTTTAAAATCTCGCTTCTTGTGTATTTTTCTATCGGTCTTATTTTGTAATCAGTAGTGCATTGCCTTTTGCCTAACCCCATTTTCCCATCTTCATCTTTAAAAAAATAAGGAATGCAATTTCTTTTAGTTGTTGCGTCCAACTCATCGTTTTTAATGTTTCCGTGTGACAACTTTACTACTGGGAACGGCAATTGTTTTTCTAACCAGGCTAACCAGCGATACACTTGTTTTGGCTCAAAACCAGTGTCTGCAAATACAGCAACGTCAGGCATCGGCTTTATTTCTCCATGTGCTGCCATCAACGCCAACGCACTACTTTGAACGCCAGCGCCTAAAGATAGAATTGTTTTAATCATAAACATATTTCACTTCACCGTTGATCCGTTGCCATCGGCCATTTTCATAGTGCTTTGTCTTTCTCAGCTCTTTCCAATCTGGTCTTTCATGTGGGTTTTCTTCCCATTTGGTTTTAGCAGCGTCGCCGATAAGCCCCTGGTAAGGACAAGGCGTCCCCGCATGCAGCATGCTTTTAAAGACAGTCGGATCAGTACACAAGACAGAAATCGCTGCAACTTTCATATTCATCATGTAAAGTTGACGCGACAGCTTTATCAATTTGCAGTTTTCATCCTCGAAGGTCTTCGCCGCAGCAAACCCCAGAAAAGTACCTTGCACGCCCACCGAGGCACCCACAGCACAAGTATCCTGTATCGAACTAATGATATTAGGAGCCGATGCGGTAGAGACAGTGCGATCAATGGTGGTCGACGATGCCAAAGTCGAGGATATAGTATTCGTCTGAGCCGCCACACCAGAGCAAAAACAAAAAAGAATAAAGGCTATTCGTTTCACTGTTTTTTCTTGCGTACCGTCTTCTTTTTGATCGGTGTCACTTTTTTTAATGGTATCTCAGGCAATATGTCGTCTTTCTTAGACAGCTGTTTCCAGAGTCGATACAAACCGTAAACGACGGCTGCCGCAAAACAAATTTCAATAATATTCATGTTCTTTCCTTCTTATTGTTTAATCTTTTCACTCAAAGTTACCCAGGCTAATGCCGCAGTTTGTGGCACCACACCATTGCCAATAGCCATCAATCGCGAAATGCGATCATCAGCATCGTCTATTTTTGTCCAGCCAACAGGCAGCCCCATCAATTGCTCGCACCAGTCGGGATTCAATTTGCCAGACCGCTTTTCTTTTATTTTGCTAACTAATGTTTCGCCTCGTCCTCCGTTCCATGTATCTTTCATATCGCTTTTGGTTAGTGTCGGCCAGTTCTCTTTTCTACTTTTAATGTCTTTTTCTCGCGTCACTGGGCCAACAATACTTGGATGATTAGATAGTCCTTTCTGGCCGTAATTTGCTTGATTTGTAATTTTTATTCCTTCAACTGCGCTAGGCGTTGGCCAGTTGGACAACTCTTGGTTCTTCCCATTCATACTGGTCTTGTCCTGGTCTAACTGGAAATTCATAACTGCTGTCGCTAACGGATTTCCTTGATGCACCCCTCGTAGGTTGTTTTGGTTGTATCCCGCTCCCCCTGATGAAGCAATTGGAGTCGGCCAAGATAAACACTCTTTTTCTTTGATGCGGAGCGCCGACTTCTTCCGCTGAGAATATTCCCCACGTTGTTCGATAACCCAATTCTTCCAGATCTGAGATGACTGTGGAGAGTCCCAGCGTGATGTGTCCTTGCACGTTCTCGAAGAAACATCGAACAGGTCTAATTGTTCTGACGTGTTCCTTGATATAGGGCCACAAGTGTCGTGGATCATCTTCCCCCCCCCGTTGCCCAGCTTGGCTGAACGGTTGGCAGGGATAACCTGCAAGCATGACATCAACTTTGTCTCGAAAAATCTGTGCTGGGAAGGTTTTAAGATTTGTCCACAAAGGCGCTGGAACCATGTGTCCCTTTTCCATTTTCTCAAGAGTGAGCTTTTGGACATAGGCTTCGATCTCACAAAAAGCGATGAGTCGATGATTGTATCCAGCAAGCTCAAGTCCTCGCTCGATTCCACCATATCCGCTACATAATGAGATGACAGTGGGTAATTCTTCGGCAATATCCACATTATGCAGCCTTTAAAAATCCTTTAAGACACGCCTCACCCTGTGCTTTTAGTGTGTAGAAACGTGTTTGTGAAAGTTTTAGATCGTAGGTAGTCCGTTCACGTCCGTATAAATATAGGTATCGCACTACGGCTACGGCTTCTCCGCAATCAGAATGCAACAAAGCATTCATCGCCAGGTTAATTTTGTTCAATCCGGCCGGAGGGATAACGCCTTTTGGCAACGAGCTTTCAAAACCAGAGTCGCCTGGGGAATGTAATATCCGCCAGATAGCCGTACTGCTGGGGTATGAGCCATGCTCTGCGTTTGACCACCAGATAGCCCATTCATCCAATAGCTGTGACAACCAATCATTGTGCAATTTCTATCTCCTCCCATTCGCCAGGATAAATATGTAAACCATCATCAAGTTCTTCGCACTCAATCGCTCGGCATTCGAGTACACAAGAGCGACCATCCTTGAGTACCAAGACATCCATATCACCGTTCTCTATCACTTTTAATCTAAGTTCGAACAATGTTCTGCCTCGGAATGTCAAAGTTAGTCGTAATTCTGAAACTCAATGCGTCCTGTTTGCCCTTCGTCTCTAAGTTTTCGCATTCGCCTAAATTCAAGTCTGTAGTGTTTTGAGATTTCTTTTCTTTCGGCCTTTGAATACTTGATGCGCACGTCATTGACTCGCTCCCTTAAAATTTCCATGTGTTCTTCGCCCAGGTAATCATTCAGCCATCGGATAAATTGTGCTGGGTTTTCAGTAAAATATCGGTGTTCATAATGCGTCAGTGAAACTGCATTCATGCCATTCCAACGCACATTTTTGTTTCTACGACCATAGATATGGCAACATTCCAGGGACTGAGATTTGCCAGCCGCTTGGCCGTCTAAGCTAATAAACTTGGTACGCTCGCATGTCCAATACGCACGCTCTCTCACACATAATGAAAACCAGTTATCTAAAGCGTCTCGTTTAATCATGATCTTCTCTGATTTGCATTGATTGACCGCCAGACATCGATACCCATGATCCATTGTTCTCTTTGTGTGTGGATCAATATTTTTTCGTATTCCGCTGCGGTTAATTTTTTAACAGCTGTATCGTATTCAGGCGATAAAAGCGCTTGTCTTTCACGCTCGGCTACAGTGCCAGAGGTCGGCATCGCAATAGCTTTTGCCACCTTTAAGCCTTCTTTGGCAGCGGTAAATTCTGCGCATGCATTCGCATAGGCATGATCTGATTCACCTAAGTCATTTAGCCATTTCTCGACCATATGTTCGTTAGGTAAGCTCATTCACGAACTCCTTTGCTTCAGTGAGATCAAAGAAGTTTTTAAGTATCTTTCCATTTTCATAAACCAAATAACTCCATCTATCTTGAGTTCGCCCTGCAACAATTCGATGTTTGCCATTCTCCAAAACATACTTATTTAATTTTCGCCAGGACGTTTTTGATTTGCGTGAGGCCATGTGTTCTTTCTTCTTCGGTTCTTCGCTCTGAAATAGCTATGACGTTGTGATATGTCGGCTTCTTTACCCGCTTCCCCAACTTAATAAATTCAGGGAGGGAGGGAGGAAAGACATGTCCATCAATCAGAAGTTTGTTTAGTCCTTCGACGACTTCGCTTTTGTCTAGCAGTGCTAATCCATTCACCCAGGTGTCTGATGGTTGGTGGCCGAAAGATTTGGTAAAACTGTTACCGTACATTTCCTGCAGCTTCATCCAAACCCAGTTGGCTCTTAATCTCTTCTCATTATCTTGCATCTTTATCCCCATAGTTAACGCCCGTCCCACATCGCAAACTCTTTATCTCGATGTTTATCTCCACCAGCTTGCGACGGCTTAGGAGGGATCGGGCCTAGTTTCCACACTATCCGGTTTCTTAATCCGGCCAATCCGAGTAACCTTTCTTGCTATACCGCTCGGTCATTTGCGGCTCTGGGATAAGCGGCCCAGTCCTGACGATGATGTTTTAAACAGCAATCCAAACAGTAGAACCATCTCTAGTTCTGCCTGAATCACGCAGTAAGTATCTTTTAGCCAGCTCATTCACCCTGGGGCAAACAGTTTGTAACTTCATGCCATTGCTTTCGGCTATTTCATTGTTAGTCGCCCCGCGAAGGGAACGGCCTTTAACAAAGGCTAGTACAATGGCTCGCTTGGTTGGTGCTTTTGGTTGTATTGCTTTCGCTGCTGCTTTACTGGTGCGGCTGCTACGCTGATATGGCGCAGGGACATCAAAGAGTCCTATTTGTTGTTGCATCGGCACTTCTCCCAAAGTGGTGTAAAAAATCGAGGATGTATCTGACCATGACTTGCCCTGGCAACACGCATGCGGGACTTTTCAGGCACATAATTGTTTTTCATCCAGCCCATAACGGCCTGTCTGCTTACCCCCGCTTTTTCTGCATACGCTGTGAAAGTTTTACAACCAGAGGCTGCGATGGATTGTCTTACTAAGCGTCTGTGATTCATGCAATTTAATCTACAGCTAAAAGCACCTGCTTGCAACACAAAAATACTTATTATGTGTTTTCTTCTGATTTCATCATTTTTCTATATACTTTCAATGGTTTTTGTTTATAATTAGATCTGTTAAATAAATATATACATTTTTTGGGAGAAAAACATGAGAGACCAACCAACAATTTTTATGCCAAATTTGACACGTTATAAGGCACCTCGCAAGCCTGGCTACCTTTTACTGTCAATTCTTATTACCACCAACATTATAGCTTTTCAGCTAGGAGGAATCTTATGATTATCAAAAACGGAAAAGCAGACCAGGCAATTGAAGACCTAGTTTGGACGCATCATGCCATTGACCTTGTTCCTGAATGGGAATTGACGGCCGCTGCAATGACGCTTTGGGGTGAAATTGCCGACGATGAGAAGTGGGAAGCTGTTACTTATCACGACTGGTCTGATACTTGCGAGCTGAAAAAAGAAGGCACGCTCCTCGAAGCCTTAACTGCTTTGGCGACTGCGGACCCAGGTGAAGAAAACATTAACCAGGTAAAACATTTAATTAGATCAAATGTGACGCACTACCTATCAGATCAAGTGGAAGAGCATTTTGAAGACTTGAAATGTGAAAAGGACTGGTCTGATCCAGACTACAACCCCTATATAAACGAGGAGATGGCGTAATGGAAAACGTAGAGCTTTATAAAGCACTGGCGAAAGCCAGAATGGAGTTCACCAAAGTTAAGTTTGACTCTGTGAACCCGCATTTCAAAAACAAGTTTGCCAGCCTAGCTAGCATGCACGATGCGACGATTGAAGCATTGTCGGCCAATGGCTTGATGATTCTGCAACTGCCAACCGACAACGATGGACGCTTTGCGCTTAAAACCGTATTAGCTCATGTCTCAGGCGCTAGCATCGAAACAACATTATTGATGCCGCCTACTAAAAACGATGCACAAGGCATTGGCTCGGCGATGACGTATGCCAGGCGCTATAGCTATGCAGCCATGTTGAATATTGTCGGTGAACCCGATGATGACGCAGAGATAGCAAGCCAACCGATAGAGACCATTACAAAAGCAGAGGCCAGCCATTTATCTAAATTGATTGATTCTACGGAAACTGAAACAGCACAAGTGTTGGGTTTTTATAAGATCAAAAGTTTAGAGGAACTGCCTAAACTTCAATATAAAAGGGTTGTAAAAAGAATGGAGGATAAAGCGAATGAAAGCGCAAATTCTTGATTTAGTGCAAGGCAGCCAGGAATGGCTTGATGTGCGAAAGAATCACTTTTGTGCATCGGAGGCACCAAGTGTCATGTCTGTAAACCCATACTTCCCTAAGAACCCACGTCAGCTTGCTCAGAGCAAACGTGGCATGGTTAAGACATTTGTTAGCCATGCAATGAAAGAAGGCCATCGACTTGAGCCTTTGATTCGACAGCAAGTTGAGGATGAACTGGAAATTGGTTTTATGCCGACAGTAATGGTGCAGGGCAAGTGCTTGGCATCGCTCGATGGTATTAACTTTGATGGCGATGTCATTCTTGAGATCAAAACGACTCAATCGATGAATGCAACGGTAAAAGCCGCATTAGCTGGTCGCCCGAGTCTGCCACATCAGTACCAAATGCAGCATCAGCTGATGGTCTCTGGAGCAGATAAGTGTATTTACGCTTTGCGACATCCAGAGACTGAGGAGCTGATTTTAATTGATGTGTTCCCAGATCGGCTGATGCAGCAGAAACTCCAACAAGCCTGGAAAGACTTTGAGCCTCTCATGTCTTGTGCTGAAACCGAGCTGCGTGATTTTGAGCCAATCCCAGATGATCTAAAGCCCTGGATAGATTCGTATTTTGAGGCCAAAGATAATCATCAAAGCGCTGGGCAGAAGCTCGACATTGCTAAGAAACAACTCATGTCAGAGCTTGGCGGCTCTGGTGGCTGGGATGGCTTTAGCTTGCGGGTTCGCGAGCAAAGCAGAAAAGGCTCGCTAGATAAAGCAGCTTTGTTGAAAAAATACCCAAACATCAACCTGGCTGATTTTGAGAAAAAAGGCACCACATTCACAGTAATAGAGGATCTAAGAAAATGAGTGATTATGACAACAACAACCAAGGAGCTGTTTGGAAGAATGAAAGGCGTGAAACCGAGAAGCATCCGCATTTTACCGGATCAGCGACGATCAATGGCGTTGATTACTACGTTAGCGCGTGGAAACGCGACTCTGAAGGCAATCCTAAAGCGCCAGCATTAAAATTTAGCGTTACGCCTAAACTTGCTACTGTTATCCGAGCTTCGGATGTTCCGCCGAAACCTGCACACTTATATGGAATAAAAAATCAGCCGCCTGAGAACGATGAGCCTTTCAATGACGACATACCGTTTTAGGAGTAAAAAATGTTTTTATCGGATAAAGAAGTGATTGAGTTGACTGGCTACAAGCAGCCGACAAAGCAATGTGTGAAATTAGAAGGGGATGGTATTCATTTTATAGCAGATAGATATGGTAAGCCGAAGGTCACCTGGGGAAATGTTGAGGCTGCAAATAGCCCTCGAAGGGGAAAGGATAGATAAACGTGTCATAACCCTACAAGCAATTGTAGCTTATGTGGTTAAAAAATCAGAGTATGAGGAAGTCTATCTTCCCTTTGATCAAAAGCCTTTGTACGCGCAAATGTCCGATGGTGACGATTGGACAGGCGTTTGCAGAGGTTGTGAGTATTTTGGAGACGATATTACAGATCCCACTGATGGGGTTACGCGAGACATTACCGCATCTCTGGCGATCAACGACTACTTGCTACCACCCCATAGAGGTTAAATGTCAGCGCACTATTTACGCTTGAACGAACGCCAATAGTATCGCCTGGGAGCAACGTGAACCCTGAACCTGAACCATAGGCCTGTAAAGCGTCGTTGATAGCACCTGAGGCGATACTGACGTCCCAGGCTAATGCGTTGGACTCGTCATAGGTCGAGCCGCCCACGTCATGAAATAAGCGAAAGGTGGCAGCCGAGCCTGTAGTGTTGGCTATTACGACTCTCAGGATTTCAGTTTGGATAATGGCTGTGAATCCGGCGGCAGCTGTTGTGTTCGCTGGACGTATCTGGGCCAGTAGGGAACCAGGTGCTAGACTCATTGTTGATTGCTCAATGATGGGGCGGTGCTTGCGCCTAGCAAACTAGGGGCAACTTGAGTCCCTACAACAGGATTTAAAAGCAAACCTGGTGCGCCAAGGTTGGCTGGCTGTGTGCGTCGAATAACTTGAGTTAAAAATTGTTTTACTTTATTAACGTCTTGCTCCAATAAATAGCCAGCTAATTCATCACGTTGTTCGCGTGTTAAATTTGGAGAAAAACCTAACTTCTTTTTTATTCCTCCAAGCATACGCGCAATAGTGCTGGCACTATTTGCTGGATTACCAGCTACAGCGTTGACCGTAGCGTTTGCAACATCATCTATAATTCCACCTTGTTCCGCTTGCGTTGCCAACCTAGACGCGGTTGCTGCACTGCGCGTCGGATCTACTTTCATCGCTAGTTGTTGCGTTCTTAGTATTTTTATTTTTTTAGCTAAATTTTCAAACTGCTCGTTACTTAACAGTTCTTTCAATTTTTTCTGCATATTGATATTGTAAAATACTTGTGTAGCATCGCCAGTCATTGATCCAGTACCGACCATGTCGTTTAATGTTTCTGTGATTCCAATCATGGCAATTTCTTGATCTTCAGGAGACAGCTTATTCCATTTAAGATCAAAATCAGATGGCTTCATTGTTTTAAAGGTTTTGAATTCATCAATAAGGTCTTGTGCATTTTTAGTTCCTGACCAAAGATTACGGGCCTCTTTAAACTCAGGGCTTGCTTGATCTAATTCCGTGAGCAATCGATTATTGAATTTTTTTACGTTATTTGCCTGTTTATTCTTCCCACTTATACGCAGTCCCCTTTCTACGTCGTCTAAATGTTCTTTAACAGCTTGCCAGCCCCGTAAAGTTGGCCTTTCCGTACCATCTATTGCTTGATCTAACAAATCATCAACTGGCTCCCTGTTAGCGCGACCAGCTATAAGCCCTTCATTTTTTGCTTGCTTCCAAGCATTAGGGA
>Ga0307488_10005256_pt1 | contig 10709 bp, 4 predicted proteins | sample SB02metaG_FD_202248 | JGI IMG/M metagenome (GOLD analysis project Ga0307488, IMG submission 202248) | Sea-ice brine microbial communities from Beaufort Sea near Barrow, Alaska, United States - SB 0.2 | ecosystem: Environmental > Aquatic > Marine > Coastal | place: USA: Alaska | collected 2017-05-06
TAAAATCTTTACCAGTTGATTCTAAATCAAGTCTAGCCTTTTGTTCATATTTTAATTGTTCTTCTTTAGATAATAAACCTATGTTCATTGTAAAAGATTCCTTAAAATTTCTTCTAGCTAATTCAAGAGCTTGAAAATCTTTTAACAAAGATTCTAAAGCTGTTTCTCTTTTATCTAAATCAACTGCGGTTTTTTTACTATTTTTATAATCTTGCTCAACTTCTTTAGCTTTTGTTCTTATAGCCTCTTGTCTAGTTGTAGCATCTCTAAAGGCATAAAAACCTTCTTTAGTTAGATTGTTTGTAATTTTACTTTCAACAGTTTTTAATATAGATTCATTTTTTCCTTTTAAATCTTTTATTTGTCCTTGTATTATTTTATAAGTTTTTGTTCTTTTGTCCATTCCTTTGGACTTGTTATAAAGAGTAGTAATTTCTTTTTGATTACCTCTAAACCCTTCGTAGGAATTATAATCAGAAAACAAACTGTAAGTAGCTCCAACTATATAAGGAGAAGCGCTCATAGTGCTTCCTAACATTCCACCAACAACCATAGCGTGAGGGACGTTTTCCATTATTTGATTTGGTGTTTTAGCACCCCTAAGAACATCTATACCATTTTGTCCAATAACAGTCATTCCTTCTGTTGGCGCTTCAAAAGCAGCGCCCCAACCAGCAGCTTTAGCACCTTGTAGCATAAAACTACCTACCCCTTTATTAAATAAAGTTCTTGCTCCTGTTTCTAAAGACTCATTAATAACTTGCTTGGCTCTTTGTAATATTTTTAATGTAGGTATTCCACCTAAAGTTATCTCAAGTCCAGCGTAGCCAGCAGCAACTGCAAATTTTTCTAATACCGAGGTTTTCTCTGCAAATGGCATATCTTCCTCGTTTTTTAAATTTCTCATTTGAGACTGATATGAATCAAGACCAATTCCAGTAAAACCAATTGCAGCTCCACCAAAATATAACATAGATATAGTACCAGCCTGCCCAATAAATTCTTGAGCAAGAAACTTACCAACGTTCGTAACACTAGAAAAACCATCTTTTAAATCAAGATCTTGAACATATTTTTCTCTATAGTTTTTTTCTAATTGATTATTAAACCAATCTTTATATTCTCTAGCTTCAGTTATTCTTCCACTTAAACCAAACTTAGTCATCATCTCCGCGCTACCTTTAGGCATTATTTCAGCTTTTTCTGCTAATTCAACAGCTGATGAAACAACATCTTGTGCCAAACCTGCCGCCGAAACAGCTAGATTAGGAATTAAAGGAAGTAACACATCTTGTACTTTTTTACCTAATTTTTCTATTTCAGAATAGTTTAATTTTAAATAACCTAATAATTGTTCTGAAGTTTTAATATCGGTTGGTAAACCTTCTTTTTCTGACTCAATGCTACTTAAAGTATTAAGTACATTATTATTTTCAGCTTGTAAAGACTTTAATAAATCAAAAGTTGCAGCAGGTACAATTTGACCATTTTCAAGTTTTACTGTTTTAACATTTTTTCTTTCAATATTATAGTTATCTACTAAATTATTATAAAGATCTATGCTAGGCTGAGTAAACAACATAGCTGGATCTCCCATGTCTTTAATTCTTTTAGCTAAAACTTCTACAAGTTCTATATCGCCTAAACCTGTAACATCAAACTTATAATCAGGATCGTTTATTTTTTCTGATATATTTTTTAAATTAAAAAGATTTGCGCTTTTAACATATTTATCAAGTAAAACCTCTCCTTCTTGTTGCAGTCTATTAAACTTATCTTTATTTTTAATATATTTATTAGCTTCATAAGGAGCTAAAGCTTCTCTTTCTTTATTTGTTAAAGTTTGTAAATATTTTTGGGTTTTCTTTCTTAATAAAGCTTTTTTTTCATCGGTTTTAATAATAAATGAAGCCAGATCTTGTATATTTTCTGTACTAGGATTTGCAATAGGTTCCCAAGCAAGTCCAAATTTATTAGGGCTTTGCAACATATCTGTTGCTTCCTTTAATTCATCTTCATAAGGAACTACAGTTTTAGTTTCTTTATCAATTTTTATAATCTTTCCACCACGTGTAAACTCTATCTCTTTCCCAACCTCTACTTGATAAGGATTAAAATCTATTGGTATAACATAATCTCCTTTTATTGTTTTTCCATCTTCATTTATACTATCTTCTTCTCTTTCAAACAAAAGATTTTCAGCATCAGAAAATTGAATAGCATTTTCAAATTCAGGGACTATTTTTTTCCCTTTTGGATCTAACTCTAAAAAAGTTGTTGGCTTTAAATTTAAATCAAGATTTTCTCTTGAGAATTCCGAAGAACCAGGATCCAAAGCTAAATCCGTATTGGATGCTTGATTTGGTTCTGGTGTTACAGACGCATCCGTCTCCACAACACCGTTTTCCTTTACTTCTTCTTCAAAAAGCTCAGCTTCTGGATTGTCTTTTAAAAACTTTTCGACAGTATTTTCAGGTATATCATAGATTTTTTCCTTATCGTCTTTAATTACCTTATATGCAATCGTTTTAGGATCTTGTGTTTCTATCATTAGTTTTAATTTAATTATCTTGCAAATACATCGTATTGATCTTGTGTTTCTTCAACATTTCCATTAGCTAAAATTTTATAATCTTTGTCTGTACTTTTTCCACCAGCTAATAAATACATAACTTGTTTCAATGCCACGTCAGTTAGTTTAGACAAAGGAAGTTGTACACCATCACTATCAGGATCTCCAACAACTTTTAAATTAATAAAATCTTTACCATTATCTTTTGATATTTTATTAAATGTAAACCCAGGTCCTATTTTTAATAATTCTTGTTGAAACCTTGAATCTGGTATTATGTCCATTCTTATCCCAGAATCAGCACCAGGTCTTTGCGTGTCAAAGTCAATTAAAGCTTTAGAAAGAGATGATAGATCGCTTTGTTTTTCCTGTAACTTTGTTTCGTTTTCGGTTAGTTTTGGATTGTTTAAAGTTTCTGATTCTGAAATTGCTACAAGACCATTTGACAAGTTTTCTTGTTTAGTTTTAACTATAGCCTCTTCAAGTCTTGCATAAGAATCTTTAGTCAAACCACTTTTAGTAGAAGGATCAGATTCTAAAGTACCAACAAAATCATCAAGTTCATCTGTCAATATATCATCGACATAGCTTTGTATTCTTAACATACCAATACCTAAATCTCCTTCAATAGCTTGTCCAGCTTTAACAATACCTCCAACTCTACTTTCTAATCCATTAGACACCTTAGCTTTTAATCTATCGTAATTAATAACCGGCATTTCTCTAGTTGTGGTTCCAACACTTGTTTTAGTTACATCTTGAACAGTTTGATCTTCAAATAAATTTTGTAGTTCTTGTGAAGGTTTTCCATTTATATAGTTTAAATTATCACCTTTTGTTATTTTTTGGGATTCTAAAAGGTCATTTAGGGTTTGGGTAATATTAGGATTTGTTATAACACTAGATCCACCAAAGTCTGTGTTGAAATTATAAGTTCTTGCACCAAGCTTACTAGTATCTACTCCTAGCGCTCTAGCGGCAATATTTACCCCTTTAACTTCTTTTGATGGTTCTCCAAAAATACCATACGTACCATATGCACCTAGTTTTCCATCTTTTCCTTTAAATCTTTTTATAGCAAATCTCCTTGGAATTAGAGCAGATCCTTCCATAGTAGACAACGTATCAGTTATTCTTTGAGGTTGGTTCTGAGAGGCTGATAAACCTAAATTTGTAATCTTTCCGTCTTTCGTTGTCATTTCTGAACCTATACTAACTTGCCCAGCTGAATACTCTTGTCTTTGCCCAGAGAAGTTTTCTAAACCTTGTTTTAAACCAACCGAAAAATAGCTTTCTAAAGCGTTTAATTCATCTTTTAACTCTGCATAACCAGAATTACCTTGAGTCATATTGCCTAATCTAGTTTTAACATCGGCAGCATGATCAATTAATTCATTCAATTGTGGACTAATCTCTGTGGCCATATCAAAATCTGGTAAAACTTTGTTTACTAAAGCTAAATACTCAGATCCAAACTTTATTCTATTTTTAGTGTTTTCTAGGTTTTGTTTTTTCCATGCTTTAGCTTGAGCTCTTTCTCTGTCTCCTTCTGCATTAATAATTTTAACAGCATTTTGCCCTAGATTCGTAAGACCTTGTGCAAAATATTTTGCAGATTCTGTATCGACTACGGCTTGTGGGTTTTCGTATGACATAATTATATTTGTTTAAATGTTACATCAAGTTTTGAATAATCCACCCTATCATATCCGTCTTCATGCCTTGTAACTGCATTTTTAGGTATTTCATCAGACATAACTCCTTGCCAAACTCCTTCACCGTGTACTTTATCTATATATTCAAAATTATATATTTTTAAACCACTAGGCGATTCACCGGTTAATTCAATATTTTTCTTTAACCTTCTATCACTTGTTGGTTTCTTTGTTAAACCACTTGGGTTTCCAGCTAAAGCAGCACCTATACCCATAGTAGCGGTTAAACCAGCAGAGTATATTTGAGCTGCACCTTGAGATGCCGCAACCGCTTGTTGAGCTGCGCCAGTTATTTGAGCTTGTTTTCTGTTTAATTGTTCTGATTCTCTTTTATCTTTTGCATTAAATTCAAAAGTTCTACCAGAAATATTCGCTGTTTGCATCCTTTGAGCTTCACTCATTCCAATACCTTGGACTCTTTGAGCTTCAGCCATTTGTAACCTTTCTAATTGTTGTTGTCCTTGAGCTTTCATTTTCTCATTAGCAGCTTCTTGACCTTCTATACCTGCTGCAACACCTTTTTTACTAGCTAAAGCTGCTTGAGCTAAAGCAGTTGCTCCACCAGCTCCAGAACCTGTAGCTCTTAAAACGTCTAAAGTATTGGCTAAAGCAATATCTGTTTGTTCTATTTGAATATCGGCAGCTTGAGTGGCAACTCCTAAATTAGCAAAAGGGTTCGAAACCATTCCGCTTAAATCTTTAGCCATGCTAGAAAGATCTTTAACTTGATCATAAGGATTAATTATATCTTGCCTTGAATTTTCCAATTCAGTTAATTCTCCTTTTAATGTATCTCTTTCTAATCTAGCTAGGTATGCTTCTCGTTTTTTAGCTCCGGCGCCAAACAAGCTACCTACTAAACCAACTACTCCCGTTGCAATACCTACAATTGCTCCTGTGGTTAATCCTGCCATAATAATTTATTTTTATTTATTAATTCTATTGGAAGCTCTCTGTAGTCATTTACATATACATCTGCTTCAGCTTTTTCAAATATTGTTTCATCGGTTTTATAAACACAACACCACTTAACATCTTCATGAGTATAAAAAACTCTTTGAGTTCCAGCTTTTGTAAACACTGTACAAGGGGCTTCAATGTTTTTAACCGTTCCATTGTCAGCTATAAAAGATAGTTTTCCTTTTAATAAAAACGACGGATGATCTTGTTTATGAATCATACTCACTATTAAACTACCTTTTGGCATAAAAAGCTCTCTTGTATACAAGCCTCCTTCTATATGTTGCTTCAAAGGAAATGACTCTTTTAACTGTTTAGATTGCTTATCTCCTGGTTTATGAGAAACACAACCATCAATTTTATCTACCATACCAGCTTTTAGTTTTTCAATCTTTTCCCACAATAGTCCTCTTTCACTATTTATGTGATGCAACAACTCTTCTGCTTCGTTTGCTTGAATCTGGTTATTTTCCATTTAATTTAATATGATGATTCTACAACATTAGATGCTACAGAAAATAATTCTTTTTTAATACCTGAAGTATTGAATTGAGTAACAGCGGGTATTTCCATTTTAACAGTTGCAAAGAAACCTTTGATACCAGTCATCGAACTACCAAATACAATTTCACCAGCTGTTGAGGGTGAGTTGTTGATAAGATTTGCAAAATATTTACTTTCTTTTTTCTTAAAATTATTAGAAAATAAATCGCCTTCTAAGCCAGCTAAACTTGTTTGTGGTTGATATGCACCTACTGGTAGAGTTACATCACCAGAGCTACCTACCATGCTTTTTAATTCCCAATAATTCGATCCTTCGTAGTTAATTGTTTCAAATACTTTAACAACTGATGGTTGAGAATTTAATACTATTGTTACGTCTGAAGCATAAGTTATTCCATAAAACTGAGCATAACCACCTAAATAATGTTGATACATTTTACCACTATTAAATGTGTAAAATAAATTATTTAAACTAAAACCATATGTAGGTTTAAAACTTAAAAAAGTAGTCCAACCTAAAACATCTTCATCAAATGATAATGTTTTAAAACTGGTATCACTGTTTTGTATAGAAATAATATAGTTTTTAGTATGGTTGTTCCATGAACCTACTATTTTATTTACACTTATGTTTCCCAATTGATCCCTAAAAAAATCATGCATACCATATGCCGATACTTCCGTAATTCCATTACCTCCACCTACTCCACTAGAAAGTCTTAATACAACTCCTCTTGATCTATCAGTAAAATATTTTCTATTTCCATATACAGCAAAGCTTTCAGGGTTTGTACTAATACCATATTCACCAGCGTAAGGAACTATTTGTCCTATAACTAAAGGTGTCGATGTAATTGCAGCTGCGCCTTCAGCAGAGTATATAGCGTCTTTATCTATTAAAGCTCTACTAACTTTATTTTCTTGAAATATAATCAAGTTAGTGTCTTCAGCGTATAATTTTTGTATAGATCCATTTGCTGGATCAGCACTTTTAGTTATGTCTGTACCAACTGAAAATTGATTTGTATTATTTATACCAGTTCTAGAGTTAAATAATCCAGAGTATATTAATGCTGCAATTCTATTCTGTTGTTGTGTAGTGTCTTCTACTAAATATGCTTTAACACCAAAGTCTACAGTTAGATTATTGTAACCACCTCTTATTCTAGATTCTTCTTCGTACCAAGATGTTAATGGATCATTAGTAAACTTATTTGGTATACCAACATCACTTGCTTTACCTGTAAAAGTTAAATTATCAGCGGCAGCTATATTTATACTAGATGTATATGTTAATGCTTCATCTATTGCTAAAGTTGCAACTTGGTTTAATTCAAAAACAAAAGCTGGGTTTGTTACCGACACTATATAGGTTCCTGCAGTAACTCCAGTGCCTGTGACAGCCATACCTATTTTAACATTAGCGTTTGATGTGGTTAATGTTAATGTAGTAGATGCGGTTGAAGCATCACTTGCGTTAGTTGTTGTGGATAGAGCTGGGGTACTAACAGTCACATTTAAATTATCTCTACCAATAACTGTAACCACACCTGAAGCGAAACTAGTTGTGTTTGTTAGATTTGTAACAATTTGACTTGGACCAATTTTAATTTTATCTGTTGTGTCAGTAATATCAATAACAGTAGTGTTAACAGCTGTGTTAGTAGCTACAATAGGTGTCACCGTTTCTACATCGGTAATACTCTTGATTTTCTTTAACCAGAATGTATTAAAATATTTTAATTCAAGTGTCGCTGCCATAATTTATTATCACTTATTTTTCATAATTATTACTAACCTACAGTAGTAGTATCCATAGTATATGGATAGGTTAAAGCTAGAGGATTACAACTGCTCGATGCTACAGCCATGTTTCCACAGTTTTGTATATAACAATTAGTTGTCCAACTTGGTGGGTTGTATATTTTAGCTAAACTACCTGCTGCGGTAGTGAACCTAGTGCTAAAACTATATTTATGATCATTAGTTGCTTCTCTATAAGGACCAACTTTCATTTTATAAGAATAAAAATTAGTATGAGTTACACCATTACCATCAGTCGCATCAGTTGCAAACGGATAAGGGGTTGAAAGAACATTAGTTGTAAAAAATTGGCCTACATATTGTCCGTATGCTACATTAGAATATATAGATGTTAATCCAAAGCTGCAACCATAAGATCCTGTAGAAGTGCTTATACCATATTCATAAGTTGTTGCTGTACCACCTGTTGTATTAGAACCATTTTCAATCACACAAGTACCATAATTTAAATCATCTGAATTTACCCATGTAAGTAAAGCTTGTGTTTGACTATCAGAAGTTGTTGATTGTGAATTTACAGCCATAACCAAATATTCTCCTGGTGTGTTATAAGCCATTACATACTGTAAATAATAAGCTCCAGTTGTTGAAAGCGTTTGTATTCTAGGACCACTTCCTGAGCTTCTTTCTATTCCAGCAACAGGTATAGTGTGATTATTTATATCAGCTATAGAAACCCAAGCTTGAGTATTACCAGTTCTATGGTATATTCTCCAACTAGCTATTTCACCCTCTATATTTGGAGGTGTTCCACCACCAACAAGATTCAATTGCATGTTTAATGAAAGAGCCACTGTACCTTGAGTTAATGCGCTTCCAAGCTTGTGTATAGTATTACAACCAATTACGGCTGTTGATCCAGAACCAGAACCAGCAAAAACTCCATCTGTACCACTTGGTGCAAGTGTATCTGCATCTGGCCAACCTGTTCCTCTTAAATATATTGTTCTATTTGCTCCAGTTGTTACAGTGTCTGAAAGAAACCACACGGCAGTTAACTTTTGACTAGTTGAACTCCAGTTCCAAGGGGCTATTGTCCCATTAGTAGGAAACATTGCTGATGCATCAGCTATACCAGGTACACATGTTGATTTAACACCAGCGTTAATAGGTGTTGGCCCTATTCTTACAAATTGTTGTCCTGTTATTGTATCACCTCCAACCCCTTGTACTCCACTAAAAACTGCATCTTTAAGAGTTATTGTTAATTCATATAAACCATTAGGAGTATTATTAACTGTTTGGGTTAGAATACCAGTTGAAGCACCAATAGCGAAAGCAGGTTGACCATTAAGACCTGTTGGATTTCCAGCGGTTATAGTCCATTCTAACTGCTCTTTTTGTACAGCTATATCATTACTTATATTTGTTCCATTTATAGCACTAAGCGTGCCAATAGTGCCTTCATCAACAGTTTTAGTTATTAAGGCTAAAGCTGGGGAAAAGCTAGGGTTTAAATTAGCTAAAGCTCCTTGAACAGATATAGTGTTTGTTTCATGAGGACTTGCTAAAACTCTCACTGTTACAGCAAAAGTATAAATTCCTGAAGTAATAGAACTATTTATATAAGTAAAAAAACTGTCTTGTGCTTTACCATTAGATATTGCACCAGTTTTTATTTGGTATTTATATTGATCAGGCCCAGCCGTTAATTCTTGATATAAGAAAAATTCATCTGTAACTGTTTCTGTTACACCACCAATTGATCTAGTTACAGAAAAACTTGTAACTTCAGTAGGATCTGTATTATTAAAAACTGCACCTTCGTTAGAAGTAGGCCATACTAAATCGGTAATAACTCCACCAGGAGCAACTCCTTCGTTAAAGCTTGAAAAATCAAAAGCAAGACTAGTTGGTCCCTCGTAACCAGTTGAAATATCTTCATTTAAATCAGATAACATTCCTACACTTGTTGTCTCCCAATATATATCTAACAAAGACTCATCGGGTTCTGTTTCATAAATAGCTAGAAACGGTTGCATATTAATGTTAGCAGTAACACTACTTGCAACTCCTATAGAACTTGAAGTTGCTAATCTAGCTATTAAAGGTTTACTATCTATTTGATATATATTAGCTTGACCCTCAGCACTAAGGTTTGCAAACTCCATATTAGAGTCACTAGTTATAGCTATACTAATAGCTGTATCCGTACTTGTTCCTGGGTAATATTGTATATTATTTAACGATGCTCCAACAGCTGTACCAACAATAGTGTTTTGTACTCTACCAAATAATTGAACTGAACTTCTAAATTGTTTTTGATCAGGGCCAACCTCTGTTAAATCTCTAGGAACTTTATTTATATTATCATTTATTAAAACAATATTTGCTGTTTTACCATTTTCTCCTGTAGGAAATGCTATTGGATGATTATTGTCTAATGTAGGATAACCATCTAATATACCAGGAAGATAAACATTGTAATAGTCTTGTTCAGTTTGCTTAACAACAACTTTGTATGAATACCAGCCTGTTGGATTTATAGAATAAGCATATTTTATGTCTGGATCGTTCTGAAAATTATTTAAGTACGAGTTGCTAACCTGTGCATTAGTGTTTACTACACCATTAACACCAGTTGTGACAGTGTAAAGAGGTGCGGCAAGTGTAACTGTTATTACCTCTACATAATCAACATGTTCTCCTCTTAAAAAATCTCCTTCAGCAGGAATAACATTATTAACACCCGCGGCAAGATCTAACGCAAAAGTGTAAACATTATTAACGATGGTGGCTTCTGAACCTACTCCAGGATTTATTTCAAAACCTTTACCTGTACCAGTTCTAATTGCATACAAACCAGGTTCACCAGTGGAAAAATTAGGTTGACTTCCTCCGCTACTATTTGATTCTATTTCGTTGTTAACAACAACCTGTAACGCATCTCCAAACCAATTTTTTACATTTAGACTTTCAGCAGATGATTTGTATGATGAAAATATAGTGGATCCTAAAGCTCCAACAGTTGTATTATCTGTAGTAACTGGAGACAATAAAACTGAAGATTGTCTACCAAACTTATCACATAATACAAAACCAACTTGATAGTTTCTATTTTGTTTTAATGAATGGTTAGGATATTCAATCCAACTAGTAGAACTAAAAGTTTTTTTATTTAAAACGTTTACAGT
>Ga0307488_10005258_pt1 | contig 10707 bp, 8 predicted proteins | sample SB02metaG_FD_202248 | JGI IMG/M metagenome (GOLD analysis project Ga0307488, IMG submission 202248) | Sea-ice brine microbial communities from Beaufort Sea near Barrow, Alaska, United States - SB 0.2 | ecosystem: Environmental > Aquatic > Marine > Coastal | place: USA: Alaska | collected 2017-05-06
AAATTGTACTGACTCATCTTTAATTAATTCTTTTTGATGCTTTTCAAGTTCTTCGATAGAATTGAAAGTACCTGTTTCTTTACCGTCTTTGTAAGAAATAAACTTACCGCCTGTGTGCTTTGCCGCAAGTCCGTACTTGTTCATGCCCTTGTCTGAAACTTCTGAAGTTGGACCTTGCTCATGTTTTGAGTTTGCTACAACATCATTTAAATGAGTTTCAAAATCACTATTCATATCCATGCCTTCATCTTCAACACCATTATATTCGTCAAAGAATTCTGCATCGCCGTGCTTTTCAATAAACTCTTCTCTGCTCATGTCTTCAGCATCATCTTCTAATGCTCTTTTAACTGCACCTTCATTAGCCGTTTCATCTGCTTCTTGTGCGGCTTTAAGTGCTTCTTCGTGTTCTGCACCACCCGGCTTAACCATGTCAGTGGCAAATTCGTCGTCCACTTTGGCATTGCCTTCGTATTCTGACTCGCCTCTCAGTGAGTTTGGATCCACTTTGCCATTTACTACTTTGTAGTGCAATGTGCCATATGCCATCTCACCGTCGTCGCCTGTGAATTCGTAATCCATTGACATTTCTTGATCTGTTTCATCTGCTTCTTTTGTAGTTTTATCATTGTAACGTTTATCACCGTCTTTCATTCTTTTGTAAGCAGGTGAATTTAATTTTTTGTCTGCATCAGTAACGTCCATTTTGTCTGTGCCGTTATCTTGTTTTTCTTTTTCGTCTTCAACAAATAAATCATCTGGACCAAGTGGAATTGATTTAGTACCTTCTTTAACAAGACTATAAATGTAAGGAAATACACCTTTCAAGTCTTCGTTAAACTGACGAATAGTTAATTCATCAATCCAGTTACTTGCTACATCTTCTGGTACTTCTTCCATTACTGTTTCTTTGAAGTTTTCCATTGCTTCTTTGTAGTAAGCATTTCTTTGTAACTTGTGTACAGTTTCTTTTACAGTGTCAATTCTTTCATTAACAATGTCCATGTAACCAGCAAGACCCTCTGCCATTACACTTGAACGGTTCATGTAAGTTTTGAAAGTACGTAATTTAGAAAGTTCTTCGCTGAGTGAAACGATATGTTTTCCAAATGTATCATACTGATTTCCGCCTTCGCTTACATGTTGTGCCATTGCTCTTGCACCGTTTAGATGTTTGAATGGATATCTGTATCTTTCTCCATCAGCACTTTCAACATATATGCTATGAATTCGTTGTGTTCTTCCTGCAGGATTTTCAAAATCAACTGCCTCATTATGTTTAACAATGATCTTTGCATTGCCAACATCTTGGAAACTTGTTTTAGAAGTTCCGTATAGTTTCGATTCACTCATTTGGTTTTCTCCGGGTCTATTTTTTTGCGAAAGGTAATCGTAATCTCTCTTGTCTAAGTTAGTTTTTGTTATATCTCTTGTATCAAAATTCAACATTCTCTTTTTAGCAAACTGTCTTAGTTCTTTCATAAAGCCATACCAGTTGTTTTTTACTGATTCTGTAGCATCTGTGATTAAATCGTTGTTATAAAGTATAACTAACTCTTTCTCATCAATGGTTACATTAACTTTCTTACCGTTGCTAAAGTCAAAATCAAAAAAACGTGCCTTTTCAGGTACATTTGTAATAGTACTTTCCTCGTCACCAATAGTAATCTTTGGATAACGACCTCTAATCTTGTTAAACAGTTCTTCTGCGATTTTGTCCAAGTTTATCATATTAATATTTATCCTAATACACTCCAGTTACGAATATCGGCATGGGAGCCTCGTATTCCTGGTCTGAGTCCAGTTGTCTGAACGTATTGTATACTCTTGGATCCCAATCCTTGAGTACTTCCATCATTCGTAAGTTCAATAGTACTGCACTTACAAGATCGTCTGTTTCACCAGGCTTTGCTTTATAACTTGTTCCTGATGCTACAAAACCCTTCATCTCTGATATCAATGCTTTACTGTTTATCTGCATTTTGTCATTCTCAACCATAGTTTTGAACTTTGAACAAGCACTGATTTTACTTCTATGTGTGGTGTTAAATCCTTTACGGAACTTTCTAATATGACCTTTACGTATTGGTTCACTTACAAATAGTCCTGGTATATTCTCTTCCCCTACGTCAGCAATAACTAATAATGCCGCTTCACCAATAGTATTGTTTTCAATACTCCAATAGATGTTGTTTGCACCTGGGGCTTTACATTCAGCATTAATGTAATCGCATATATCTTTTAAAACTCTAATTTGTCCTGGAATAGGTGTAGTGTTATGTCTCCACTCTGCAACTTGTTTATAACTTGGTAATTCAAATACTTCAATAGCGGCATAGTCTCCACCAGTACCCATACTTGGATCTAAACTAATACAATATGTTTGATCACGTTCAAGTTTTTTATACCAACGTGTTTGACCTATATTCTCAATTGGCTCTATACCAGGCATGCCTGCTAACTTAATACTATTAATAAGTGTTTCGTCAAATACTAAGAATTCACAACCATACTCACGTCTAAATCTTTCTTCACCAATACGACCAATTTCTGTTTTCTTCCATTCTTCGTCTCTGTCTGGATGTTCTTCCCACTTGGCAGTAAATCCATGAAAGCCATTAACACCTACTTCTGATTCATTACCATGTTCGTCAAATTTGTTTTGACTCTCTTTCCATATAGTAGCAAAAGTATCTTCGTCTGAGTTAGGCGTTGATGTAAGAATAGCACGACCACCTGTTGCAAGTGTAGGTGATATTGAAGTCCAAAATTCATCAGCAATAGTAGGTTGCACAAACGCAAACTCATCACAGTATAATAATGATATGGACATACCACGTCCTGTGTTTCCTGTTGTAGTAGCACTTACAATTCTACTTCCGTTTTCAAATTCAATTGAACCTTTGTTGTAGTTTGTAACACCTGCTCTAATATGATCAGCACACATTTCGTAAACATATCTAATACGTTGCATAATTTCTTGAGCACCTGTATATTTGTGTGCCGCAATAAGAATAGTTTGATCAGGATGAAACATTGCATACCAAGCCAGGTATACAGCCGCACATGTTGTCTTACCAGTTTGTCTTGGTAACATGTTTACATTAAAACGATGATCGTGATAACTTTTCATTAATCCTACTTGGTACGTATACGGATCAAACAACAATTTACCTTTTACAGGATGTTGAATATAAGCAAAGTTACTTGCAAAGTGTAAGTAGCCTTTGTCCGGATCAGTACAAAGCATTAGATCGTTAATCTGTTCGTTTGTATATGTTTCTCTTGTATTAGCCTTTTTGGTTAATACGCCGTCTAAACTTTTATTTGCCATTGTATAGTATTTACTCAAAAAAATAGGACCCGGAGGTCCTATTTGATTCTTACTTGAGTAAAAGTAATTTTATATACTACATGCAAGAACTTGCATATAATTTTTCAAGTTGTTTTGATTCACAACCCATTTCAGTGTATTTCTTCATGATATCTGCTTTAGACATACCTTTGTCTTGGCATTTTTTCATTTCTTTACCGCTTGGTAATTGAACTTTTTTGTCGTCGCCTTCTTGAACACTTTCTTTTTTAGCATCTTTATCTTTGATTGCTTTTTTCATTGGCTCTTTTTTGTCGCCATCTTTGTCCATATCTAAGAAGTCTGGTTTTGCTTTTGATTCTGCAACATCGTCATCCTGTGCTTCGCCTGTGCCGCCACATTCTGCACATTCTTTATCACCATGTTTGCCTTCTCCATCACAATGAGCACAATCCATATCACGTCCGCCACCTTCTTGCATAAACTCTGAAAGTTTAGCAGAAAGTTCTGCTCTTAATTCATCTTCAAGTGCCATTGGATTATCACCACCTGATACTGGACCATGTGATTTCTTTTCTGCGCCGTCATGTCCTGTAGCAATATCTTTTGTCATAAAGTTATGATCTTGATATTTCTCATCTGGTGCATTATCCCATTCACCTTCGACAGTATCTTCTTCAGAACCACAAGGTTCCATGTCGTTCATTGGCTTGTCCATGTCCATGCCTGGCTTGTCCATGTCCATGCCCTTAGGCTTGTCACTTACAAGATCCATCATTGACATCATGTCGTCATGTGGATCAACTGGACCCATCATTGGATTCATTGCTGGTTTAATTGCAGTTGGAATTGCTTCCCCTGCTTTTGCACCTTCTGTTCCTTTTAATGCATTCATTAATTTAATAACATCTTCGGCATTATCACCGCTCATGTTTATTGACGCTGATGCCGCTTCGTTAATTGCTTCGTCCAACGCCGTAATTTTTTTGTATATATCGTTTAATTTCATTATTAACTCCCTATTGGACTTTTGGTTCCGATATTAGCAGTTGTGTCCATTTGCTTAATATCACTTGCTTCAGTAGAATACGACTCTTTTGTTGCCGCTACTGGATTATCTCTTTCCTTACGTGCTACTTCTAATTCTTTTAATAGACCCATAACTCTTGCTCCTGATACATCTTCTTGAGCACTTTCTGATTCCATTTCTTCCTTAGTAAGTTTCACTTCGTATGGTTTTCCTTGGTCAACCTCTTGATATAACTCTTGAGGTTCATTAGGACTACGAACTACAATATGTGATTGCGGTAATCCAAGTTGGTAACCTAAGTACTCTTGTAACATTTCAGTATGTGTAGGGTATGTTACTTCGCACTCGTAATAAGTTACTTCTTCGTTTTGTAGTGCAGGAAAGTCCAATGGACGTTCTTGAATTGGTGTCTTCTTGCCTGGGCTACAATTTTGTAATCCAAACTTTCTTAAAGCAGATTCTAATTTGTCTGCTATACCTGTGTTATCACCAGCAATACCAATTTTAAAAGGATAAACCTTTCCATTGTATGCTTCTGTTAAATAATCGCTATATTTTTTCATAATTATATTTTCCCTACTAAACTATTTATCCATGTTCTTAAGTTTTTCTAATAAACTATTACGGTCTGTAACCACATATCCTTCACCAGCAACTACGCCATCTGGAGAATCACCACCATCTTTGTCTATTTTTTCCTTCTTAAGTTGTAATTCTACCATTTTAAGTTTTTTATCTAATTTAGCAACTTTAGCATCAAGGTTGGTCTTTAGCATGTTGCCTGCTACTTCAAACACTCTACCACTATAACGTGCTTCTACATTCATACCCAGGTCCATTAGGTCTTCGTATGCACTCATAGACTTTTCAGCAACTTCGTTTAGTTCTTTATCTGCTAATTCACCTAAGCCTTTTACTTGCGGTAGTGCCGCACTAATTTTATCCAACTCTGCAATGTCACGCTGAGTATTCTCATGCTCTACTATAGCATTTTTCTTTTCTACCTTAGATGCTTGTTCTTTTTCTTTTTGAACAATCTCTTTACTGTCAGGCATGTTAAGTAATTCTTCTAATTTCTTCATATTTTGGATTCCATTAAATGCTACTATTATTTAGCCTTTACGTTGGCCTGAATGGAACATATCCTTCTCTGTTACGACCCTAAAATACAAGCCTTTATCTTTACACCATGCTCTTGCGGCTTGCCATTTAGCCATGTTTAATGCAACTGCCATTTGTTTCTGTTTGCTTCTACCTGCAGATTCCATTGTTGTTTGATTATCTGGCTTAACTTCAATTACTTCTGCACGTTGTTTGCCGTTCTTATCCATGTAACTAATAAAGAAGTCTGGTACGTACACTGTTTGTTTTCCTGTAAAAGGATTTACATACGGTATCTTTACTGCTTCACTTGCCCACTTTGCAACATTGGGATTTTCATCACAGAATTTCATAAATGCGAATTCCCAACTCGATCTATATAATGGTGTTTTGCGGCCGATATACTTTTCTGGAAACTTTATGTTGTAACGTCCTTGGGCATACTTGGCCATGTTACACTCCTATGTTTCTTGCTTCGGTCCTATCTTGAACGTCGACTACTCTGTAACCTAACGTACTTATTTTTTCTCTATTGTAATTTAATACTTCAGTTACAACACTACTTAATTGTACGCTATCTGTTTTCTTAAGTGTGTCAAGTAATTCAAAAACATTTATACTATCAAGTTTTGCTTGTTGTAACATTACTGTTCCTACAGCAATAGCAGAAGTTTTTTCAAATCCTCTACTTGTAAAAAATCCTATTACAGCATCAACTTGGTTAGTAGGAAAATTAATAAAGTCAGTAAAATACTGATTATAAAATCTTTTAGTATCTGTTGAACTATCAACTGGGGTTACTTTAGGTAAGTTGCTCATTGTTATGTCCTTAAAATGTTAGGCAAGTCTTCAAGTGTTTTATTATTTGCCGCTTCTTGATACCCTGTACTTGCACTATCCCATGCCGCGTTAATTGCGTTAACGCCTGCATCACCCCCGGCGGCTAAATGCTGTTTCTTATGTGTTGTTGCTTTTGATAAAGAATCTAACTTGTCTTTATTATTTGCCAATTCGTTTGTTATGTCTGATATACTTGAACTTTGTAATGCCGCTTGTACTGCTCCGACAACACTAATACCAGCAAGTGCAGTTGTTAGTGCATTTGTACCACCGTTACCTCCATTCTTAGGAAAGAATGTATTTGCAACTCCACCTACATTTATTCCGCCAACATCTCCAATGGCTCCTTTAATAATTCCAAAGCCTTCTTGTCTAATTCCGTCCTTAGATAAATCTTTAACATTTCTTGCAGTGTTAGCCGCTTTTAATACTGTACCTAATAATGCACCTGGTGATGAAAATGCCGCTCCACTTGTAATATCGCCAAATACATCTGACGCTCCTGCGGCAACTCCACCTTGACCAAATAAACTTGTTGTGCCTCCGCCAGCAAGTGATAATGGACTTGGTGTTTTATCATAATGTTCTGTAGCAAATCCTTTTGGTGCAATTCCTTCAGATACTGCGCCTCTTGTGTACCATACTGTTTCAAACTGACAACTCATTGTACTTTGTACTAAACCACTTGCATCACTTTGATCCATTGTATCGTGTTGCCAACTATTAATAATAGGATTTACAAGTGTAAATGCTGTGTAACGTTTTCTCGACATTTGATATATGACGATACTGTCAAAGAAAGGTTTGTTACTATCATTATCAAAACCGTAACGGTATTGTGCCGCAGGAGAATCAGCATCTGCAAACGTGTTTGCTCTGTTATATGCAGAAGCAGTTGTGTTTGGACTACCTGCTGTATCAGTTGATGCATAGTTACCATCTTTGTAATAGTATCTATAATATGCTTCCCACATTGCAGTTGTAAGACCGTAGTTGTCATCATGGAAAACAAAATTACAAGGACTATAGTCTATACGCTTTTGTAAAATTCTTTTTCTATTGTATTGATGTTTTACTTCTGTAGTAATATCAAACTTAGGTAAGTCAACACTTTTAACTAACATATTAATTGTGTTAGAATGCTTCTCTGTTAACTGTGGTATAACTGACGATGCTTCTCTGTTAATATTAAAACTAACATGATATAAAAACTTATTTTTTGGTGCAAATTTAAATGCATCATTTACATATAATCGTGAAGCGTGTTGAAAGTCTGCAAGGTTACCTTTTGGACTTAATGCTCCAGATACAAGATTGTCGAGGAATGGTGTTAATCTATTTGCCATACTAATATTTATCTAAAAAATAAAGTGGGTATAGAATAAAAAAGGCGCCTAAGCGCCTTTTCCATGTTTATTTTAAAACTCTTAAACTTGATTATACTGCGCCACCGCCAGTAACAAGCGTGTTTATAGTTCTGCCTACAGCAGTACCAATACCTGTTCCTTGTGGTGATTGTACAGCGTTATCGTATCTAATACTTAATGCTACACTAACTACGTCTGATGTTGCATATGCTAACTGATTGTAGTTTGCTGATTCTAAATAACAACCATATAACTCAAATGTCTCAAGCACATTAACTGTGTTTGCACCGTTACCACCGTCTAATATTTCAATACGTGTAACGAATTTGTAGTCTGCTCCTGATGCCGCACTTGATTGCTCAAAGAAATCAAACTGTTTCTGCAACTGTTCGCCAACAAGTTTTTGAACGTTGTTACTTACATCTTCACGTAAGTTTAATGTAATTGGTTCCCAAGTATGTTTTCCTGCAAGGAATACTTTTGAGTTGTATACATCAAGTGTAATCTGTTCAAAAGTTACGTTGGGTCTTGTTACATCGACAACTTGTTTAGTTAACTCAGTAGTTGGTGTTGACACTCCAAAATTTTCCAGTGACACCCTGAAGCGGTACTGCAATTTTGGCATTAACAAACCTTGTGAACTTGCACTTGCGTTGCTGTCCAAAGGTACTGTTAGTCTTGAAAGTGATGAAATTGCCATTTATTTGCTCCTATTACTTTTATTTATCATATTATAGGCCCGCTATTTCTCCAGTGTTTTTAAGTCTCAATGGAATGTAAATAAATTCCACTGCTTTCACTGGTTCAATTGCAATGTCTACATAAAGTTCGTTTCTATCAATTCTTGATGGAGTGTTGTTACTTTCGTCACACACAACTAAGAAGTCATATAACGCTCTTTGTCCTACAAGCTCAAGCATTAAACTATCCGCTTGTTGTTTGATCTCGTCTCTTGTTATCTTATCATTAGGTTCAAAAATGTAAGGCTTAGCAAGTTTGTTTAACTGTCCACGTAAGTAAATTACTAAACGTGCAACGTTAATTCTATCTAATGAACTTGCATTTTTTGCTCTTGTCTTTTGACCAAAGTTAACAAGACCTGCACCAGTTAAGAATGTTACTGGATTAACCTTGTTGCTATACAATGTATCTCTTTGACCTTCGTTAAGAGCAACTGTTTTAAACTCGCCTTCGTTATTAATAAAGCCTGCACTTGAAGCGTTAGTAATTCCACCACGTCTTGTTCCTGCTGGAGCAAACCATGGGTAACTAACTTGATCACTTAATGCAATAGTTCTAAGTATACCATGTGATGCCGGAACAACTACGTTGTTACCTGCATTATCACTTGTGAATAAACTTGGGTAAAATACACCTAAGTATTCGTCACTTGTTACTAATCCATTGTCGTTATCTTCAACAGCACCATTAACGTTTGTTGCCCAGTTGTTAATTCCTGTGGCATCACTTGCTAATCTCATTGGAGAGTCACCAACAACAAATGCTGTTAAGCCTCTGTCATTATTCAATGTAACCATTTCACCAATTAGCTCTGGATAAGCAGGAGTTGCTAATAAGTTAAAGATTCTTGATTCGTTATCTCTAATGTCTTGGTTGCTATTCATTAGTGCCTGTAACGCTTGTACAACAACTTTACGCTGTGCCTTACGACCAAATGTACCTGAACCATCACCCTGGTTAGCACTTTCAGTTACCCATCTATGTGGATAGTAAGCCGCCATTGATTCGTCGCTGTTACGTGCATTATCTTCTGCTACGTCAATTGAGTTACGTACAAATTTCTTAACATTAAATCCAGAACGTCTTAAGTTCCATAACAACATACCTTTTGGATATAGTGCTGGATCTGGAGCATCTGGGTCTAAGTAGTTACTTGCCGCTAAGTCTGCAATAGTACCTGCTGATCCACTGTTAGCACCTGCTGTGTTATAACGTGCATCACTAAACAACACACCATTCTCTGTAGTTTGGTCTGTGCTATCTCTTAATACCCATTTCAATGTAGTTCCATTGTATTGGTAAATTACAGGATAGTTTTCTAAGTCTGCTGTACTAATCCAAAGGTCTCCGTTTACAAGTGCTGAACCATCTGACTGTTTAGTTGGTTGTGTTGCACTAACAATTGGACCATTTGGTGAACTGTTTGGGAACCCTGTTGAGCTATCTTGGTAACCTACCCAAGTAGTTCCGTTGTGTAACATAATATCACACTCGTCAACAATACTGTTGTACCATAACTGACCATCTAATGCTAATGCACTTGGTGCATCATCACCTGCTGTGTATGATAGTACTTGCCAATTCGAAGCCATATACTGTTTAGGATTAGTTGAATTGTCTGTTCCTGGAACATAGTATAAGTTTGCTGTACCTGTGTTTGCATTAACATATGGAGTAAATCCTGCTAATGTTAAACCACCATCGGTGTCAACAATTCTAATTTCTCCGCCATCGTTGTGTTCAATTGCAACTCTGTTTGAAGCATCTACACTTGCTACAATATTAGTAAATCCAGCACTGTTAATTTGTCCTGCAATTTCTTCAGCGTCTGCCGCCGCGCCTGATGCAGTAATGCTAACTGTTACTGGTGAACTCATTGTTGCTGAGTTTGTAGTTGACTCACTCATTGTAAATGTATAAGAAGCCGAAGTTACTTGTGTGCTAATTATTGCTGATGTAATCTTAGTAGATCCAGTAGCAACTCTTTTAAACAGTTTAAAATCATACTCTGGACTTGCACCTTCAGTAACATTTGTTTGAGCATAGTAAGTATCAACTGAAAGGTTTACACCTCCACCTGTTGAATCTAAGCCTTTTAATGCTGACATGTTGTTTGCATACATTGGAACTGATTTGTTGTCCCATAGTTCAGTAGTACCATTCCATTCTTTAACAGAAAGTTTAGCACCTAAGTTTGCGTCAGTAGTTTTAAACCAAATACTTCCGCTTGGTCTTGGTGTTGTGTCTGCTGTTTTAAATTCTGGAACACTTGTGTGAGCACTAATTTGTAATTGTGGTGCATTGTAAGTTGCCGC
>Ga0307488_10005259_pt1 | contig 10707 bp, 12 predicted proteins | sample SB02metaG_FD_202248 | JGI IMG/M metagenome (GOLD analysis project Ga0307488, IMG submission 202248) | Sea-ice brine microbial communities from Beaufort Sea near Barrow, Alaska, United States - SB 0.2 | ecosystem: Environmental > Aquatic > Marine > Coastal | place: USA: Alaska | collected...
CCCCCCGCGCCATGATCCGGACCGAGAGGGCCGTGACATATACCCCGACCCCATACGGGCAGCCGACCCGCCACCACCCTTGGAGTCGCGCATGGCGTTGACCGCGGATGGGCCGGATGACGTGCTCCTCCTCTTCTCGGAGATCTTGTCCAGGTTGCCCTCCGCGATCAGCCCCACCACCACGTGCGCGCCGCCGACCAGGGGCTTACACGTGTTCCCATTTCCGCTCAACTTAAGCTTACCTTGCCCCTTTCCTCTCAACTTAAGCTGACTGTGTGCCCCATGTAAGCCAAACTAGTCCGTGGATGTGGCCCGAATATGCTCAAGTTGAGCTCTAACGTGAGCGATGTGTTCCCGAAGGTCCTCAAGTTGAGCTCTGAAGTGAGCGAGTGTAAGCCCCCTGCCGCCGACAGAGCCAATGAACTCCGCGGTTGGCAGGTTCCGCGCCCCCACCACCTCCACGCTCACGTACCCCTCGGGTGACAGCTTCAGCGCTCGTTCCAGCTGGGTCATCCCGGCCCCGCCCGCGTCCCCGCTGGCGCTGGCACTCTTCACCACCTTCTCGGCGATGAAATTGGTGATTTCAGCCACGTTCTCTTGGTGCAAGTCCTTGACGCTTGAACCGCGCGGCAGCCTGGGTGGCGATTCAGATGACGATTTGGTTGCTGCTGCGACTGGCGCGGTTGGTGGTGGCGGGACAGGTGCCGTTCGATACCCCGGCACCAGGGGCTTACACTCGTCCGCTTTTCGTCCGCTTTTCAGCTCAACCTGAGCCGTTTCTGACACGAAATACACCCTCAACACTTCCTGATACTCCCAAAGACCTCCTAAACACCCCCTAAATAAGCCCTACATGCAACCCCTACCCCAGAGAAAGCGCTTATGCTGAGCCGAAAAGTGGACGAGTGTGAGCCCCTGCCTGGCACGTTGTCGAAGACGCCGAGGAGGTCGGCGACGGGCACGGCCACGGCGGTGGGGAACACGATCTTGTCCCGCAGCACCATCCCCACGATATTCTTGAGCAGCGTGTTCAGACCCGGCACCACGTCCAGGCGCAGTGGAGGCAGCCCCGGTGTGACCCGCATGCCAGGGGCTTACACTCGTCCACTTTTCAGCTAAACCTGAGCCGTTTCCGACACAGCATGCACCCTGTAACATTCCCTGATAAACCCCAACACCTGCTAAACATCCTCTAAGCAACCCCTACATGCACCCCCTATCCTACAGAAAGCGCTTACGTTCAGCCGAAAAGTGTACGAGTGTAAGCCCCTGCCGCACGCCCACGTCGTACGACAGGTAGGGGTTCTCTGTGAACATGATGCGCACTCCGGCGACCAGAGTGTAGCGGCGCAAGTTGAATTTGAAAGCAAAGTTTGAAAGCGTTTCATCATATTGTAGCTTCAAGCGCTTGGTTCCAAGCGCTTTCAACACGGGTTTCATCGGTTCAACCTACACCGGCCTACCAGGGGCGGCGCCGCCATAAGCGACAGGTCCACCTGTATTTTGCCGCTGACCACCAGGTCACGAATGTCCACGGTCAGGCTGGACAAGCCGCCGTAGATCAGGGGCTTACGCTCGTTCCCAATTCAGCTCAACATGAGCTCTTCTGTCCACCGTATAACCCAGCTTAACTCAAGAATGTGCCCTGGAGTTGCTCAAGTTGAGCTCTAACGTGAACGAGTGTTTCGCCCCTACCGTAGATGGCGGCGCCGCCCACGGCGAACACGATGTCGGGGTTGCCCGCCCGCTTCCAAGGGCTAACACTCGTCCACTCTTCGGCTCAACTCGAGCGCTTAGTATGGGATAGGGGGTGCGTGTAGGGGTTTTGTGGCCCGTTTTAAGGGGTATTAGGGGGTGTTTAGGGTGTGCAGGGTGATATTGTGTGTCAGACACGGCTCAGGTTGAGCTGAAAAGTGGACCGAGTGTAAGCCCCTGCCCACTTCACGTCGCACGTCACGCTAAGATTGTCCGCGTTGCTGTCGTCCACCTGGATGCAGGGGCTTACAATCGTTCACGTTAGAGCTCAACTTGAGCAACTCTAGGACACATTCATCAATTAAGTTGGGTTACACGGTGGACAGAAGAGCTCAAGTTGAGCTGAAACGGGAACGAGTGTAAGCCCCTGCCTGGATGTATTCCACCCTCGGCGCCGTGGTGCCTAGGTTGAACTCTTGAAACCCGAGCGTGATGCCTCTGACCCCCGACGCTTTCAGCGACTCTTTGAGCAGCGGCTCCACCAGGCCCTCGATGATGTCCGAGGCCGTGGCGTCGATGTGCGGCCACATGGACTGCAGTATGGCGTTCAGCCACTCCACCTTCTCGCGACTGCCCATGATGTAGTGGCGCAAGTTGAATGCGAAACCAACGTTTGAAATCAGTTCATCATATCTCAGTTTCAAGCTTGGTTCCAAGGCGCTTTCAACGTGGGTTTGATAGGGTCAACCTGCACCGCCCTACCATGACGACCCAGTTGGGGATGGGGTCAGCCCACTGCGCGCGGCCGGGCGCCATCAGCCGGTGCGCAGGGGCTTACACTCGTTCCCATCTCAGCTCAATTTGAGCTCTTCTGTGCACCGTATAACCCGAATTAACTCATGAATGTGTCCTCATGTTGCTCAAGTTGAGCTCTAACGTGAAGGAGTGTAAAACCCTGCCGGTGCACACCCGCCAGGTTGAGGTACCGCAGGGCCAGGATGGCCTCGCTTCTCTTGCGGCGCGTCGCCCCGCGCGCGCGCCAGTGAAGCCGCAGCACCACGAGCGCGGCGAGCAGGCGCCGCCGCGCCCACGCGGCGTCGCCCGCAGCGCGCAGGAACCCCGCGGCGAACAGCGCCACTCCGTGCGCTGCGTTGTCAAGGGACAAGCAGATACTGCTCGCCACGTCATACGTCATAGGATGCCGTTTAACTCAACAAACAAGGTATCGAAGTGCCTGTCGATGACATGGCGAGCATTGTGTGGCAGGCCCCACCACCGGCGCCGCAGTCAGCCTCCGAGAGATTCCGCACGCCACCCTGCACCGCGTGCGTCGCGCCGTACACTGCGGTTTTAGCCGCACGCATGAGCAGCGGGCCGAGGGGCCCGAGGAGGAACACCTCGGCCGCGGCGACGCTCGCGCCTCGGACGCCGCCCACCGCGGCCCGCCGCGCGCCGCCGAGGGCGGAACCCGCGCGCCGTGCCGCCGGCATGGAGGACGACGTCGCCACCTCCCCTCTCTCCACCGCCGCCGGCCGCAACGCGCAAGGGCCTCCTCCCCAATGCGCCAGTCAAAGTCGAACCTCTCCACCTCTGTTCAGTGGGCGAAGGTGACGTGAACCTCTGTTTTGCAGGTTGGCGTTGCTGCCGCCGCATAGGGCCCTTCATTCGGTGCCATTCCTGCTCAACTTCAAGCGAATCACAGCTGGCAGACTGTGGTTTGGCCCCTGAAGCTGACCGTGTCACCAAGCCACCAAGGCAACTGGCCGCAGCTGGAGGGACTCGGCACGTGACGCGACAAGAGAAGCCGCGTAAGGAGGTAGCGCGGCCAGCCGAGCGTTTGGTGCCAGTCTCTAGTCTGCCTCGTGAGCACTCACAACTGACATGTGACCGACACACGGTGCCGAGGCATCGCAACTCGCGTTGAGCCCCGACGCTGTCCGCAACGCTGATCACAGGACCGTTGGGAAAGGCCCTTTGGCCGCCTCCCGCCCATCCTACCGGAGCTGCCAGGAGGCGAGACGCGACGTCCCGAACGATTGATTGTAAGGGATGGATGGTAAGGCCTTGCCGCCAGCGCCGTTGCTGCGCGCGCGGAGATCGGACGTGGATGAGGTCGCAGCACCGCTCAGGCCTATCAAGCGGCGTTGCGGTCGGTGCGCTCGGGGGAGCGCGGGCGCCTCTCAATGGCTGCGGGGGTTCGGTTGGAGTCCGCATGTTTCATCTGAATGGATAAATACCCCCCCCAATCGAATGAGTGAAAGGCCCCTATGTGACACCTTAAAAAAAACCCCCCCTTATGTGCCCTCAAAGTCCCGTTTCTACGTATGACAGCTCGGACTCCGCGCGCAGTACAATTGTGCACACGCGCGTCGTACTTGTGTTGAGCACCTGACCTAGGCGACGTATCCTCCGAGGCTCTGTGCGCTTACGCTGCCACACGCCCTCGCGTTAGCGGCACGGAGAGCCTACAAGCAGTCGCTTGAAAAGAAATCATCCCGAGTCGTGGGTGCCCCCTTCCACCATGGGGCCCGGCGCGGACGGCGAGGGCGGTGCGGCGCTGGCGGCGGAGGGCGCCGAGGACGACGCCAAGGTGGATGCCAAGCGCACGCAGATGATGGTGCGACGCCCGCCCTCTAGCAACACCCCCTCTCGCCCCGCGCCGTCCCAGCGCGGGAGAGCACCGCTGTTCGTTGACTGATAACTGCGCAGGGCTTTCAACCTTTCTTCGGCCTTTGCGAGCGCCGATAGATAGGTCCCCCACGCGTCCCCGCGTCCCCGCGTCCCCGCACGCCGATTGAGCGCCGAGCCTCCATGGGGCACTGCACACGCCTTCCACCACGCAGCCTCCTCCGCCGCCGCCGCCTCGCGCCACGGCGACACGCGTTAGCGCTCAGCGCGTCGCCCACAGCTCGGCACCCTTGGCTCCATCCATCCGCCAGGCGTCGGGTACTCGGGTACTCCGGCGGGTCGCTCCAGGAGTACGCTCGAGGCGTTCACGGCGGGGGATGCGGGAGCACCGGGTGTGGCGGCACGCGGCCGCGACGCCGTTAGAACCGCCGTCCGACGCTCTCGCGCGCTCCCACCACTGATTCTCAGGCACTCCTCTGACTGACCGGGCAAGGCACCCTTTTCAAACGTGGTGTCTGTTGTTGCAGGACCGTCTGAACGCGATCGAGGAGCAGCGGCGCGCGGACGCGGAGGCAGGGCCGGGAGCCGGGCACGGGGCACGGGGCGCCGGGAACGGGGCACGGGGCACGGATTCGCGCCCCCCCTTTGCGGAGTAGCCACCAGCCGCTGCAGCTGTGCTAACCGCGCTGTGTCGCTGTCGTTTCGTCCCTGAGCCCACCGGCAGTCATCCCCGCCTGGGACCTGGCCCCTCCAAGGTGCTGTTGTACTGTACTGGAGCTCCCACGCGCAGACGGGTGATACCCCTGTTGACACACCCGTGGTGTGGTGTGTGGTGGGGCCCTGCGGCGCGGCGCGGCGCGCGGAGGCGGACGCCGCGGCGGACCCGCGCGAGAACATCCGCGGCTTCATCGCTGCCTTCGAGGCGGGGCCGGGGTCACCACATCGGCTGGGGTCATGGAGGGTCACGACGCCCCCCCGGATGTCTTGACCAGCCTGATATATTGGGTGCAGAAGAGGGGGGGTGTTGCATCCGATGCGCTCGAGGCGTATCGCAGTAAGGTGACTAATTGCTCATAGTGTACCATTGTGTCCAATGCATGAGAGGTATGAGTAGACCAATCTCACGCGTCGTTCTGTTCCCTCCGCCGCTCCACGGCCAGCGGCTTCCAGCTTCACCAAGGATACGGTCCAGAGGTTTTCGCTCTCAGGGACAAAACCACAGCCGTTACAGGGGTGACGGGTGGCAGTTGAGGTGAAGTGAAACGGGTGCGACGTGCTCGGCCTTGGTCGAAGGGGTCGCGGCGGCGCGTGGAGGAGGCGCTGTGCACGGAGCGCGACGCCGCCGCCGCCGGCAAATCCGCCGACGATCTCCGCTTGTCTCTCGACACCCTCAGCGCCGAGGTAGGGCGCTTGACCAATTGGATCCCCCTTGCCACGTTCAGGCGGTGCAACTCAAATCCGGTTGACACCCGTGTTGAAAGCGCCTGGTTTCAGCGCTCAAAACTAGCGCATGATAATCTGCTTTCAAGTTTTGCCTTTAAATTCAATTTGCACCACTACACCACGTCATCGGCGTGATATGAGACCCCTCGTGTATTGAGATAAGCGGCACCCCGTGACGTGGCGGGTCACGCCCTCCGTTCTCCCTACCCCGCGGTTGTGGCGATGGAGCGTAGCGTGGCGCAGGCGTCGTACTTCCTCCCGCCATACGACTCCAGGCACGGGGGTCATTCAGAAAAAGGTCTCGACCGACGTTGGATCAACGGTGGACCGAAATCGGGACGTCGGTGAACGATCGATGGTCGGTCGACCACCACGAACTGGGTCCGCGCGTCTGTATGAGCAATTCCACTGGAGCAAAGTCATGCTCCGGTCACCGTCGAGTGCTTGTACTCAAGAACCACCGTGCCAGGTCAGGCAGCCACGCCGCGTCATCGCATCATCGCGTCATCGCGTCATCGTGGCATCGTCATCCAACGCAGGTTCCCATCCTCGTTTGTCGAGTCACAGACCCTGCTATGACGTGGCGAGCGTCATTTCATCCGCGCGGTTCTGTCCCCGGGCCTTGACTCCTGGGCCTCCACTGCCGCAGTGGAGCAGCTCAAAGCCGCGGTGGCCGCCGCAGCGGCGGAGCTCAACCCGCGCAAGAAATTCTCATTCTCAAAGAAAAAGAAGGAAGCGGCGGCGGTGGCGGCGGCGGCGGCACCGGTGGTATCGGAGGCGGCGGCGGCGGCGGCGGCGGCGGTGGCGGCGAAGGTGGCGGCGGCGGCGGACGTGCCGGGTCTGCGCGGGCTTACCGGCGGTATGGCTGAGTACATTATGGGAGGTCACGCCATCCACCATCCACCATCCACCATCCACCGTCCACCGTCCTCCATCCACCAGTTTGCCGACTCTCGTTTGTTGAGTTACACGACCTCCTATGACGCGGTCCTCCCCCAAAAGCCTTTTTAACCCTAAGCCCTAAACCCTCAACCCTAAAACATTGCTCACAAACCCTAAAAGCATGGCTGAGCCGGCCCTGACTGTGGGCGTGCACGTGGTGGGTGTGGACGCCCTCCAACTCGCGCCCGGCAGGGCCCACACATAACCTGAGCCGTTTAGTGTCACGGACACGACCCAGCGTATCCCACAATATTTGCGTACGGTGAGCCGAAAAGTTGAGGAGTGTAAGCCCGTGATGACTGGCGCTAGCTCGGACTACGTGTTGGAACATCTGACGGACTGCACGGTGTTCCTGCTGGGCACCCTGCGGGCGCTGCGCTGCCACAGCTTGGTAGGCAGCTTAACGGCGACCCTTGTCAGCTCAGCCCGACTGGTGCTCGTAGCGTGCCAGTGCACAGTGTTCCCGTACACACTCGCCGCGTCCTGCTACCTGGCTGCCTGGCCTTACACGGCGTCCCCTTTTCAGCTTAATCTGATTGCTTGCTCGTATCAGTGTACCAGTGTACCCGTGCCCTCGCCGCCTCCTCCTCCCTGGCCAGGCCACGGCGTCCTCGTTTGCCAGCGTGACCTGCCACCCGTTGTATCCCTGACACCACCGGCAGTGGCAATCATCCCAGCCCAGGTGGCACAACCCTAAACCCTAAACCCCAAACCCTAAGCCCTAAACCCTAAACCCATCCCAGGTGGCACACCTCGGAGGTGCAGGCTGTGTTGCTGAAGAGGGAACGGCGTGTGCCGGCTTGAATAGGATGCCCTGCAGATTCGCTCATGATACCCCTCAGGTACTGAAGGCAGCACCCGCAATGTGTTCGCGGCCGTGGCGGCGGGTGCGGTGTAAGGTGTACGTGGGGCCGGTGGCGGGCAGCGTGCACGTGCAGGAGCTCGACGGGCAGGGGGTCGCCTCAATCCTAAACCCTAAATCCTAAACCCTAAACCCTAAACCCTACACCCTAAACCCTGTATCCTCAACCTTAAACCTTAAACTCTAAACCCAAAGACCGTCGGGGCATGTCATATCATGTCATTCTTATCAACGTGCTCCCTCGTCTGTTTATCAGTCGAGTGCCACCTTGTGACGATGACGGTGACGTGACGTGGACAGCATGCCACCGACCGACCGCGTGACGCGGCCAGTGATTTGTCCATCCGACAATACGGACGGGTGCACGATGGTTATACCCGCGCGGCAGATGCGTATCCACAACGCGACCAACAGGTTGGGTCCCGCGCCCCGCGCCCTGCCTCACCCAGCCCAGGCTCAAACCTGATTATACTTGTCGCCCGTAAACTAGCCTACTAAGCACCAGCCCCTGAACTAGCTTAAACTAGCCTAGTTTACCCCCCCCTACTTCACTCACCCACTGTAGTCCCCAATACTAACCCACTGACCCACTAAGCACTAGCCCCTGAACTACCTTATACTAGCTTACTTTAACCCCCCCATCGCCAGCACTAACCAGTTCTACAAGCATAAACCCCATCGACCTATAGCAGTCAGTCTACCCAGTAGCATCAGCGCGCCGCTCGGTCGGGTCATCTCCTCCGCCGCCTCATTTGCGGCGGGCCTTACGCACGGGACGCACTTCTACATCCGCACGTTGTCGCGGCCAATCATCGAGCACTCCACCGGCGTCGGGGTCGCGCCCTACGCGTTCGAGTACCCGGGCAGCGCGGCGGCAGGGGCGGAACCCTGAGCTCTGAACCCTAAACCCTAAACCCTAAACCCTAAACCATAAACTCCTACTCCTCCACTTCTAATCTCAACCTGAGCCGTATTTTGTCACTGAATCTCCATGAAGTGAAACAGCCCAACGTATCTCACAACAAGTGGTCACGTGAAGCCGGAGGGCGGAGGAGTGTGAGCCCCTGTTAGGCGGCGATGGAGGCGGCGGGGTTGGGCGCCGAGTCGGGCATGTGGAACCAGGTCAGGCGGTGCAAGTTGACACGTGTTGATACCGTGTTGTAAGCGCCTAGTTTCCAGCTCTTGAAACATTAGTATGATAAATTGCTTTCACGTATGGCTACCGAATTCAACTGGCGCCCCTACAACCTGGTGGATGATTTTGGGTGGATCAAGGTGGGACCGTCCACTGCGTTTTCGATCCGCGTTACTTGAGTTACGTGCCATCAGTTTGCGTGGCGAGCAAACACAAATGTTGCTCGCGGCCTCATCGGCATCATCATCCACCGTCTTTCTCAGCCCTGCTTCTTGTGTCACACTCCGCCGTCACGCGACGTGGCGAGCAAATGATGGAATTCTCGCCGCGTCATCGTCGTTGTCATTCACCGCGGTTCAGACCCTCGTTTGTTCAGTTTGGTGAAACCATGTGACGTGGCACCGCGTGATGCATCTGGCCCTGCACCCGGAAGCAGCAGTCACCCAACTGGGCCGTCATCCCTGAGGAGGAGCGGGCGCCGCCACCCACACCGCCGCCGCTGCCATAGCGGAACTGCCGTAGAACATTCAAAATTAATATAATCTTAGTGCACAGCGCCCGAGCAGGCCGCTTGAAACATCGGATGGGGTGTGTGAATGCTCACTATGTGAGTGCCTCGGGGCTTGATGAACGTTAGTGAAACAATGGCTTAGTGCACAGCGAGAAAAGTGCGACGCCGCTGAAGCTCCGAGCGTTCGAAGCAAACCAGCTGTGAGAGGGTAATCAACACTTTCGGTATCGAAGAAACAGCTCTGAAAGGACAGTGCTATGTTGTTTTAACAAACCTAGAGTTGACATGCTACATGGTACCAACTTCAGAGCAGTGGGCTATTCCCTAGAAACTAGAGCTACACAGTCCTGGACCGATTTGAGTTGTACTGTGCTGACAGAAGACTCTGCACCAAAGCCAAAACACAGGCCGTACGGGACGGGTTGCCCTCCTACGACACTATGTTTCAAGTGTTGCGCCAGATCGCTTGCCTACTCAGTGATGCGCCGGCCGTTTGGACTACCGAAGGTTCTCGATTGCGACTGGTTCCTGCCACCCCCATCAATGTTAATCGATTGCCCCCTCCCGGAACCGTTCGTACTGTTCACCTCATAACCGCCTCCGTCTCCTATTGGTACTTTCAACTCGTAACCGCCTCCGTCTCCTACTGATCCGTTGGTATATCGTCGGCTGCCAGCACTGGCTCGCTGGGGTGCCCGCATGCCAACACCCGCCGGGGTGCCGTAGCCCCCCGCTCCGCTGCCCCCCCTGGCTGTAGCGGCGCAAGTGTAAATTGAAAGCAAAACTTGACAGCAGTTGATCACGTTTCAGTTTCAAGCGCTTTATTCCAGGCGGTTTCAATCTGGGTTTCATAGGGTCAACCTACAACGCCCTACCTCGCCGTGTCAAGCCCTCCGCGTGCCGTGGGCGGCCCTCCGCGCGGTGGTGGTTGCTGTGGCGCGGTCAATGTGATAGGGTGTTAGGCTCATGTCGGTAGCACGTTCGGTTCAGGTTGGTCGCAAGTTCAGGTTCAAGGTGGGCGGGTTGACTCACCTGCTGCTGCTGCTCCTGCCCTGCCCGAGCAGTGACCGCACTAAACCTACCGGCGGCCACTACCGCCTTCGCCGCCGCGCGGAACCGGCTGTTATGCCGCTCCGCCACCCGCTCCGGTTGCCGCGCCGCGGATGCCGCCGCCTCGCCTCCCCCTCCGCCTCCCCCGCGTTGGAAACCCTCGTTTCTTGCGTGAAACGGCTCCGGTTGCCTCGCCACAGATGGGGACGCCCCCCAGGCCTCGCCCCCGCCGTATCCGTTGGGCTCCCTCTCTCGGTGCACCCCGCCCCTGCCCCCGCCCCCCCCGCCCCCCCAAGCTCCCCCGCCGGCATTATATCCATAGTCCTCGCCCCCGCCACCGCCCTCTCCGCCTTGGGGTTCGCGGTACGCCCCCCCGCGCCCCCCGGCCCCCGCACCCCGCCCCCCCGGCGCCCCAGCACCCACAGCGGGCGCGGCCCCCGG
>Ga0307488_10005260_pt1 | contig 10705 bp, 9 predicted proteins | sample SB02metaG_FD_202248 | JGI IMG/M metagenome (GOLD analysis project Ga0307488, IMG submission 202248) | Sea-ice brine microbial communities from Beaufort Sea near Barrow, Alaska, United States - SB 0.2 | ecosystem: Environmental > Aquatic > Marine > Coastal | place: USA: Alaska | collected 2017-05-06
TGATTCAGAAAGAAGTTTTTAACACCGTAAAGTTTGAAGAAAAACTAACACAGTATGGTAGAGAAGACCTTCTGTTTGCTCTAGAATTGTTGCAAAAAGACTATGAAATAAAACACCTAAATAATGAAGTGTATCATTTGGGTATTGATGAAAATACACTTTTTGTTTCAAAAACTAAAAAAGCTACAGAAAATCTTATTTTCTTAGAGAGTCAGCAATTAATTGAAGCTAAAGAAATGCCTTTGTTAAATTTGGTCAAAATTATATCTAGCGTTAAGATGATTAAAATAGTTGCTAAATTTTATCCTTTTTTTGAAAAGTTAAGCATTCAAAAATCTTCAATCTTCTTTTTAAACTGTCTGAAGGTAAGTTATCTGTGTCATCTAAAAGCAAAGCACAAAATAGGTGGAAAGCAGGCCATTTAATAGCAATCCATTAATCGGGAATAGAACGGTTTGCTAAGCTGAGAGGATAACTTCGTTCGTTTCGTTGTTTTTTACCAGTAGAAAAAGTATGTGTTTCTATGATTATCTCAAGATAAATTTTTTAGGTTCAGCTACATTTTTCAATCTCATTTTTATAGGAAGGTAGAATGAGGTGAATTCTAATACACGGAAATTATTTATAAAAGATGTATGAGAAAATTCACATCAACACAAAAAATAATTATTTTAAATTATTGAATATTGCCAGTAATTTATTTTCTTGATTTTCCCAAATCAACTTTTCTTTTGCAGCTTTTAATTTTTCACTAAAATCCCTTTTTAAAACGTGTTTAATCTGAGTAGCTAATAACGCTGGAAAAGTGTTTTTTACGATTGCACCAACATTATAATTCGTAACAATTGCCCTCATTTCAGGTAAATCAGAGACTAAAATTGGGACCTCTGCTTGAATATAATCAAAAATTTTGTTTGGTAAAGCGAATCTATAGTTTAAACCTAAATCCTCTTCTAAACTAACTCCTAAATCTGCTAATGGTGTTAATTTATGCAGCTCTTCTGGTGCAATCTTTCCTAATAAAATTACTTTGTTATTTATGCTTTTAGAGGAAATACTATCTTTTAGAGAGTTGTATATATCTCCGTCTCCAATAATTACTAAAAGATGGTCTTCTAAGAATTTCATGGTTTCTAAAAGGTTTTCTAAGCCACGGCCAACATTGAGACTGCCTTGATATAAGATTATTTTTTTAGTATTCGTTTCAAAAGAAAACACCCCTTTTTTAACTTCTTTTTTATTGGGAAGATTCATAATAGTTTCAAAACTTGAGGCATAATTTTGTTTATAAAAATTAGCAATACTGTCGCAAACAGTATAGTTATTTTGAAGTTTTGGAACTATCCATTTTTCTAAAGAATTCCAGATCTTTTTCACCTTGGGTCTGTTTACAAGTTCAGGGATTTCTGGGAATAGTTCATGACTATCAAAAACAATTTTTTTTCTTTGAATCTTACTAATCAAATAATTTGGGAGTAAAGTATCTAAATCATTCGCTAATAAAATATCTTTTTTTGAGAGTAATAAGAAAAAAAACAATCGAAAATTATATTCCATATAAAAAAGAAAACCTGAGTTGAAGTACAAGCGAAATCTTTTTGTTTTGTAGGTTCTTTCTACAACTTTGCTGTTATTCCATTTTCTTCCGATTAATAAAACATCAAAATTGTTTTTATACAGGGTGTTACAGACTTTAGATACTCTTTGGTCTGTGGATAAATCATTTGTAACGGCAACGATAACTCTTTTCAAATTACATATTTTTTGTGCAAGATAAAAACATTAAATGGAATTTGATAAAAGTTTGTTTTTTAAGAAGGGTATCTTGCTGATATGGAATAGTTGTACAATTTATAATTTTAGATACATAGCTTTAAGAATCAACTAAACTGACAAGTATTTTTTTAATTCATTTCCCAGACACACATGGCTATTTTTATGAATTTAAAAATTTTCAAATTATGAAATAACAAACCATTCTATTCGCAGTATAAAATAGTGCAACAAGTAGTGGTCAAACTAACTTCTTGTTGTAAATAAATGCTAGATATCGACGCTTCTGTGTAATTTCGCACTATGATTTGGGTATTCTCAATTAAACATACAACAGTTAAATGCTACTTAAAAGTATTTGTATCCATCATAAAACGATTGAAAGACATCATAACAGGAAAAAAAAGAAAGTTAAAATAAATATGGTTCTATTGTAAAGGCTTATTATGTGTTTTAAAAATTAGCTATTGTAGTGCTCAATAGCAATTTCATTGCCATAATAATAAAAGCAATCGTAAATGATGGTTTATGGTTTTAAAATATTTTTTATCCTTTTTTTTAAAACTGTCTATTTGATTGTTTTACAATAATTTTTGGCGCAAAGAACATGCATAATAATTATAAAAAGTTCACGAAATAGCATTTGAAGGTCTGTTTTTATAAAAATAGTTAATAAAAAAGGACCTAAGGTAGACGGAATTTGCAAATTAAAAAAGAACGTGGGTTGCCAGAACAAAGCGCTGATCAACTTTTTTTTAAGAAGCTACTAATTTTTTTATTACAATAGTTGCAAACCTACCTGTAACGAATAAAAAAGTACACAAAAGAATATAAGGTAGTCCCAGTGCGGGAAGGTAAAAGAGGTTGTAAATAAAATAATAGCGATGATAGATTAAAGCTTTTAACCTATTTCTTCATAATAAAACGAAATAGATAAGGTCAAAGGAATGCGAAATTGGCTGTTAGAATTTTAACTGATACTGGGTTTGAAAATGTGAATGGATCTAACCAAGGAGAAAACATGCTAATGGATTTAGGAATTTACAATAGTAGACAACTAGAATGCACAGGGATTCTAAAACAGCAATGTTTAATAGAAACAACCAAGTATATGTTTGTGATCATATATTTTACAAGCAACATTTTTATTGCTTTCTAAAGTGTTTAAAAGCTATTTTTAGCAGGTATATTTTTTTTAGTTAGAGTTAAAAATCATTCAGCAGCAACTTCTAACTTAGAAATATAATAGTGGTAAAAGTGCAATACTAACTTTAGGTTGTACTCCTAGTTTTGCAATTAAGATAATCAGTGTTTTTAGTTTGTTATTAAATCGAATCAGCGCCTGTGTAAATACTTATTTATCTTACAAATGACTTAAAAGAGATCGTTGTTTGTTCAGTATCTATTATTTTATTAAAAGCAGAAGTCCTTGCTGCTTGTGCCGATTCAAGTATTTCATTATGGAAAACAGGAGCATAAAATAATCTACCCAAGAGTAATTATGTATGTGAACTCGACCATTGATGTGCAGTTTTATAACGCCACATTTAAATAAATTGCACTACAATATAGACAACCTTTGTTAGGAGTTGATACTTATCTACAAAGTTAAAGTCATTCAACAGCATTTAAAATATAGAAATTTAAAAAACCCTTCCTAAAAATTAATTGGAAGGGTTTTATATTATTGATCACTGTACAATTAACTTTCCTCTCATCATCGCATAATGTGCAGGAAAACTGCAAATATAATCGTAGACTCCAGGTTCGGGAGCTATAAATTCTATTGTTGTGGTTTCTCCACCACCAAGCATTTTTGTATGGGCTAGAACAGCGGTTGTTTCTTCTGGGATAAAGTCATTGTCTTTAGCAGCAGAAGCTTTAGACGCAAAGGTAGAAAGTTTAGTTCCTTTATTTAGAAATACAACATTATGCCCCATTATTCTTTTATTTAACTGACCTACATGCGATAAAGTCAATCTGATTTTCTGGCCAGCTTTCACTGTGATTTTTTTGAGATTAAATTTCATTCGATCATTTGTGATCATTGAAATGTTTGCAACACCATCTGAATCTACAAAAATCATTTTTTTATCTGCAGGCACCTTAGCTTCAGCTCCCATAGTTGTTTTTACTTTTTGTGGAACTTTTTTTTCTTTGTTTTTTCCACAACTTACTAATAGCGTGATGCACACTATTGCCGTTAAAATATGTTTTATTTGTTTCATACAGCTAAGTTATTATTTTCCCTAAGTATAGCCAAGAAAAATGCAGCTTAATCGCTGTGAATATTGAGCGAATAGATGTTTTGTTTGAAAAGATTTATATAAAATAAAAGACTTTATGGAGATTTCGACAAATACACCAGTTGTGGTCTAAAAGAGGGAATAACAGGAGTTCTTTACACGAAAAAAATCAAGTTCTTTAGTTATCAATATCATTATTTTTCTTCTATTTGCTTAGAGATCCAATTTGATATTTCTACTAGTGCTATGGGTGCTATTGTTTGTTCTATTGTCGCATATTCACTAGGTGCTCCTGTTGTACATTCTTGAAATAAATGATTTAAGTTCGATAATTCTTTTGCGGTGAAATTCTTATTCCCACTTTTTTCTAAAGCTTTCTTAATTGCTTCTAAATTTATTTTTGCAGGCACTTGTAAGTCTTTTTCTCCATTAAGTGCTAAAACAGGACACTTTACGTTTTTTAGTATTGTTGCTGGATTAAATTTTAGAAAATATTGCATCCAAGGACTCGAAATTTGATGTACTTGTATTGAAATAAATTCTTTTTTTGACATTCCACTTGGAATTTTATCAATTCCATCAATTTTAATAGTTTTATTTAATGACGCTGTCAAATCTGCTTTCAATTTGAAACTATTATCAGATGCTAAAACCATTTTAAAAAGTTTTGAATTTATTTGAACTAATTTTTTTATCTCAGTTTCAGAGACACCATTTGCTTTTGCAATTAATTTTTGTTGCAATAAAAGTAATTCGTTTCCTGGAATCCCCATGCCAGCTAGCAAAACAATAAATGCAACATCTTTTGATTTATTGGCAACCATTGGTGCAATAATACCGCCCTCACTGTGTCCAATTAATCCAATCTTATTTTTATTAATTTCTTTTCTTGTTTTTAAAAATGCAATGGCACTTTCTACATCATCTGCAAAGTCAGCAGAGGTAGCAATACTAAAATCTCCTGTAGATTCTGCTGTTCCTCTGTCATCATATCTTAAAACTGCAATTCCATTTTTTGTTAAATAATCAGAGATTACGAGAAATGGTTTATGTCCCAATAATTCTTCATCTCTATTTTGTGCTCCACTCCCTGTAATTAAGATTACAACAGGGAAATAACCTCCTTTTTTAGGAAAGGTCAATGTGCCCGCTAATGAAATATTCGCTTTCGTATTTTTAAAAGTTACGTTTTCAGCATAATAAGGATAGGGTTTTGTTGGTTCTTGTGGTCTTTTTACCACTTCTTTTTGAATAGGTTGTATGGATAATGTTAGAGGAAATTCTTGGCCTCTTTGTTTAAAGATGCCAACGAAGGCATTGTCTTTATTTAAAGTTCCTTCATACTGAATCCTAGCGTTTGTAATTTCAATTTTTAAAGTTGAATTTTCAAATGTAGTAGAAGTTACAGGAATTCCTTTTGCTCCTTGGTCTGGGCTGTCCATTGTTGAGCGATACTTATTATCAATTTTATCGAGGTTAAAAACCAACCTCAATTGAGTTCCTTGAACTTTTAGAATTCCATTCCATTGTCCTGAAATGTCTTGTCCATACATTGCTAATGTATTGAAAACTATAAATAATACCAGCATTATATGCTTCATGATGATTTAATTTAATTGAAAGATTAAAAATTTTGACAGAATTTCTGCAAATAAAAGAGATATGCTGAATAAAATAACGGAAACTTTTCCTTTGGCATTTGATGCTACTTTAAATCCATTTAATAATAGAGATACATACCAGATTAGAAAAAGGATTGTAATAATTCCATATACAGTTATTACAAACAAACTTGAAGAGGGAATTTGATGAAGTAATTTAGAGTTGGTTAATTGAATGATATCTTCAGTTGCTTTGCTAATTATAGCATTACTATTCATAAGGGATACTAGATATAAAGGAATTCTAGCAATCATAGCTGTTGTAAGGATGTCTATAAGCCTTGTTTTTTTATTTATACATATAGCTGAGAGATATAAAAAGAAGAGCAGACAAAAAATATTAATAATGTTGTCTACTAGCGTTTGAGAAAACAAAGAATTCGCGGTGATATGAATATCAAAAACTCCGTCAAATCTAGTATTGAAGGTATGGGCAACAAAAGAACCAATTAGTGTAAAAATGCTACCTATTAGAAATAGTGATTTTTCAGAATACTTTTCAAAAGGTTTAAATAAGAATGTTTTCATAAGCTATATTTTTTGCAAGTCGCTAATTTTTTCAATAATATCGTCAAGTTTATTTCTTACCGTTGGGTAACTTTTTCCAATTTTTAGTGCTATTTTTTTTAGACTACCGCTTGACAAAATAAAGTCAAATATAAAATCTTGATCTTCAGAGGAAAGTTGTAATAAAATAGGGAGTGAATAATTACCAGAGATATTGGTTTCACAATTAGGGCAAGATAACTGACTTACGACGAGTTGTTTTTCGCAACTGGGGCATTTTACAGGGAGTTTTTTCATTGTACTAAATATTTAACTTATCACAAAAGTAAACAATTAATTAATATAGTAAATATATTTATTAATAATATTAATTATATTATTTATATTATTAATTTTTTAGCTGCATAAATTGACTGATTGCATAGAAGATGCAACTTGCTTTATATTGATTAACTACATTTATCTTACTTAATATTTTCTATATCATTTAAAGATTAAGCAATGCATCACGATGCTACTCAAAATAAAAACACCTAAAATGTTTAAAAATACTTATTTTTAATGGGTAGAGAGCGTAGGGTATCCCCGCACTGTTTTATGAATAAAAGACAGTGTTTTGAGTGCAATGAACATGCATATGGTTGAGAAATAAAGGAACATTAAAGCAGTTTGATTTTTCAGGGAGGGATGAATTGATTTTTACAAATCGGATTAAAATTTACTTGTTCTTTTTTGAACACGTAATTGGTGTTTTATGAATACTGCCAAATAGCATAAAATAGAGGCACAATCTATTTATTTTCTTGTCCTTCAATAAGTCAATGTTTTAAATTCTATGCTATGACTTTTTTGCGCTTATTTGTTTTTTTTCGAGTGTATCATAGCTTCAAGCATATCCCACGTTTGTTCTGGGACTTCTTCCAAAAGATTCATTTGACCGGCGCCTTTAAGCCATTCACCTCCATCGATAACAATAACTTCACCGTTGATGTAAGCAGAGAAGTCAGACACCAAATAAGCAGCTAAATTTGCTAACTCTTGATGATCGCCAACACGTTTAAGTGGTACTTTTTTCGAGAGGTCAAATTTTTCTTTTAAATCTCCTGGCAATAACCGATCCCAGGCACCTTTTGTAGGGAACGGTCCTGGTGCAATGGCATTAAAACGGATTCCGTATTTTGCCCATTCGACAGCTAAAGATCGCGTCATCGCTAAAACACCAGCTTTTGCAGTTGCACTTGGCACTACATATGCCGAACCCGTAAATGCATAGGTGGTAACAATATTTAAAACGGTCTTGTTCGTTTCTTTTTGAGCAATCCAATGTTTTCCAAAGGCTAGGGTGCAATTCTTTGTACCTTTTAGTACGATATCAATGATGGTGTCAAATGCACTTGCTGAAAGTCTTTCTGTGGGAGAAATAAAATTTCCAGCGGCATTATTTAAGAGCACATCAACACTTCCAAATGCTGCTACAGCAGAAGTTACCATAGCTTCTACCTCCTCATAGTTGCGAACATCACATTTTACAGCTAAGACTTTTCCAGCAGTTTGAGTTTCTAATTCGCTTTTAACAGTTTGTAGCTTTTCAATATTTCTAGAAGTGATAACAACATTAGCACCTAATTCCAAAAAATAGGTAGTCATTGCTTTTCCCAAGCCACTTCCGCCTCCAGTAACTACAATTGTTTTTCCCTTTAGCGCATCATCACGCAACATTTTTGCTTTAAAATCCATTGTATTATCTTTTAGTATTGTAAACATACAAATTAATTGATACGCAGCTATAATATATTACGTTTGCTTCCATTTATTGTGATTCCTATCTGCGCAGCTTTGTTGGATTTTTTTTTATTAAAATGTATTTCAATTGGACCTCTTTTTTTTACATAAGACCTATTTGTTTTTTTCTTTCCATCGTATAAATCTATAATTTTAGATTTGCTGCGTTTAAAATTGTGTTTTATAGTTAATCATATTTTAAATATCTTTTACTTGAAAAGCGAGATGAAATTTGCTATTCATAGTTGTAATAACCTTTTTCTAGTGATACTATATTTAATAAATTTTCATTATTTAAAAAGCGTCCGTAATTTTCTGTAATTTGTTCATTGGACCTTTCTATATTGCTTAAACTGGCTACATGTGGCGTTATTTTAATTTTTGAATGGTTCCAAAATGGATGTTCTATAGGTAAAGCTTCTTCTCTGAAAACATCTAAAAACGCTCCAGAGAGCATTGAAGTGTTTAGGAGATCAATTAAATCTTTATCTACTAGATGTTCGTGTATAATTTTTAGTCAATCTATTTCAGTGTAATACAATGACAATAAATAAAGTAGACCAGATTTTAAAATTGATTGGATATTATGATTCATTTGAAAAATTAATGGATAAAAAACACCTAAGAATTGATTTTGGGAAAAGGTTAGGTATCTTATTCTTTGATTCATCATTTGACGCTGATAATAATTATACTTACAACGGGTTTAGCACTTAGCCAAAACTTTTTATTTTGTTTTATCTTTTAATTCTTACAGCCAAATCAAAAGATTACGCGGACTTAGTAAATAGACTTAAACTTTGGGTTAAACACCAAAACCCGTATTAATTATAGCCATTGATGTAGCCAGTTTTTTATCCGTTAATTCCTTTCGGGAAAAGGTTAAAAATTAATTCGTGATTTAATTTCGGATTACTATTTTTTAAATAGAGTTTATTATTTATGAGATAAGCAAATATTCTACTTATGATATTTTTGAGTTCAAAAAAGAGTTTTATCATTTCATCATTCTTTTTAATGTTATGAACCTTTCCTCCGTGAACTATATCATTTCTATAGTTGAAACTTTTTTTTATGATTTCACGATAATTTTTCATTTCCTTAATATTTGATGAAATTAATAATGGTGATACTAATGTCATAAAATCATTTGAACTACTTCTTGAAAAAAAACTTTCTAATGTAAAAACAAGTTTTATAAAATTAGATGATGTAATATGGTTACCCTTTAATGCATCAAGGAATAAATGGATTGACGAAATATATTTACACCAAAACTCTGAAGTAATATCCATATGTTGAGTTAATACTTCATATCCTTCTTCCCATAAAATGTAATGAGCGAGCAAATCTGTAGTATCTGTTTCATAGTAAACTGCTTGTTCAGAAATAACTGCTATAAATCCAACTGGTTTTGCCTTTTGGATAAAATTGAAGCCATAGTCTCTAGTTAAAAAATTTAAATGCAAATTGAAAGTGAAAAATTGTATAAACTCGCAGGTAATATTTTTAATCATATTCTGCTCTCTCCAAATACTGTGATTTTCTTTTGTCAGAAGTTCATATATTTTTTCTGAATCTTTTTCTTCTTCGTAAGTCAGGTTTTTAATTGAATCTAAATCCGATTCATAATCCACTTCGACAACTGCAATTTTTGAAGCTTCCGAGATTCCAGAAGACAGTAGTTTCTCTTTTTCAATTTGTCCTTTTTCAATATAGGACTCTACAAGTTTTTCATAGCTATGCCAACTTGAAAAAGGATAACCCTGGCTATGTAGATGAATTTTTATAGATTTTAATTGATTTAAATTTTTTTCCTCAAAAGACTCCGTATATTCATTCCTATAATTCTCTTTTTCCCATAATTTGAGTTCTGTAAAGGTCTTTATATATTTGGTTAAATCTGTCGTTTTATCCTTGAAACTAATTCCAGCCCCACTGTTAATAGTATGGTTTATATTGGTTTCTGTAAACCATAAAAGTTTTTTCATTAGTAGGGTTTTCTTAAATTGGCTACAACGGCTAGTGTAGAGTTAGTTGCGTTATTTTGTGTGTAATTTAGTAAATAAAACACAAACTAAGAAAATCTTTTTAGACTTCCGTAAATAAGCGATTACAAGCAATTAATTTTACACATTGTGTGTGCCCAGTATGGGCATCTTTAACTTATCGAAAGATAAGTTATTCCTCTAGAGGATGCAAGTCCCTTATGTGCAGGAGTAACGTTTTGAAGCATCAGTAAGGCGTAAGGGTGGTAATTGCGAAGGTACATCTGAAGAAAGCGAGACTACAAAATTAGGTACTGACCCTTCGACTACGCTCATCACAGGCCAAGCAGAAATCGTATACAAAAGCATATTTACTTGGGTAAGCAAGCATATCATTGTAACGCTCCAAGAACACCAAAAAGGGTAAGTATTTAGATACGGCAGGAATTTAGTGAAAGAAGATGCCATTACCTGAGGAGGTTTCTAGAGCCACGAGTTGGCTGTATAGAGGTCATAGTACCCATAGAGCACTAGCAGAGGCAATACTTCTGATGGACTCACAAGTAGGGAAGGACTGAACGTAATTTGCTTCAAAATTCGCATCGGGGCACCAGTGGTAGCTTATGTTTAAACTAGAAGATAGTGCCAAGGGTGAAAAGAGCTTTGAGTGCGATGGTTTACGAACCGCCGTATACAAGACCCCATGTATGTTGGTGTAAGATGCGCATTGGCTACTTTTTGAGAGTCA
>Ga0307488_10005261_pt1 | contig 10704 bp, 10 predicted proteins | sample SB02metaG_FD_202248 | JGI IMG/M metagenome (GOLD analysis project Ga0307488, IMG submission 202248) | Sea-ice brine microbial communities from Beaufort Sea near Barrow, Alaska, United States - SB 0.2 | ecosystem: Environmental > Aquatic > Marine > Coastal | place: USA: Alaska | collected...
CACATAAATGAAAACTCGTATCAAGGAGTCGGTGGTGATCTAATGAAGTCACATTTTGGATTATTTGATGATATAAAAAATAAAATTCGTAGTAATAAATATGCTAACTTGCAACCTGATTCTGTTTATCACTATTGGTGGGGTGATTTAAAAAATTTATTTGTTAATGAAAGTCAGAAAGATATAATAGATTATAATATGATTCATAATAATATTATTGGTTACCATTGGTTTAGAGGTGTTCATTTATCTAAGATTTATACGAATTTTTATAATTATGATAAGAAAATTCAATGTTATGATATGTTTAATGGACCTTTAGATAAATGGGTAACATATTATAAAGGAATATTTAGTAATTTTAAGATAATAAAAGAACAAAAAAAAATATCTATTGTAATGGGATATATTAATCGAATAAAACAACTTGAAATAACATTACAAACTATTTTTCATTCACAACATAATAATTTTGAAATAATTATTGTAAACGACGGTACAGAAGATTTATCATATTTAAAAAATATGTTTGATTCGTCTAAAATTATAATAATAGATAATCATATGAAAGAATATATAAATCCGTGTATGAGTTATAATATAGGTATTAAAAAATCTACTGGAGATATTATTATATTACAAAATCCAGAATGTTGTCATATAGGTGACATAATGACAATTACAAATTGTTTATTAAAAGAAAATGATTACTTAGCATTTTCATCTTTTTATCTCGATAGTTATAAAAAAAATAAAGTCTTATACGATATATTATTTGAAAAGAAACAATATTCTTGGGAAAATGTTTTAATTGAAAATGTAAATAATAATAATAAATTTTGGACAAGAAAAAAAATAAAGGATCTTTTGATGTTTACATTAGACTATAAAAAAGATAGTGTGTTACCACCTGAAAAAAAAGGGTGGTGTTCGCATCATTTTTACAATAGTAATTATCTACATTTTTGTACAGCTATATATAAAAATAAACTAGAAGATATAGGATGTTTTTCAAAAGAATATAAAGATGGCGTATGTTTTGATGATGATGACTTAGTTAGAAAAATTATATTAAATAGACTAAATAAAAATTATTATTATATACCCTCTGCACCAGAATCTTATCCGTCTTTGGCTGAATTTTCAGGATTTGTTGTTCATCAACATCATGAACGATTCAGTTATAATGATCAAAAGATATTAGAAAAATGGACCAATAATAAAAATATCTTTATTCAAAGTAACTATAAACATATTAAAAAATATATAGAACTTGCTGACATAAAATTTGATATAAATATTATCAATGGATCGATATTACAATATAAATCACATGACACTTACAACATTAAATTAGATAAAAACAGTAAAATAATATTAAAAGGTGTTTATAAATTAGACAACTTTGAATATACATTTAATGGAGGAAATTTATCTCTTACAAATAATCTACTAGAAATATTTAATAACATGATATATGAAGTTCAAATACATATAGAATGTAAAAACATTTTATGCAATAATACTCCTCTGGTAAAAGAAAATGGCATATTTGTTTATACGGGAAAATTAATAGATAACAAAATAATTATAGAAAATTTACCTATCAGTACATTACTTGTAAAAATCGAGTGTAAAATTATTGACAAAAAATTTATAGATAATACAGTTTTTTCTCAAAAATAAATATATCATATATATTTATTTCAGCAATATAGTATATACCCAAAATATAGTATCTTTATATTTTTCAAAATATATATTTTCATTTTTTTTAATAATTATATTTTCATTGTTACTTAATTTTTTTTTATAGTTATTAATATTAATTAAATTGTTCTCACAATATTTCCCAAAAGGTATAGTCTTCCCATTTATATATATATATGTATAATGTGTTTGATTATCAAATATTGAAATAGATACATTAAAACTGAGTGCTAATATTTTTGATCTTGGTATAAATTGTTCAACTATCAATTGAAACTGTTTTTCAGGTCCTAACATATATGTATCTAACTTAGTTGTTTTCATAGATCCTAAATTATTGAGTAAATAAGGAAAAAAATCATAATAATTCTTATTAATAATATAAAAATTATCCATATGATTCCATATAAAATCGTATATATTTTTATTTAAAATATCTAATATATTTTTTAAACATAAATTATCATAATATTGGTCTATTCTCATACGGATTATATATTCATACTCTATCCCAGATTTTTTTATTTGATCATATAAAAAATACGTCCGGACAAACTGATCTATATATTTACGGGTTCTTTCGTAATTTATAAAATCATCATAATTCCATCCATCTAGTTGTTTATTATAATTTTTAATCCATTCAATATTAGTTTGAAAAAATTTTATATATTTATGTATGAAGTATTCATAACCAATATCTTCTATAGCACAAAAATATTTTATATTCTTACCTAGTTTTCTCTTTATTAGATTAATATCATCATTATCTATTTCAATATGTTTATTTATTCCATTTAATTCTGTATGTAAATAATTAATACGTTTTGAATATAAAATATAGATATCAATATTATTATTTTCACATAGATTCTGATAATTTTCTAGACATAAAAAATAAGTTGATAAGTTACCTGGTAAAATAATAGCATGTTTTTTATTGATAGTATTCATTTATTTATTGGAATTAAATTATAATTAAAATTTTATCTCTAATACTTTTTTAGTAAACTCATCTATATGTGAATAAGTTTCTGACGTGTTTAATTCATTTGGAAATTTATCAAAATTTTCATTATAAACATTTAATTTATTACTTTGAAAATAATAATTATCTTTCCATATTTTTTGATACATTAAGTAAGCATACTGATTTAATAAAAAATTAGATGGATGATTATCTCTTAAAAACAATCTTGTTTTTTTATAATTTTCCATAATAAAATCGTATATAGGAATATCTATTTTTATATAATTATTTAACCCATTTTCTCTTTCATATAAATTTTTAAATGATATTTCAGAATTTTTAATTATTTTATTTTTAAGATCATTATTTTTTTCTGAGTTATCATAATTATTAATATTTTGATATGGGAAATATCCATCATAATAAAGACAATGTACATATAATAAATAAGAATTTTTGTTTCGTAATTCATTTATTTTTTTATCATCGTAATGCCATAGACCTGGATAAAAAGGTTGGGTTATAATAATGTCTGCATTTTTTATAAGATAATCAACTCTTGGAGAGTGATTTTTTAAATCATAAACTATATTTAAATATTCTATTTTTTTATTCAAATAATGACTACAATATTTTTTTATTACATTAATTTGACAATTACCTAAAAATAATATATGTTCTTTAACGTCATTATAAACTTTTAATTCAGTTATCGGAAATGATTTAGGTTCTAAATAAAAATCACATGGTATATTTTTGTTAGGAAACCATTCAATTGGGCATTTTTTAGTCGTTAAATTTTCTTCATTAATAAACATGTTTGGAATTCCTTTTCCATTTTCATAAACATACGTTTTAGCCCATTCATGGCCGTCATTTGCCAAAATAACATAGATATCACCGCTAGCAGTATCAATTAATTTTTGTTTATCAGAAAGATGAACTCCAATATGTTTCATTAAAGTTTTATAATTAGAAAATCCATAATGTATAATTTTAAAATCACATGGTTGTATATTTTGTATAGTAATTGGATATAATCGTTGATCTGATCCTTCTACTTCAGTCATTTTTAAATTAGGTGTATATCTCCATAGCCTAGCAAACCATCCAGCTCCTTTCGGATTTTCACCATATAACACCCCATCTGTTCTATAATATGATTCGCTTCTCCAAAGATTTATTTGTTGAAACGAAAACCCACATATATCATTATTTTTATTTTTTTCACAAAAATTTTGTAGATTTTGAATACAATTTCTATCCACTATTTCATCACAATCGATCCATAATAACCAATCTGGTTTTTCACTCATATTATGAATATAATTTAACAGTTTTTGTTTATGAAAAGTTTCTTTCGTCCACTCGTTTTTTTCACCTAATATTATATGTTTAGTATATTTTTCTGCAAGTTTCACACTGTCATCTGTAGATTTATCATCATAGATTATTATTTGAGTCGCCCATTCTTTACAATTTTCCAAACATCTATATAAATTGCCTGTAATTGATTCATTATACATCTGTATAAATGCATATATATTCATTTATTATAAATAAACATATTAATTTTTTTATAGTATAATATCACTCGATTTCCAAAACTAGTTTTTCTATGAGATTCGATTTGTTTCATTAATTTGAAATTATTATTTGTAGCCTCGATTTGAATATCATTCATTTCATTTTCATTAACTTCAAAAATAATCTCATTCGCATTTTTAAAAAAAATATTTATAGTTTCTTTAAAAGCCTCTAATCCAAGTTCATTTTTTAAATGATGTAAATAATTAAACACATATATAACATCAATAGGTGGATTTATTTTTTCATCAGTAAATATTAAATCTTTTCCTATTTTTTGATGATAAAAACTTATTCCACGTTCACATGAAACATCATTTAATTTACCATCTTTCCATAAATGTAAATTATTATAAATAGCAATTTTTTTACATATGTTTAAAGCATATTCATTGTGATCAATTCCAATAACTTTTTTTGCACCATTTTTTAATGATTGGAATGAAAAATACCCATTAAAACATCCAGTATCACAAATTATTTTATTTTTTAATGTTGTACATTTAAGAACATTTTCTAATGTTATCCAATCTTTTTCACTACCTCTTCTTATATATTCATTATCTAATAATATTGATTGGTAATTTTTAGACCCAGATGTTTTATCTACAAATTCTAATAATCTATCTTTCTTTGATTGAGTTAAAATTTTTTCTAAATGATTTGAATTATTATGTTCTATATAAATATCTTTATTTCGAAATAGATATTTTATATCATTAAAATTAGATTCACTTATAAGAGCACGAATATAATTAATGGTAGTTTTTATACTGTGAATGTAATCATCGTATTTTTCTTGATTAAATGTTCTAGGTTCCTTTATAGCGATACAATCATAAATATCATCTAAATTAGTATATAATAATTTACAAGTAATATTTGATATTTGATATTTATCTCTTATATATGTTATTAATTTGGGGCTAAATGCATCTAAAAAAATTTCTTTACACTTTTTTATTGCTTTCAAAAAAGTCATCTATTTCTTGAAAATTTAAATTATTTGTTTGATAAGAAAAAACTTTATCATAAGATAAAAATACCTTGTCTTTACATAAATAAGTTTTACCAGATCCACATATACCAGTTATAACAATTATGTTCATTTATATATTTAAACAAAAAAAAAATTAATAAAATGAAAAAAACTGTTATGACTATATCAGGTATTAGACCTGATTTTATTAGAATGTCTAAAATTTTTAAAAAACTTGATCTTAATTTTAATCATATTTTAGTACACACTGGACAGCACTATGATAATTTATTATCTGGTGTATTTTTTGATGACTTAAATATTAGAGAGCCAGATTTTATATTAAATACTGGTATTTCAGGTGGAACTCATTATCATCAATTAGGATATTTATCTACAGCTATAATTGATTTAATAAAAACTAATAATTTAAATCCCGATATTATTATATTCTTAGGAGATTCAAATACAGTTTGTTCATCATTACCTTTACGAAAAGAAGGATATATTATTGGTCATATTGAAGCTGGAATGAGATCATATGATAAAAGAATGTTAGAAGAAATAAATCGAACTGTGTGTGATCATTGTAGTCATATTTTATTTGTTTATCACGATGATTATAAAAAACAACTAGAAAAAGAAAACATTTCTACAAATGTACATGTAGTGGGAAATACTATTGTAGAAGTTTGTAAACCGTATATTCCAACATATCCTAAAAGGAATAATATGATTTTAATGGACATACATAGACCTGAAAATTATAAATATAAAAATAGAATGTTAAATATTTTAAAATATGCTAACGATTGTATAGTAAAATATAATGTACCTGTTAAAATGTTAAAATTTCATGGGACATGTAAATATTTAGAAGAATTTAATTTAGATTTAGGAAAAATTGAATTAATTGATTTACTCTCTTATAAAAATTATTTACAAACTATATATAATTGTAAATTTATAATATCAGATAGTGGTACTGGGCAAGAAGAACCTGCATTTTTTGAAACACCCGTTATAGTCCCAAGGGATTATACTGAACGTCCTCAATCAGTTCAATATAATTGTAGTTTTATGTTAAACGTTAATACATTAGAAAATCAAAAAGAGTCTGATATATGGTTAGAAAAAATATTTGATAATACTTTAAATATAGATACTAATTGGTTAGGAGATGGTAATACATCAAATTTAATTATGAAGGAATTAAAAAAATTTTTAAAGTAATAAAATATTATTTAATTGAATAATATTTTATTTTTGATTACCTACTTTAATGTTATTCAAATACAAAACAAACATGTCCTCCGTTGAGAGTATTCCAAGTTACTTTCTCTCTATTAATAAAAATTTTATTTCCATCATCTGTAAAGTAAGAACATTTATCATATATATCAAACAAAATATTAATTATTCTTTTAATGTCACTTTGTCGTAAATAAAAAGGATGTAATGATATAAATAATGCTGGCTTATACGTCTGTAAGAAATTTTTTAACGCTGGAACTAAAATAATTTCACCTCCTTCTATATCCATTTTCATTAAACTAATTTCTTCTGGATTTATATTTTGTTCTTTTAATAAAGTATCAATTGTAATTGTTTTTATTTCTATAATATCATTATGATGATGATATTCACGTCGATCAAATCTAACCCGCCCTTCCTCTAATTCTAAAAAGTTTTCAATTGGGGGATGAGTTAAATAATCATCTTTCGAAACTAATAATGTAGATTCAGAATTTCCCAAGTCTCCATTTCCACCGAATTTTGATGTTCCATTTTTATCTGACAAACCTTTTTTAATAAGAGTTATATTAGTGAAATTATTGACACTCATATTTTCTTCTAACATTTTAATAGCAACAGGATCTGGTTCAAGAGCTATTACTTTATTGTAAAGATTAGCACTGTATAAGACTGTAGGTCCAATCCAAGAACCTATATCAATATAAATACCTTTTTCATTATTTTTATAATAATCTAAAATATGAAACGTATCTTGTTCCCATGTTCCGTTATTGATACAATTATTAAACCATATTTCTGAATATTCACCACTTACATTAAATGTGTGATTATGTTTTGTTATTTCCATTTATTATATAATATATTATTTATAAAAGTATATTTTATAAATAAAATGTTTCAATTAGAAAAAGATTTTATAAACAAACCATATCCTTATATGGTTGTACATAACATATTAGATTATAATTTTGCAAAAAAATGTCAAGATGAAATTTTAAATATAGATGAAAAAGAATGGGATAGATATGATAACCCATTTGAAGGTAAATATACTTTACGAAATAAAAATAAGTTACCTAATAATTGTCAACAATTGTTTAACTTTTTAACATCAAAATCATTCTTAAATCATCTTTCTAAAAAATGTAGTGAAACATTATATAATGATCCTACAAAAAATTGGTGGGGTATTCATAAATATAAAGATGGTGATCATCTAGATATTCATTCTGATGCTGGAATACATCCTGTAACTGGTCAAAAAAAACATATAACTTTAGGAATATACTTAAGTAAAGATTGGAAAGATGAAAACGGTGGGCATTTAGAAATATGGGACGGTGATAGTATTTTATCACACAAACCAGTTTTATATAAATGTCATCAAAAGATTTTACCAAAATGTAATACTTTAATTTTATTTCAAAATACAGTAAACGCATGGCATGGTAATCCGTTACCTGTGAAATGTCATGAAAATGAAACACGTATATTTTTAACTATATCTTATCTTAGTAACAAATATGATGAAGGTTTTGAAAATAAAAAACAAAAAGCATATTTTATTAAACGTCCGAACGATCCTGTTGATGAAGAAAAAGATAAATTAAGATTATTACGTTGTGATCCTATAAAATATAAACAAATATATAGAATAAGTAAAAAATAAATATATTGTTTATTACTTTAATTTGAAATTTTTCATTTCTTGTATTTGTACATATAAATCTGGTATATTAAATATTTTCTCGTATTTACTCGTTATTGTTTTATCTATATTATTTTCAGTATTATATTTTTTGATATTAATGTTTAACTTGTATATCTTATTGATCATACTTACTAATTCATATTTACTTACACTTCTTGGACTATATATATGTCTAATACCTTTCCAGAATTTATTATTTTCTATTATATCTTTTATTATAAAAGATAGTTGTAAACATGTTACTCCATTCCAATAATGATTATTGTAACCATTAATTTCACAATGTGCATTACTTTTGACCCATTCTAATAAAGATCTTTTATTACGTAATTCTTCACCTATAATAGACGTTCGAATGATAGTAGAATCACATAGTTCTCCTAATGATTTTGAGGTACCGTAATCATTTGTCTCATCATGTAGATCGTCTTCATTATAATTTCCTTTTTTTCCTGTAAAAACACAATCAGTTGTTACGTGTATCATTTTACAACCTAATTGATTGCAAATCATACTTAGAATTACTGGAAAAATTGAATTAATTTTAAAGTATAATCTATTATTTATTTCATGTTGTTTAGAAGATTGTGGAATAATACCAGCACAATTAATAATTACATCATCTTTTTGTAAATTTAAATTAATAAATAATTTTTTTAATGTATAAATTTCTATTTTTGACAAATCATATTCTTTTCGTGTGACTGAAATTACATTAATATTATTTCGAGATAATAATGATGAAACATATGTTCCCAACATACCGTTTGAACCAAATATACAAACTTTCATTTATAAATAAATTATTTATCATTTAAATAATTTATAATTGTTTATATCCAAACGTTTTTAAATCATTTATAAATCCCTTGTCATTCGTATGAAGATAATTTAATACATCTTTCGTATAGTATCCTAAATAGTTAACATCATTTGGATTATTGTTTATTTTTATATTCAGGATATCTATATATTTTGATTTACATATTTCTAGTGTGTCAAAAAATTGAATTAAATCTTGTTGTAAATTTTCAAAACGTAATATTTTATCTACTTTTTGAACACCTTTTTCATATACATATTCATACTGGTTTACATAGTTCTGATATAAAAAATCTTTTTCACAACTAACAATCATATTATTTTCTGTAAACATATTTATGTTATTAAAATTTTGTTTTATAAATTTTTGAAACGTTAAATTTTTTACAATATTATGTGTTGGATAATCAGGATTACGTGAAATATATTCATACAATGAAACGTACAAGTCGTACGGATTTCTAACAACACAAAAAGACGTATATTCTGTATAATCTAAATCTAAAATTGCAGCAATATATTCTATTTCATATCCTTTATGATGCATTGTTGTTTTGGAAGTTCTTTTAAATATCTCAATGATATCGTTATCAATATTTTTTAAAAGTTTCCATAAAAATGTTCCTGCTGTTTTTGGGATATGGATAAATATAAATTTATACTTATGTGATATTATCATTTTTTATAATCCAACATTATTAATAAGTATTATATTCAGTGCACTCTTGACTACAAAATTGATAGTTAGAATACAAAATTATTTCGTTGGATATACTTATTTCTTGACAACATCTATAACATTTCGTTTTAGGTATATAACTAAATATTAAATTTATTATTTCTTCTGGTAACGTAATCATAATAAATTTAAATCTAATAAATATTGTTTTAAATATGCTTTGCTTAACGGATTTAACATACTGTTATAATCTTTAACATCACTTTCTACCATAATGTTTTTATATGGAGGTTTAATAAACATATACCCATCTTTACCACTGATTAATCTCATTGATTGGGTTTCATTTATCAATGACTCTAACAATTTTTCACCTGGTCGTAGTTCACCTCTTTCAACTGGTTTATCGTATTTTTCTGAAAATATTTCTATTAAATCAATAATCTTACATGAGATTAATTTCGGTATAACAACATCTCCAGATTCACCATATTCCAAAGCGTGTTGTATTAAATCAACACTTTGGTCTAATGTCATAACAAAACGTGTCATTCGATCATCTGTAATCATATATTTTTTATATTGTTTATCTTTCCCGATCTCATGTAATTTAGGAATAATACTTCCCCTTGAATTTAATACGTTTCCATACCTAACAGTTACAAACTTGATGTTTGGTATATATTTTGATTTTTCAATCATTAAACATTCTGACGCTGCTTTACACATTCCATACATGTTGACTGGACTACATGCTTTATCAGTGCTGACAAAACATACTTTTGATAACTTTAAATCGCGACGTAAAGATTCTATAACATTTAATACATTTTGTGTTCCTAATAAATTAGTCGAAATACATTCATTTGTTTCATATTCACATCGATCAATATGTTTTAAAGCAGATGCAATGATAATAACATCTGGATTAAATCTAGAAATACTCTGATGAACTTTTGAAAAGTCTCGTATGTCTCCAATTATAAAAT
>Ga0307488_10005263_pt1 | contig 10701 bp, 8 predicted proteins | sample SB02metaG_FD_202248 | JGI IMG/M metagenome (GOLD analysis project Ga0307488, IMG submission 202248) | Sea-ice brine microbial communities from Beaufort Sea near Barrow, Alaska, United States - SB 0.2 | ecosystem: Environmental > Aquatic > Marine > Coastal | place: USA: Alaska | collected 2017-05-06
AACGCAGAAGATTAGAAGTACAGAAACTTAAACAAGAGATTGAATACTTAAAACAAATGCAGAATAACAATGAGTTTGATAACTAATGCCTGACCTAGAAGAACTTATAAACAAAAGCGAAGGCGTTAAAGATAAGAAGCTCAAGATGTTTGGTGTTCGTGTAAGTGGTACAAGCATAGTCGCAGCATTTGCTTTTATTTCAACGATTGTTGGTACACTCTACGGTGGGTTCTTGATGTACCAGAAAGTTGAAGGAATCGCAAATTTGGACCTCGGAGCTATAAGTTCACAAATGGCAAAGACTTCTGCTGAAGTGCTAAGAATTGAAGAACATGCTGACTCAATCAAGATAGAGCTAAAGAAAGATATGACTGACCTACGTAACAGTCAGTGGAACTTAGAGTCAAAGGTTGATACTAAACTACAGTCAGTAGATGTTAAGCTTACTAACTACGATACTAAACTAGATAGGTTTGAAATCAAAGTAGACAAAACTAAAGAAGACATGAATAAACAAATTACAGAAGCACTAAACAATCCCCTTGCAAACTAAAATACAGGAAACTATGGACGAGAAGTTAAACAGAGTAGAACTACAGTTAGACAAACACTCTATACAGATAGCAAAGTTGTTTAGTAAGATTGATGACACAAACGGATGTATAGTTAAAATTAATAATTCTTTATTGCAAATCAAATATGGTGTGTATGGAGCATTAGGCTTTTATGTAATTACACAGGTAGGCATTATGGAAGCACTAAAAATAGTATAGGAGTTATAAGATGATAGGATTACTTACAAACATAGCACCAATAGCATTAGGATTTATTGGTAAGTTGTTTGCACTAAAGAGCCAAGCGGCGGCAGAGAATCAAAAATTAATGATACAGAATCTACAAGCACGTAATGATTCTATTAATCAAGCAAGAGATAGAGCAGATAAAGAATCTCCTATGGCTGCTTGGAATCGTAGAATTATTATACTAGTAATACTTGCTTTGATTATATTTACTCAGGTAGCTCCGGTATGGTTTAATGTTCCTACTGTTATTCCTACAGTAATAGAAGGCTTCAGTATACTAGGTATTCAATTCTCACCTGACATAGTAGAGTATGTAACTATACAGGCGGGTTCAGTTTTAAAGATGGATGAAATTTTTGGATGGGCTACAATGATAATTGAATTTTACTTTGGCGCACAGCTAGCAAAAGGAAAATAGAAAACTTGACAAAGCTTTAAAAGTATGCTATAATTAACTTTTAACCTTTAGGAGTACAAGATGTCAAGTAAAAAAGAAACTGTTGAAAAGCCAGAGCCTAACATAGTTACAGTTAATGATGAAGAAATTAATGTGGATACGTTAGACAGTAATTCAATTTTATATTTAAACCATGTATTTGATTTAGATAAACAAATAAACGAACTAGACTTTAAAGCACAACAAGTTAGAACAGCAAAAGCAGCTTTCTTATCAATGTTTGATAAGAGTAGAAAAAAAGAATAACAATAAAAGGATAAGCCATGGCTAAGAGTACACCCCTTCCAGAAGAATCAAAACCCCAATATTATAAAGATACTGAAACTAGTAAAAAGGTTCAGCAGAGTTTAAACAACCCTACTATACCTACAGCTGGACAGCAGACATACACTAAACAAGGTGTACAGAGTAACGAGATTCAGTCTAATGTAAATATGGGAGCGCCTACAACAATTGCAGGAAGAACTGTTACTGCTTCTCCTTTAGGGTCAGTTAGTAATGCGGGTACTTCTACAGTAGCTACTCCCGGCACTATAACTTCAGGTACTTACAGTGCTAACACAGCTGGAGGACCTACTACTGCAACTGCAGCACAAGCAACTGGACTATCTAAACAGGTAGCCGCACAAACAGGCACAGCAACTCAAGCAACTGCGGCAACAGATTCTTCAGCTATGACTGGAACAATGGCAGGAAATGTTACTGGTAGTTTATCACCAGCTTCTATTGTTGCTAATGTTACTGGCGTTACACCAGACGAAGCTTTAATGTCTAAGCAAGTAGAAGACCTATTAAAAACTACTGGAAGTGATAAAGTACCAGTGTGGGCAAAGCCAGCCTTAGAAGCTGCTGAGGGCGTGTTAGCTGCAAGAGGAATGGGTAAGTCTACTGTAGCAAGAGAAGCAATTATGAGCGCTATTGTACAGTCTGCTCTACCTATTGCTCAAGAGAATGCTAAAACTCAGCAAGCAACATTTATGCAGAACCTGAGCAATAAACAACAAGCCGCTGTTCAAAATGCACAAGCAAGTTTAGGTATGGACATGGCTAACTTATCTTATTCTCAACAGCAAGCTATATCTAATAGTAAGTTTATGCAGACCTTGCAACTTACTAACCTAAGTAATAAACAACAAACAACAATGCAGAATGCTGTCAATATGTCACAGATGAATTTGGCTAACCTAAGTAATAACCAACAATCTCAAGTAGCAAATGCTCAAGCATTCTTACAGATGGATATGAGTAACTTGTCTAATTCACAACAAACAACAATGCTTAATTCTCAAAATGCACAACAAGATATGTTGTCTGACCAAGCCGCTATAAATGCAGGGCTACAATTTAATGCAGCCAATCAGCAACAAACAAATACATTTATGGCAAACTTAAAAAGCCAAGTAGATTCTAACAATGCAGCACGTAGTGATGCGACTAGTCAGTTTAATACGTCCCTATCACAACAAAGAGCGGCATTAGACTCTGCAAACCAAATGCAATCATCTCAATTAAACGCACAGATGGGTGCACAGATTGACCAGTTTAATAGTCAATTAGGTTTTAATGCAAATCAATTTAATGTACAAAATCAAAACGCTATTAACCAATCAAACACAACATGGCGAAGACAATTGAATACAGCAAACACAGCGGGTGAGAACTCAGTCAATCAAGCTAACGCTATGAATGCTTTTAATATGTCTAACCAAGCTCTTACAATGATGTGGCAAGAGCAAAGAGATGCTGCTGATTGGGCAACTAAGATGGCAATGACAGATGAAGATTCAAAAACTAGATTAGCAATTGCTGCATTAGGTAATGAAGCTGCAACAGATGCAAGTAAAAAAGATAACATAATTGCTTTAGGTAAATTAGCAGTAGATTTATTTACTTCATGGCAATAATAATAAGGAGATAGAACATGGGATGGTTTAAAGACGCTTGGAAAAAAGTAAAAAAAGTATTTAAAAAAGTTACTAAGGTAGTTAAGAAAGTAGTTAAGGGCGTAAGCAAAGTAGCTAAGAAAGTATGGAACGGAGTTAAGGGGGTAGCCAAAAAAGCAGGTGCTTTCATAACGAAACTTGGTCCTATTGCAAACATAGCTATGAACTTTATTCCCGGCTTTGGTCAGCTTTGGTCTGCTTATGGTGTATGGGGAGCAATGGCTAAAGGAGCTTTAACAGGTTTTGTAACAAGCGGTGGTAGTGTTAAAGGGGCTTTGTTAGGTGCTGCAGGTGGTGGAGCAGGCTATGGTTATAGCAAACTTGCTGGTAATACTTTATCAGAAAAAATATCTAATGCTTTTAAACTTGGAGAAGGAACAGACACTTTAACTAAAAGCTATAATAAATTTGCACCTTACAAAGGAAATGCGGGAAGAGGTAGTGATGCTTATGGTTTTGCAGAAGTTGATTTAAATAAACAATTAAAAGGAACTGATTATTGGGCGGATAGGGCAGCTGGTATATATAATCCAACTGCTGACTATGCCTCAATGCTTTCTGGAGTTGATGCTAATGCTGCACTACATCAAAAAAGATTAGACAGAACTCCGGTTGATAAAATTGCAGAGGGTTTAGGTAGTTTTTTCTCAGGTCAAGAAGACAAGAGTGCGGCGGGCTATGTAGCTCCAGCTATGGACACCTCTCCACTAAATCAATATCAAGTTGCAGCGGGCGACACACAAGGTCAAGTAGGAATGGGAACAGATACTTACGATGTTAAAACATTAGGTCTTTTAGAAAAAAGAAGACTAATAGAAGATGCTTCTCGACAATTCTTACAAACAGCATAAGGATAATATATTATGGCAGATGAAAACAATATGAATATAGAAATGGTAGACTCCTATGAAGAGTCTGGAGTAGACCCTTTTGATGCACCTATTCCCGGAGCTTCGTTAACAAACGACCCACAGAATCCTTACCCTTGGGAGACTCCTCCTGATTTTACTAATCAAGAGTCTGCATTAAAAAATATATTTACTAATATAACCGAAGAAGAAAATCACGAACAGTTGTTAAATACTTTACGCGATGGTGTAGACATTGAATCTACAGTACAGGTTATTTTGTTTAAAGGTTTTCAAGATGGTAAGTGGAGTCCAGATTTAATGTTGTTATTAATTGAGCCTGTAGTTTATATGGTTATGTGGTTAGCTGACCAAGCTGGTATTGATGCACAGATATCTGCTGATGGAGATGATTGGAATGATGAAGAAGCAACCATGGGAAGAGAGTCATTAAAGACTGACATTGACAGAATGAAAAAACCTCCTTCTAGTATGCCTAAATCTTTGTTATCTAAAATGGGAGTAGAGTAATGAGTCTTAGTATTGGAGATATGGCTGGAGCATTTTTAACTGGAGTACAGGAAAGAAGCTCAGAGATTGATGCAGATTTAGCAGCTAGAATGAAAGAACTTTCAGAAAAAAAACCAGATGATAATTTAAAATCTAGGTTTGCAGACGAGTATAAGCGTTGGACTGATGATAGGGATACTCTTGAAGCTGTTGAATCAGCTGGTGGACCACAGACAGAACAAGGTCAATTTCTTTTGGGTGGTTACAGCACTATAGAGGAGTATAGGAAAGCTTATGCTAATGATAATACTCTATACCATAAAGTGTTTGAAATAGGACAAGCTCCTGTGTTAACTCCTGACCAGTACGGACTTACAAATATTAGAAAAGATGGCAAGACAAGGACTACTGTTAGTAAACTTTTTAACAAAGCTCTTAGACCAGAGGTATATGCAGAAAACCAAGAGTATGAAGATAGCCTCAAAGATGTAGCTGGCTCAACAACTACTTATAGAAGAAGCACAAAAAATGTAAACACTGATGAAGTAATTGCAGCTAACAAAGACAGACTTTTAGAAATATCTACAAGAGCTAATGCGCGTGAACCTGAAAATAAAATTACTATTAATAAAAATGTAGACGGCGTTATGATGACCTATGAGTTATTGTTAACTAATGACACAGATACTGAGGCAGCATTAAGTGCAAAGGAATTAGGCTTTGATGGTTATATGGTGCTTGGAGACCCTACTCGTAAAAATGTTCCAAGTGATTGGGAAAAGAAAATGGAACAACATAATGAAAACGTACCTGACAGTAATGATTATATTAGTTTTGAAGATTATACGGATGACGTACAAGAGTGGCAATACAATTATAATCAACTTATGTTTGGAGAGTCTGGAAGACAAGGTCCAAAGGTAGGCACTATTACATCTGGAGTTTATAATGATGATGGTTTAAAAGTCAATGTACAATATACAGGTAAGGACACTGATAGCTTTATGAACATGGAAGGGTATATACAATTTGGTGGCGCGCCTTCAGAAGAAACAATAAAGATTGGAACTACTAAAGATTACTATGATAAAGAGTCTAATAGCATACAACAGTTATCTTACACAGGAAAAGATACTGATATTCATAAAGGTCTTACAGGTTGGGTTACATTCGGAGATGAAAAGCCCGTGGAAGATAGTTATAACTTACAAACATCCTTTAATGAAAAAGGTCAAGAAGTTAAAATACTTCGTACAGGAGATAAAAAAGATTCTTTTGAAGGAAGAACTGGATGGTTACAAATTGGACAACCAAAAGAAACTGCTTCAAGTAAGTTGAGTTCATCAGATTTAAAATGGCAACCAATGCAAATAATTGTTGATGCAATAACTTCAGGTGGTGTAGTCAGTGAAGAGCAACTAGCCGCAGCTGAATTTATTAGAGCGTCAAGTGATAGTGCAATGGAAGCTCAGTTTGCATCTGTTCTTGGAGATTGGGATGAAATAACTATTATGGTTAGAGATTTTAGCATGTTAAAAATAGCTAAAGTAGATGCCGATGGTACAGCAACTAACGAATCAGTATACATGACTCAAAAAAATATTAAGGAACAAGCAGGAAGAAAAGGATTAACTATTAAAGCTTATCGTAAAAGACTTTTAAAAATAATGCAAGGTGAATAATGGCAGAGATAGAATCCAAAGTATATAACATTGATGATTATTCAGATGGTGATGAAGTTTCTGTCAAAAAACCTGTAGAATCTATAGAAGCAAAAGTATATAACATTGATGATTATTCAGATAGTGAAGAAGAAGTTGTTGTAAAAAGTTCTTTAGAACCTGTAAAAACTGTAGAAGCTATAGAAGCAAAAGTACATAACATTGATGATTATTCTGATGATTCTTATGTTAAAGATGATTATAAAAAAGATGTTTATAATATTGATGACTACGCAAATAAAGAAGCTCAAAGAGTAGGACCAATTCAAAAAGCAGAACCTGACGGAATATTAAACAACTTAATGAGAGGTGTTTATTTTATTGACCGTCCTAGAGCTTCAATGGTTGGAGGATTAACAGAAATCTTTAATCAACTAGGCAATGGTGAGTTTGACTTAGCAGCAATTCGAGGAGAAATGGGCGAAGGTATTCGAGGTGAAGACCATCAAATGATGTTTGATGTTTTTAGTGACAAATTAAAAGATGTAAAAGCAAACCCTGAAAATTATCCTATAGCTAGTAAACTGTTACCGCTTATTGATACGGTATTGTCTGTTCCTAATTTTATTGTAGACGCAACAGCAGATAACTATAAAGACCCAAGCCAAAATCTTCCTCTTGTTTTTGCTGCAATGATATATCCTTATAAAGAAAATGGCGAACCAACCATGTTTCTAAATAGGTTTATAGAATATAATAAGAATTTTAAAGAACCTCTTTCAATCAAAGAAAGGTTTATGAGCCCAACAACAATGGGAACAGATAAGATGGCGTTCATTGCAGGGCTGGCTGTAGATATAATTATTGACCCTATAACTTATGCAAACCCTATTCTTAAATATACAACTATGGCTGCGTCTATAGCTAAATCAGGAGCAGTAACAGCTACTAAATTTATTGTACCTGAAAAAATATTAAACGAGTTAGTTAAAACATCTGGAAAACCCAAAAAAGAAATTATTAGATTGCTCACAACTACTGATGCAGGAAGGTCATTGGGTAGAAGCGCCGACTTTATATGGTCAATGTTTAGTACAAAACATGGTCTTACGGGACAACAGGTTGAATGGCAGGAGCAGTTTAAAAATTTAATTGCAGCGGCTAGAATTAAATCAATTAGAGAAAACGAAGAACTTGCAGATAGGATATTAAAATATTCTAATGATACGGGCGTACCTGTTGAAGAAGTTAATATGTTTATTATTGAAGCAATAGAACGCGGTGGTATTGCTAACGTAGAATTAAAGAACTTACCAAAAGAAACTATTGAGTTATTAGCAAACAACCCTAAACTAAGGGATGAGATAAGATATCTTTCAGATAAAAACGCAAAGCAACTTGAGTTAGAAATAAAAATGGGTGTACCACTAACTGAACTTGGTGAACAAATATTAGTTAACCAAGCTGATGAAGGCGGTGAGTTAATAATGTTTTATTTTAACCACGCTATTACTCCTGAAGCTAGAAGAGCAGCCATAAAAAGAAAAATAAAAGACGGTACTGCACCATCATTTTTAGATAGTATTAATGCGCCTAAAGGAGACAAGTGGAAACAAGTAAGATATTGGTTTACTAATGAACACACCTCATCCCTTAAAAGAAGAAAGCAATGGGAAGGTCTTACCATTAATGATATTAATGACTTGGCTAAAAAAGGAGAGTTGCCGGGATATAAAGGACAAGTATTTAAAGATGGTTTCTTTTATGCGGATGCTAGTATCGCGCAAGCAATTAGAGATTTTAAACATCATAAGTCTATAGCCGCGGCTTCTTTAGCTGGAGAGATTACTAAAGTAGGCGGCATAGGAGTAAGCCCAGCTGACTTAATTAAACAGGCTAAAGCTTTAGGTTATAAACAAAAGACAGCCACACCTCAAGGAGCATTAAAGTTTTTAAAAGAAACAGAGCCTGAAAAGTGGGGCGATTTTGTATTAGCAGAGAATAAATTCACACAGAATTATGCTATACCAAGAGACACTGCTGAGTTTGTTGACACAACTTTAAAATATATCAGTGACCCTAAGCAAGTAAATTTATTTCTTGAGCAATATGATTGGGCTACTAGATGGTTTAAGTCTTGGACTCTTTCTTTGTTTCCTTCTTATCATATAAGAAATAAAGTAGGTAACCTATGGAATAATTTTGTTATGGGCGTTGATATTAAATCATATAAAGATGCTTTGAAATTTCAAACGGGTATTACTGCAGGAGAAAAAGGATGGATAGAGGGTGTTTATCTTAGCGGAACTAGAAAAAAAGAAAGGATAAGTTACGAACAACTAAGAGACATGGTAGAAGAATATGGTGTTACAGGTAGAGGTTTATTTACTGCTGACATAGAAACTTCTTTAATAGCAGAGATGGGACAAGCTAAGTGGCTTACTTTAAGTGCAGATAATAAAGCAATACTTATAGGTAAGAGAGTTGGTGAAGCAGTAGAAAACAATGCTAGATTAGCTAACTTCATAGATGGTTTGCGTAAAGGCTTAACTCCAGCAGATGCAGCAAAAAGAGTTAAGAAAGCTTTGTTTGATTATGGAGACCTAACAAAAACAGAACAAGAAGTATTTAAACGTATCTTTCCTTTCTATACTTGGACAAGAAAAAATATTCCATACCAGTTAGAAATGATGGTTAAACATCCGGGCAAGTATAAAGCTATTGATACAACAAGAATGGAATTTGAAGCCCGTCTTGGTGAAGAAGACCCCAATGAACAATTTATTGGTGGTTGGATGCTTGCTAACTACCCAGCTAAAATTAAACTAGACTCAGAAGGCAACCCTAAATACTTTATGTTAGGTGGCTGGTGGGCTGGTGCTGACCTTTGGAAGTTAGGCTCACAGCCTACAAAATTAGTGACTGATTTACTACATCCTTTATTAAAAGTAATGTATGAAACAACTAATCCAGATGAAGATGGTTATATAACAGACTTGTTTAGTGGTAAAAAATTACATCCTGATTTAAACCAAGAATATCTTTTTGGTTGGGATGGCAATAGAATAAATATAAGCGAAACAAAAAGACATTATCTAAATAACATCCGTGTTCTTAGTACTATTGATTCAATGATTAATAATTATTATGCCAACACATACCCAGAGAAAAAAAGAATAAGTGCTTTTTCAAGAACGCCTTCTACTATAGAAGAATCTTGGTTACACTTTCTTACAGGTGTAAAACTTTTTAGTGTTGATTTAGAAAATAATAAACTGTTTGCTTTACAAGATGTACAAAAAGAAATACAAAATATTCAAGCACTTAAAACAGAAGCTATAAAAAGAAAAAGACCTATTGAAGAACTTGCTGAATATGATAAACAAATAAAACAAATATTAGAAAAACTTAAAGGGTTTTCTAAAGGCGGTGTTGTTTCTCAAATGCAGAGACTACACTTTGCTGAAGGCGGTATAGCAGAAGTAAAAGAAGAAAAACCTAACTGGTTTAGAAGAAAGTTTAATCAAGTTGATTCTTACCTGAACAATAAACTAGATAACGTAAGCAAGTCAATGCACGCTGACGAAGGCTTTACAAAGTATATGCAGCACTGGTTAGTTGATGCTCCTATAGAAGCGTCAAAGAAATTACCATTCATTGATGATGAAACATATGAATATAAACCTGTCCCTGATAGGTTAGAAAGAAAAAGTAAGTACGACTTACAAACTGACTTAGCAAACATGGGTCAAGACTCAGAAACATTTAGAAAAAACTTACCAGCAAGTACAAGAGATTTAAATAAAGCTATAATAGATATAGTAACCAACCCTATTGATTCGGCTGATGCTTTATTAAATGTAACATCAGGTGCTTTAGCTAATGCTCTGCCTGACAATTGGGCAGACACTATAGATAGTATGGGTACTTCTCTTGGTCTTTCTTCTAGTAAACCTAATCAAGAAATGGCTAGCGCTTTTGGTCAAATGATTGTAGATGAGTATGGCTCTCTTGAAAAGTTTAGGAACACCGCACTAAGCAATCCAGCACAGACAATCTTAGATATGTGGGCGGCTGGTACTCTTGCTAAGATAGGTATTAAAACAGCAATGAATAAAGTTCCTAAGTCTGTTAAAGATATAACTCCTGACATGAAGGAAAAGTTCTTGGCTACTATTCAGAACATGGACTTACCAATAGATAAAGTTTTAGACAAAGGAGTCCTTGGTGTTTCGGTTGCACCTAAGAAATTAAATATTGTTGGTGGCGAAATGTATAATGCTACAAACATAGAAATGTTAAATACTTTTAAGAAAGTTGCTGATGCTCAGAGAGGTCCTAACTATCCTGCGGTGCTACCAAAAGATACTCCTGAAGCAACAATGCTTACCCTCAGTAAAAAACTAGGTGGTGGTGTTATGCCACATGTTTTAGAGCATGGTGGGGATATACTTTGGAGAATGACAGAAGGAGCACCTA
>Ga0307488_10005264_pt1 | contig 10700 bp, 8 predicted proteins | sample SB02metaG_FD_202248 | JGI IMG/M metagenome (GOLD analysis project Ga0307488, IMG submission 202248) | Sea-ice brine microbial communities from Beaufort Sea near Barrow, Alaska, United States - SB 0.2 | ecosystem: Environmental > Aquatic > Marine > Coastal | place: USA: Alaska | collected 2017-05-06
GATGCTCAAAAAGTAATACCAGGAGGAGTGAATTCTCCGGTACGTGCATTTAGCGCAGTTGGAGGAACACCCATTTTTATTGAAAAGGCTAAAGGAGCTTATTTATATGACGAAGATGGGAACAAGTTTATAGATTACGTAAATTCCTGGGGACCAATGATCCTTGGACATGCTTTTAAGCCGGTTGTAGATGCTGTAATTGAAAAGGCTAAAAAAGGGACCTCTTTTGGCGCGCCCACCATAATTGAGACTGAGATCGCAGAGTTAGCAGTAAAAATGGTTCCTAATATAGATAAGATACGTTTTGTAAATTCTGGTACAGAAGCTTGTATGAGTGCAGTGAGATTAGCTCGCGGATTTACAGGAAAGGAAAAGATCATAAAATTTGCAGGTTGTTATCATGGACATAGTGACTCCTTTCTTATTCAGGCGGGAAGTGGTGCGGTAACATTTGGAACGCCTAATAGTCCGGGGGTAACTCAAGGAACTGCAAAAGACACATTGCTTGCGACATTTAATGACCTTGATGGTGTTAGGGAATTAATCGAATTGAATAAAGATGAAATAGCCTGTATCATTTTGGAACCTGTAGCAGGAAATATGGGGTGTATTCCTCCTATGGATGGGTTTTTAGAGGGCTTACGCAGGATATGTGACGAATATGATATTTTGTTGGTCTTTGATGAGGTAATGACAGGATTTAGACTGGCTCCCGGTGGAGTTCAGGAAAGATTAAACGTGCGTGCAGATATTGTAACCTTTGGGAAAGTGATAGGTGGAGGATTGCCCGTTGGCGCTTTTGCAGCCAGAGCAGAGATCATGGATCATTTGGCACCAATTGGTCCGGTCTATCAGGCTGGAACCTTGAGTGGAAATCCTTTGGCAATGGCCGCAGGTCTAGCTATGCTTACAGAATTGGATACTAATAGAGAGATCTTTAAAAGCATAGATAAGAAAACAGCTTACTTACACGAGGGCTTGGATACTGTTTTAAAATCTAACAATATTCCGCATACTATAAATAGATTAGGGTCTATGATCTCTATTCATTTTTCTGAAACTCCGGTAAAAGATTTTGCATCGGCCGCACATGCCAATAATCATATTTTTAAAGAGTTCTTTCTCGGAATGCTTGCTGAAGGAATTTATATAGCACCGAGTGCTTTTGAAACTTGGTTTATAACCGAAGCCCTATCTTATAAAGATCTGGATAAAACGATAGCAGCGGTAGATAAAGTTGCTAAAACCTTATAGGAATAAGCTCTTTGGATTTTACTTATAAAAAACCCGTAACATTTCTTGAGTGATCTTTACGGGTTTTTTAGTTTTATAATCCATTAAGCACCAAGTGGATTTAGCTTTTACCAGAACTTTTTTGGTTTGCTTATTTAAGACATTTACAAATCTTTGAGAGGTTACATGGGTTTGATCTCCCACAAAGGTTTGAATTAGTAGTTCATCATCCAAGAAAGCTTGTTGTTTATAATCTATCTCGTGACGGATCACAACCCAGAAATAAGTGTTCAATATTTCTTCTGAAGCTTTGTTTTTCCAGTGTTCCTTTGCAATATCCTGGATCCATTGCACATATTGCACATTATTTACATGCTTTAGATCATCCAGATCTGAAGCTTTTACGGTGATGGTTTTTTCGTATATTTCTGGAGTTCCACTCATTTTTTAACTACTTCAACTTCGAATAATTTATCCCAATTCTTGCCGGTAACGTATAGTTTCTTGGTGTTAGAATTATAAGCAATACCGTTTAAAACATCTAATTTAGGGTGTTGTGACACTTTATCTCTTAAGCCTTTAAAGTTGATGATCCCTTCTATAGCTCCGTTCTTTGGGTTGATAATGGCTACTCCATCCTTCTGATAGGTATTTGCATAAATTTTTCCTTCTACCCATTCGAGTTCATTTAACTGAGTAGAGATCGATCTATCTGTGGTAGGTTGTATAAAAGTTTCTTCAGCTAAAGTTTCGGCATTGAGTATCCAGATCTTTTCGGTACCATCACTTTTATAAAATTGCTTACCATCATTGCACAAGCCCCAGCCTTCTTTGCTATTATTAAAGTTGAAAGACCCGGTTTTTTTGAGATCTTCAAGGTCATAAATAAATCCTTCTCCTTCTTTCCAGGTAAGTTGATAAATATTCCCATTAAGAATAGAAAGTCCTTCCGCAAAATACTGATCCGATAAATCTGTTTTTTTGATGATCTCTCCCGTTTCAAAATTTGTTTTTCTTAAAGAAGAGGTTCCATACTGCCCGGTGCTTTCATATAAGGTGTCCTTAAAGAATTCTAAACCCTGGGTGTAAGCTTCAATATCGTGAGGATACGTGTTTATAATGGTATAGGTGTAAATTTCTGGAGCTACATTGTTATAAATTTTCACATCAATTTGTATACTGTCAAGTTTTCCTTCAGAAAAAACCACTGCTTTGATCTCCTGATTTCCTAATTTTTCAAAATTCAGGGGAATTTCTAATTCCGGAGAATTAATTGCGGTTCCTAACAATTCATCTTCAAAATAAAAGGAAGTAGAATCGATTTTTCTATTTTTTAGGTTTTTAACATGAATTTTTACAGTGTCTCCTAGCTTAAATTCGGCTTTAGAATCCACAAAACTGAGAGAAAAATCACTTTTCTTTTTGTCGGAATTACTTCCGCAGGAAATAAATAATAAGCTTAAAATAAACAGTAACAGGATCTTAGCTTTCTTCATGAAAATATGGTTGTTTGCTTTGGGCTAATTTAATTAATTCAATTTAAAAAATCCTTGCAAAATGTAGTAAACATTGTATATTTGCAGTGGCAAGTCCCACACAACTAGCTCCTGCTGAATCCCCCAGGGCGGGAACGCAGCAAGGGTAAGCGGTCGTAGCGGTGTGATGTGGGTCGCTTGCCATTTTTTGTATCTGATATTTAAATTTTATCGCATCTTTGTGATCATGAAAACAGATACTTCCCCACAAATCGTACTTATAACAGGAGGCTCTTCCGGAATCGGAAAATCCATAGGAGAATTCTTGATGTCCAAAAACTTTAAAGTTTATGGAACAAGTAGAAATCCCAGTCAGAACAGTTCAACTTCTTTTCCGCTTTTAGCATTAGATGTTACTAAGAATGAAACTATTATTTCGGCCATTTCTGAGTTGATCGCTAAAGAAGGAAGAATAGATATTCTAATCAATAATGCAGGGATCGGGATAACAGGTCCTATTGAAGAAACTCCAGAAGAAGAGATCAAAAAGGCATTCGATACCAATTATTTTGGTCCGCTGAATGTTACCAAAGCCGTATTGCCTAAAATGCGCGAGCAAGGAGGAGGACTTATAGTTAATGTCACTTCTATTGCCGGGTATATGGGACTGCCTTACCGCGGAATTTACTCTGCTACCAAAGGAGCTTTAGAATTGACTACTGAAGCTTTTAGGATGGAATTAAAGGATTTTAATATCCAGATGACCAATGTGGCTCCGGGCGATTTTGCAACTAATATCGCGGCAGGGAGATACCATGCTCCGGTTTTGGATAGCTCACCTTATAAAAAAGCTTATCAGAATACGCTCGATATTATGAATAAGCATGTAGATGAAGGTAAAGACCCAGAGCTTATGGCTAAAATGATCTATAAAATTATAAATACTCCAAAGCCTAGAGGTCATTATAAAGTTGGGGAACCAATACAAAAATTCTCCATTGCTTTAAAGCGGATTCTTCCCGACAAATTATATGAGAAAATCTTGCTAAAGCATTATAAATTGTAATTTTGTAACGTGTAAATACAAACAATCAACAAACTCGGGGCAAGACCAGGAGTTATGTATAAGAAATCTTTTAAAAATTCGAGACAAGACTCGGGAATTATACCCTTAATGAGGGATTAAATTTATTTAAAAACAACACTATGAAATTTTTTATTGATACTGCAAACCTTGACCAGATAAGAGAAGCTCAAGATCTTGGAGTTTTAGATGGGGTAACTACAAATCCATCTCTAATGGCTAAGGAAGGAATTACCGGAAAGGATAATATATTTAAACACTATAGAAAGATATGTGATATCGTAGATGGTGATGTTAGTGCAGAGGTTATTGCTACAGATTATGAAGGAATAATAAGGGAAGGTGAGGAGTTAGCTGAATTGCATGAGCAAATCATAGTTAAGGTTCCAATGATTAAAGATGGTATTAAAGCTATTAAATATTTTAGCGATAAAGGGATCAAAACAAATTGTACACTTGTTTTTTCTGTAGGGCAAGCTTTGTTGGCTGCTAAAGCAGGAGCAACCTATGTTTCTCCTTTCATTGGAAGATTAGACGATATTTCTACAGATGGTTTAAACCTTATCTCAGAGATCAGATTGATCTACGATAACTACGAATTTGAAACTCAAATCCTGGCAGCTTCTGTAAGACATACCATGCATATTATAGATTGCGCAAAACTTGGTGCAGATGTAATGACAGGGCCATTGTCATCTATCGAAGGTCTTTTAAAACATCCACTAACAGATATTGGATTGGCTAAATTCCTTGAAGATTACAATAAGGGAAACTAGATCTAAATAGTTATAACACAAAAAAAGCCTGAACATTAATGTTCAGGCTTTTTTGTTATTTGTTTATGAGATAAATATTTATTGCTGACTAATAAATTCCAGAATCTTATTTTCTAGATCTGGAGTGTTTATTTGTAGATCTCCACGTATAATTTTACCATTAGAATCCATGAAGATTAGTTTGTTTAAATAATTTTTAAGAAGATTTTCATCTACTCGAATTTTGGTAGCTTGAAATTGTAATTCAGGATCGAAAGAATTGTTTTTAATTACTTCAATCCATTTATCAGAATCATCAATATCCAGATTAATACCTATAAATGCTATTTCCGGATATTTGAACTGTAGATTTTTAATGATATTCTGTTGCCATTTGTAATGCGACGGGGAAGAACTCATCCATCTATAAGTGATAATTGGTTTCCGATTAAAACTTTTAAGCTGAACGGTATCTTTCCGGGTATTAATATAAACTTTATCGCCAATCGAATTTCCTGGTAAATAATCGGTTTGGATCATAGCCATTTGATCTATTCCCTTTTGCATATTTCCGGAATAATCCATCTTTTCCAATAAATCTAAGATCAAATCTATATTTTCTGCTTTTTGAGAATAAATGATTCCTTGAGAGGCCAATTTAGCTAAAAAGCTGTTTTTAATGTTTTTATTCTTAATTAAGGAATCTACTAATTCTATTCGGGATCTTATATTTTCAAAACTATTAATATCAGTGCACTCTTTATCTTTAGGCGAATTTTTAGCACAATTTTCTAAAGATTTTGTTTTTAAAAAATCATCAATAAAATTTAAATAAACATAATAATCTTCCAGAGCAATGCTGTTAAAGGAAACATCTTTTCTGTACTCATGAAAATCTGATGGGATCTTACTAGTTAAGCTGGGATTATACTTTCGAATTAAGAAAGCATAGCGTTCCCTAAGATCAAAATATTCGTAGTTGATGCTTGAGTTTGCAATTTCATAGAATTCCTGTGAGAGGTCGTTCTTTTCTTCAAGTTCTATCAGTTTTTGCTTTCTATTATCTCGAATAGAATCTGTTTTTTTTGCAAACTCTGATGGATCTAATTTATAGTACGATAAAATAAGATCGTTATCCTGTTGATTAAGGAGATAAAGATTGGTGAGAAAATTGGATTTTTCTGAACCTTTTCCACTAAAATTTATAGATTCATCGAACTCTAATGTATTTAGCCAAATCAAAGTGCTATCGCCGGGTTCTAAATAAATTACCTGATTCTCCGGTGGATGTCTAAAAACATATAAACCAGTTTTAAGACCTTTAAGAGTTCCTTCAAATCTGTTTTTACTATCCAATAATAGTGTATCGATGCTTATATTATTCTTAGAAATAATAACATATTTACTGCTAGGATTGGCAATTTGACCTTTTATGAAAATCTCTTTAGAAGTTTTATTTTCCTTATCGCAAGAGAAAATAAATAAAGAGATAATTAGAAAAAGAGATAATTTTAAATTCATTTGGGGTAATTCTGATTTTTTTTAACACAAATGGAGTAAGCATTCAGACAAATATAGATTTTGAGTTATATTCTCTATGTTAACCCAGCGTTAAAAGGATTAATTAAAACGTTAATGTTTTATCAGTTGGGCAATAATGGTTATTTTTGCAAAAATTTACAGGAAGAAAACACAAGAATATGCTATCAGTTTCTAATTTATCGGTTCAATTTGGTAAACGTATATTATTCGATGACGTAAACACAGCCTTTACGCAAGGAAATATTTACGGAATTATTGGAGCCAACGGTGCCGGCAAATCTACTTTTTTAAACATCCTTTCAGGGAAAATGGAACCTACAAGTGGTCACGTACATTTGGAGCCCGGAAAAAGGATGTCAGTTTTAGAGCAAAACCACAACTTATATGATGAAACTACTGTGCTGGAAACAGTAATTATAGGGAATAAGCCTTTGTATAAGATCAAAAATGAAATGGATGCTATTTATGCCAAAGAAGATTTTAATGATGCAGATGGTGAAAGAGTAGGGGTATTGCAAGTAGAATTCGAGGAAATGAATGGCTGGAATGCAGATAGTGATGCTGCCTCCTTACTATCTAATTTAGGGATCAAAGCAGAATATCATTATAAATTAATGAAGGATTTGGATGGAAAACAAAAAGTGAGAGTTTTATTAGCTCAGGCTTTATTTGGCAATCCAGATGTATTAATTATGGATGAGCCTACCAATGATTTGGATTATGAAACCATTTTATGGTTAGAGAATTTCTTAGCCAATTACGAAAACACTGTAATTGTAGTGTCACACGATAGACACTTTTTAGATGCAGTTTGTACTCATATTTCTGATATCGATTTCGGTAAAATAAATCATTTTAGTGGGAATTATACTTTTTGGTATGAGTCTTCACAATTAGCAGCAAGACAGCGTTCACAACAAAATAAGAAGGCTGAAGAAAAGAAAAAGGAGCTAGAGGATTTTATCCGAAAATTTAGTGCAAACGTTGCTAAATCCAAGCAAGCAACTTCCCGAAAGAAGATGATTGATAAACTGAACATTGAAGGAATTAAACCTTCTAGCAGAAGATATCCTGCTATTATATTTGAAAGAGAACGTGAAGCCGGAGATCAAATCTTAAATATCGAAGGTTTGAAAGCTTCCATCGCTGGAGAAGTGATTTTTAAAAACGTAGATATCAATCTAAAAAAAGGAGATAAGGTCGTTATCTATTCTAAAGATTCAAGAGCTACTACTGCATTTTATGAGATCCTGAATGGGAAACAAAAAGCAGATGCAGGAACTTATAGTTGGGGAGTAACCACTTCTCATTCTTATTTGCCTTTAGATAATGCAGAGTTTTTTGATAATGATTATACTTTGGTAGACTGGTTAAGGCAATGGACTAAAACTGAGGAGGAGAGAGAAGAAGTATATATTAGAGGATTTCTTGGTAAGATGATCTTTAGTGGAGAAGAAGCCTTAAAGACCTCTAGAGTTCTTTCTGGTGGGGAGAAGGTTAGATGTATGCTAAGTAGAATGATGATGATGCGTGCCAATGTGTTAATCTTGGATGAACCAACAAATCATTTGGATCTCGAGTCTATTACCACATTTAATAATTCTTTGAAAAACTTTAAGGGAACGGTATTATTTACTACTCATGATCATGAATTTGCGCAAACAGTAGCAAATAGAGTGATAGAATTAACCCCATCTGGTGTTATTGATAGACATATGAGCTTTGATGAATATATGGAAGATAAAAAGATCAAAGAGCAACGCGAGAAAATGTATGCTGTAAAGGCATGATCTCAAGGTCATAAAATTTAATAAAAAAACCGAAAAACATTAATTTTTCGGTTTTTTTTTGTTCTTTAATTTCCTTTGTAATACTTGTAGAGATCATAGGCTCCAAATGCCATGAAACCAATTGCTACAATATAACCAAAGGTGCCTTCTTCTTGAGTGTTAGAGATAAGATATAATTTATAACATCCATATATAAAAAATAGAATTCCTAATACTAGGTGCCAGATATTTCTGTTTATTGGGGTACTATTTTCCATCTTTGAAATCTTTTGGGAATGTAGACTGAGCAATTTTTAAAGCTTCTTCTAGATGTGAATTTATCACAAATAGTTGAACTTGGCCAGGTAAGCCTCCGCCAAAACCGGCTCGAAGACCAGAGTCAAAATCATTTTTTACCATATTGGATAAGCCCGCTTTATTAAAGATTCCCTGTAGATACTGGACGTTTGTTTCCGGCCCGGTATAGACATGCTCATATCCTTCATCTTTACTCATAGTATTAGTTTTAGAGGTACTAAGTTAGTTATAGAATTTATATAAATCAAAATTAGGAAGTTTTTTGGTGCTAAGCATTATAAAATTTACTTCTCCAAACAGCTTCGCTAAAATTCTTTCCTCTTTTAAAGCCAAAAAACAATGACATACCTGCTACCCATTTGAACATGAAAAGATAAACCATAAAAAATTGTGCAGTTGTAAGTTGCTGATTAAACATTCCCTGTGGAACTAAAGTTGTAAGAATCAGGCTAAGTACTAACAAAAGCACAATAAAGTTTTCTAACTGCTTGAACGGCCACATTATTAATTTTCTGAATGGATGAAGGTCTTTACCCCAAGAATGAACCAAATAATAATATTGGTTTCCTATTGGCGCAAAGAGTAATGGATCGTCTGCATTTTCTAGTTTGAACAATTTTGCGGGTGCCATAATCTTAAATCCTTCCAATTTGGTATTATGTAACTTTTCGAGATGCTTTATTTTAGATATTGCCTCGTAGGGGAGTTCTGCTTTAAAATAGGAGGAATTTAAAAATCGCAATCTGTAATCTATACAGACCTTTTCGATATCGGAGAGGTGATATATTTTTGAAGTTTCTAAAAGATCGAAAGTGAAAGAATTAGATTCAGTTTCAATACCTTCAGTAAGGTTTTTCAGAATGAGATTGTCTTTGGTTTTTTCTCTTTCAAATATCTTTTCTACTTCTTCTAATAAGCGTTCTTCAGAAATTCTTTTGTTTCTGGCGTGAAGTATCTTATCAGGAATATGAGTGCCCGTCAGTTTCATCTTTAAAATATTTAAACGTCTCTAAATTAACTATTTGGCACCAAATTAGCAACGTATATTTAAATTTTAATACTTGTTGAATCATTATGGATGATACTGGATTTAAGCAATAAAAAAAGCATCCATTTCAATGTTAGAAAAGGATGCTTTTTTAATAATAAAAGAAGAATTTATCTCAACTCTGCCTGTAATTCTTTTTCGAAGCGTTCTTTTAATTTCTTCATGATCTTATCTACTTGCTTGTCTGTAAGTGTGTTGTTTTCATCCTGAAATTTGAAGCTTACTGCGTAACTTTTCTTTCCTTCAGGTAAATTTTCTCCTTGATATACATCAAAGAGATTTACAGATTTTAATAATCTTTTTTCTGTTTGTTTTGCAATGTCTTCAATTTGCTTATAATTGATTGTATTGTCAATTAATAACGCAAAATCACGGCGAACTGCAGGGAATTTAGGGATAGCGCTAAATACGGTTTTCTGATTTTTTGCAGTTTCCTGCACAAGACCCCAATTAAAATCTGCGAAAAACACTTCTTGCTGAATCCCAAAATGCTTCAGGATTGATTTTTTTAACACACCGAACTCAACTAATTTTGCCTTTCCTGAGCTTATAGATATACCTTCAGAAAACACATCTGACTTCACCTCTCCGGTTTTAGTGTTGTTAATCCCCAGTCTTTCAAGTATGCGTTCAATAATTCCTTTAGTATAAAAGAAATTCCCGCTACCATTTTCAGTATTCCAGCTTTCAGAAAACTTATTGCCAGTAACAAAAAGACTAAGATGCTTATTTTCTATTCTTCCGCTCTCGTAGTTATGGTACGTTTTACCAAATTCGAATAATTTAAGAGCTGCTTGTTTACGGTTGATATTATAACTCACCGCTTCCAGCCCGGAAAAAAGTAAAGATTGCCTCATTACAGATAGATCATGGCTTAGCGGATTTAGCATCACTACATTTTGCTCTTCCTTTAGCTGATCAGATAATTTTATATATGCAGGTGAGGTTAGTGAGTTAGCCATAGTTTCAAAGAAACCTTGACCTACTAACTGATTTGCAACTAGATTTTGAAGTTTATAATCTTCAAATTTCCCTGAATTGGCTATAGAAGCATTTAGTTTAGTGCCAAACTCTATATTATTATATCCATAAACACGTAAGATCTCTTCAATAACATCCGATTCTCTTTGAACATCTACTCTATAAGAAGGTATAGTGAGCCCCATTCCCGTTTCGGTAATGTTGTTTACACGAATTTCCAGAGAAGCTAAAATGGACTTGATAGTTTCTTCGGCTAAGTTTTGGCCTATAAGTTTGTTAACTTTTTCGAAGGTTAAGAACACTTGGAAATCCTCAAACTTTTTAAAATAAAGATCATCTACTTCACTGGTAATTTCTCCACCTGCAACCTCTTTAATTAAGATGGCAACACGCTTTAAAGCATATTCAGTAATGCTTGGGTCAATTCCACGTTCAAACCTAAAGGAAGCATCTGTATTTAAACCATGTCTTTTTGCTGTTTTACGAACACTAACA
>Ga0307488_10005265_pt1 | contig 10699 bp, 15 predicted proteins | sample SB02metaG_FD_202248 | JGI IMG/M metagenome (GOLD analysis project Ga0307488, IMG submission 202248) | Sea-ice brine microbial communities from Beaufort Sea near Barrow, Alaska, United States - SB 0.2 | ecosystem: Environmental > Aquatic > Marine > Coastal | place: USA: Alaska | collected...
TACACTGGAAGGCAAAGGCGTGAAAGTTCACAGACCCAACATAAAGAAAGAGTTTGCAAAAACAATCACAACACCCACTTGGAACGAGCACGGGATCAGGAACTGCTTGAGTCCAAGAGACAGTTTCGCAGTGATAGGAGATGTGCTATTAGAAGCGGCAAGCCACAAAAGGTCCAGCCATTTTGAATCTCTGTACTACAAAGATCTCTTTGTGGATCTATTTGAGCAAGGTGGCAAATGGATAAGCATGCCTAAGCCAGCACTGTCAGACCTAAGTTATGACGACGAGTCTTATCTAACAAACATAGAGCCCATTATGGACACAGCACAACTGGCCAGATTTGGCAGTAGACTGTTGGTAAGCACGAGAGGTGCAGGCAATCGGCTAGGCACAGAATGGATAGCAAGGACATTTGAAAACTTTGAAGTAGTTCGCATGGACAGTTGTTTCAGCGGACATCTAGACGCACAGATAAAAATAATACGTCCCGGCCTCATGATCAGTCCCTATGCTAGGGAGAAACACCCAGACTTCATGCAGAAGTGGGACATCATTCCTACGAAGATATACAACACCGCGCCGGAGATAATAGATGATAGGTTTCAAGACGACGACTGGGACAACACATATTTTCAAACAAGTATGTTGAGTTATGATGAAAACACAGTGTTCGTTTTCGAGCATTACAAAAAATTATTTCCAATGTTTATCAAGGACATGGAGAGCAAAGGTGTGGAGTGTGTGTTCATTCCTTTCAGGCATCAACACTGGTTCAGTCAAGGCAGTACCTGTTTAACATGCGACATAAACAGATCGGGAGGCATGGAAGTTTATGATTAGTAATAGGAAGTGGCTAGATATGATAAAGGACAAGGATTTCTTCTTATTGGCACAGCAGGAGTACGACAAACATCTCAATGATCAGCAAGATGATTACACGTTGCACAAGAAACTAGCAAAGTTCGATTGGACTTATTACATGTCCTTCAACCCAGAACAGAAAACATTTTTTACAAAAGAAAAGAAAGGTGTTGTACGTCCTGACTCAGAACAATCACATGTGAACACAAACGTAATGGGTGAACATCATTTCAGAAAAGGTGAACGTGGGTTAGAGGAAATTAAAGCACTGTTGGGTCTAGACTACTGTGATGTAACATTGAACAATCAGGCATCCGGAAATCAAGTAGGTGTACACGTGGATCTCAACAGGAACTTGTTTTTGAATTTCTTTCCTGAAGAAACAAAAGATGCAACGGTGTCTCAGTTAAGGAAGTACATAGTCTTCCTACAACCATGGGATATAGGACAGGTGTTTTGTCTAGGAGCAAGTGCCCTCACACAATGGGCACAAGGTGATGTCATCGAGTTTCCTTGGTACATGCCTCACTACACGGCCAACTGTAGCAAAACAAATCGTAGTATTCTTTTCATAGCAGGAGTGAAACATGATTAAATTCATACCCATCAGCCGTATGTACGACATAGTCAAGGAGCAATATTATTCTTGTCTAGACGAAGTCTATAGAGAAGACAATCAGTTCGAAGGAACGTACTGCAAAAAGTCAGAACAAAAATTACAAGACATCACTGGACGTAAACACGCACTATTGGTCACTAGTGGTACAGCAGGCATACTGGCCATGTTATTGGCACAAGGGGTCAAACCGGGAGATGAAGTAATCTGCATCAACTACAGTTGCCCAGCAACTGTGATGCCAATTAAGGTGTTGGGTGCCAACCCGGTGTTCGTGGACATAGACAGACATGGACAAATGGATCTTTCGAACGTTAAGTCTAAAATTACAGACCGCACGACTGCTATACTCACAACTGGATTATACGGTGACACGTTTGACTATGATGCTATTAAAGATATAGGAATTCCTATTTTGAATGACAGTGCCCAAAGTGTATTCAACAAGTACAAAGGACAAGAAAATACTAAACTAGGGAGGATGAGTATTTTAAGTTTCAGTACGAACAAGAACATTCCTGTTTTTGGCACATATGGTGCAGTGTTCACAGATGACGATCAACTGGCAAAAGATCTTTACGTGATAAGGCGTAATGGTTATCTAAATAGAGATGTTGGCAATGCAATAACCTATATTGGTTTCAATGCACAGCCACACGCAGATAAAAGTGCCCAACTGTATTGTAGTCTACAACATGCGGAACAATTTCAAAAACGCAGGGAAGAGATTGCAAATTATTATCACAAAGAATTAGCAAAGCAGGAAATTTCAATCAGGCCTAGTCCGGCATACAGTAAATCAAATAATCATAAGTTTACTATTCTCGTAGATAATAAATTCAGTTTTAGGGATAGGATGAAAAATGAAGGAGTAGAGACACAGTTGCACTACACATATAACTTCGCGAAGGCACCGGTCTTTAGCCACGCCGTGGGAAGTTTCCCTTACACAGATCTTTATGTACGACATGCCATTAGCATTCCGTGTAGCCCATGGCACACCGATGCAGAAATAGAGACAGTAGTGGATGCGATAAAAAAATCTGCGACCAAGGGAGATAAAAATGTACAAATTTGAACCTGGTATATATAAAGAACTTCTGAACAAGGGCAACTACGATCAAACCTTTTCAGAAGATATAGGTCCGCACTACCTACGAGCTCCGTTATTCAGAGTAGTCGGTGATTGGGATCCAACACAGATAGAAGTGTTCAGAGAAAAGAAGACCAGTGGCCCGGTAACTGTACAGCAACAGTCCATCAATGGCCTAGGTCTCGGAGACAGGTATGTTGAAGGACATCTCGAAGACAGCAGTCCTTTGCTTGGAAAGATTACAAAAGCATTGCCATTTGCTAAAAGTAGAAGCCTTGTACACATTCAAAAGCCAGGGCAGATGCACATGCTACACATGGACGCAAACTACGGCAACGGATTCTGGGACTATCTTGGAGAAGAAAAAAACAAGAAGCTCGCGAGATTAATGATTATGTTAGACGACTGGGCGCCGGGTCAGGTAATGATGTTTGGCGGCAAACACATACATCATTGGAAGAAAGGTGATGCTATATATTTCCGTTGGCAGGATATTCCTCACGGCACAGCCAACTTCGGACACACTGACAGACCTTTAATAATAACCACAGGAGAAGTAACAGATAAATTTAATTTGTTACTAGAACAAGATGAAGTGACGGAGATTAAGATATGAAATATTTAAAGGGTGCATTGGACACTACAGATTTTGAATCAGTAATCAAAAAGTATTCGCCTAACGCAAGGTACATGCATGAAGGCATGACCAGTAGTATCAACTTAGAAGATGCCGATGTCAGAGAGGCAATGAGTTTGTATATAAGGCACGGATTAAATCCTACTAAACCTCTAGGCAAAAGGCACAAGTTCAAACACAAGGATGGGCAGTATCCAGAACTGGACCTAGCAATAGAGAAGATAGGATTGACTGGATGCCAATGTGTGCTAATGAGTCAGGAGCCTGGCATGTTCAACATGTGGCACAATGACGAGTATGGAAGTTACGGAGAAAGGGACAAGAGTCAGATACGTAGGCTGTTGATCTTCTTGACCGACTACCAGCCCGGACAATTCCTACAATGGGGGGAAACAATTCTACAGGATTGGAAACCCGGTGATATCATATGTGATTGGGGAAAACTATCACACGGTACAGCGAACGCCAGTGAACACACACGTGTGATGTTGAGGCTCACAGGTGTAGTTTCTGAAAAATACGAATCTTTTATAAAATCAAATATTACTTGATGTAAGGACCTTTGGCCTTGGACGATGTCCTCAGGCGTTTTACTCGTACGTACTTCTTGTTGCCAAGTTTGTAGACGACGGGTTTAGGTGGTTCATAGGAATCGTATAATGATTTTTTATAATTCTCGAACCATCTTCTGATGTGTCTGAACATGCTAAACCCTCCATCACTGTCATTATTTCTTGAACCACTTGATAGGGTTAATCTTTTCCCCTAGGTTCTCTACTTTTTCGTTAACCCACCAGCCTGCGATGAATCCCACTATGAATCCTATTGTTAAAAACATTTGATTCTCCTTGTTATTCTACAGTTGGTGCAGGTTCGTTAGCGATTAGCATCCATGCAAATATCACTATGATTACAGCAACACCGATCACTGCTTTCTTGTTCTTCTTGACTTCTTTAATAATTTTTTTCATTGTAAGTCCTCCTCTGTTATTATGACTGTATTTATTTTGTTTTTGTCTGTTAGATAGGGGTCTTTTTGAGACGTACGGACTTGAGTCCGGTCTCCCTGTTCAAAAACTTGTAGTCGATCTTGACCACATCAAAGTCCTGCTTGAGCTTGTCTGCAATCCTGTAGGGGTCGAACTCGGCACAACTGTACACGTCTAACTGCATCATGGCAGGCACCGGCTCGTCCCACACGTGCATGGCTATGTGACTGGTTTCTATCACAGCGATACCTGTGATGCCCCTGTTGCCTTCATTCTCACAGTAGGCCACGTAAGGCCCCATCATGATCTTCATGCCTATGAAATCTATGAACTCCTCTAACCATTGTTCTAACATCTTGGTGTCAGTGGGTGGGTTGTTGACCTCCGCCCGGATGATCAGGTGCTTGTGTATGTTTAGGCTATTCTGCATCACTGCAGTCTCGACAGCCGCAGTCGGGACAGTCCTGGCATTCGCCACAAGATCTCTTGCAGTGCTGTTCGCAACCGCATATCTCACATATGAATTTGATCATTGTTTGCCTTCCTCAGTCTCACCTAGATCCTTCTTGTCCTGGCAAGTTTCGGGTGCAAATATGCAACCCAATGCATTGGCTATCCCGCCCAGGTTTGACACAGTGGGTACGGGTGCATCATCTTCATTTTGAACAATTGGTTTCTCTTTTGGTATTGCTCTTGTTGTGTCCATTGCACCAGGGGTGTTACTTGTAGTATTGGTACAACCAATCACACCGAGCATGATCAAAACCAATGTCAGTAGTATAATAATTTTTCTTTCCATGTCCTTGTCCACAGTAGTATTTACTACCGGTTGTTGTATGTATCTAATGTGTGTTTATGATGATGTTTTTTGGAAACCTTCGGCTACCTTGCCGGCGTTTGGACCTGACTTGATCACATACTTCTGTGTACCACTCGCACCTGTGTTTACTTCTGTACGAAGATGTCTTTGCAGGAGTCTCTCTTTGGAGGCTCTCTGTTGTTTTGCTATTGCTTCGGTTATTGCTTTTGAATCTCTCATAATACTATTATACAAAATATTTATGCATTGTCAACAGGGCAGATATGCGTACTGAACATAGGAGCATTTAAACACCGTTAAGTGCAACTATTATATTAAATGTATAACGGATCCGTTGTGTTCTTTACCATGCGTGTGTGTGCTTGTGTGTGCGTTTAACAGGTAGACATACAGGAGTTTGTAGTGTAATATTACATTGTTAATGAGGCCCCTTTAGCTCATCTGGTAGAGCAACTGATTTGTAATCAGTAGGTGGTCTGTTCGACTCGGACAAGGGGCACCACTAACACAACTCTCAAGACAAACGCTATGCTAACTTTTTTGGTAATAGTGGTTGTTTTGGTAAGTTTGGTATATTTGGGGGATTAGCTCATCTGGGAGAGCGCCTGATTTGCATTCAGGAGGTAGCAGGTTCGATCCCTGTATCCTCCACCAAATGGTCCCTTCGTCTATCGGTTAGGACAGCTGGTTTTCATCCTGCAAAGGGGAGTTCGATTCTCCCAGGGACCGCCACTAAAGAGTGCCCGTAGTTCAGTTGGATAGAATGTTGGTTTCCTAAACCGAAGGTCGCATGTTCGAATCATGCCGGGCACACCAAAAACACAATAATTAATTGTACAATGAAATTTGGATACTACACAGATTACGAACTACCGGAGTCGTCACACGGATACAGATGTCCCAGCTGGAATCCTATGCCGGACGGTAAAAAGAATGTTGTGGTGCTTGGGTGCAGTCACACTTACGGCGTAGGCCTGGAAGACAACGAGCACTGGGTACATCATGTATCACAACACAATACAACAAGATTGAGATACTGGAATCTGGCACAGCCCGGTGCCAGTGCTGACCAGATTGTCCGGACGCTGTATGGTTCTGAAAAATTACTTTTCCCGGAACTGATTATAGTATGTTGGCCTTTGTGGAGCAGGAGAGAAAGATTAGGATTGGATCCGGTCAGTCTAACGTCGGACAATGAGTTTCTAAAGACAGAGACGGAGCATACGGACAAACACAACTTCCTGAAGAACGTATTCAATGTAGAGAAGTTTGCAGAGAAAAATCGTTGTAAGACATTTCATTGTTTTGCCGATGAGACTTATCAAGAACACATACAAGGACTTAATGTTCTGCAAGACTACACGATAAGAAACTGCTGGCCATATTGGGATAAGTTTGAACAACGTGTACAACACAACGAGCCAAGTCTGGCCGCCGATGGCGAGCACTATGGTGTGGAACATCACCAACGTTTTGCAAAACTGTTATTAGATCACTTTGGTGGCAAATTAAAATAATCCTTTATATCAATATCACGGAGTCTGTCCTGCCTGCTGACAAACTTGTCCAGCAACTCATCATTGTTCTTGTCGACTGCTATCTGTTTGGGTGCTATGTGTTTTGCTCTCGATGTGAATTTGTTTGCGTAACGGACATTGAGCACACTGGGTTGATTTAGAAATGCCCAATCGTGTGGTATGCCTTTATTTTTAGTGTAGTTGATTATTTCGGGTAAACTTTTGACATTGAAACAGCTCACCGTTGTCCACATGTCTAGTTGTAGTAGTCTGTATTTCTTTTGTAACTGTTGGTAGGAGTTAACCGTCTTCTTGTAATCAACCCACCTGATGGGCCATCTTGTGTAGTCGTGTACGCTACCAACACCGTCGAGGCTCATGGTCACTATGACCATGATGTTTCTTTTCAGCACTTCTTCTATCTCGGCTATCATTCTCGAGCCGTTGGTGTTCATCCGTACAATCTTGACACTGTCTGGAAGTTCTGTAAGAATCTTTTTGTAGTTCTTACTTGCAGTGGGCTCGCCTCCGTTTATGTCTAACTCTATCATCCTGTCCAGCGGTAACTTTTTGAATACTTCTACGTTGTTCACGCGTGGGTAGTCTTTTGAACTGAGACTTCCGATCTTTGTGCTGAGTCCTGGATTACATGACTGGCAAGCACTGTTGCACACGTTGTCCAACACGCCGCCGACTATCAGGTAGTTGCTACGTACAGGTTTCAACATTTTATGTCTAGTAATGCTGTTGGTTCTTATACTCTCCCCTTTTGTCTTTTCTGATTGTTCACAACGTATACACTCAGCAGGCCACTCATCTTTAGACATCTTGTCACGTATGTTGTTTAACCAGCCACTGTGTTCCAGTGCTTCGAAACTTTCAAATCCTTTTCCACGAATCATGTGTCCGCACTTGCCCACAGAGCCGTCTTGGTTGAGTCGGACAAAATGATCTAACCTAGGACAGAACATTTTTATACCTCTCTATTATGCTTTGCAATTTTTGTTTCTGTTCTAGTTGGTCCATGAGCCTGTAGTCTATGTCAACAAATTCTTTCAGTGGTTGAACCGTTATGGTGGACTTGCTACGAAGAAAATGATTGTCACAGTAATCACCGATGGCTGTCAATGGCCTTAATGTCACTGTGCCTTTGAAGAATCGATACAAGTGGCATAACCACACATACTGTGGACTGAAATGACGATCCACAAGTTTCCCCTGTTTCACTAGTTCATATACCCGCGGCACAGCAATCTTGTGTTGTCTGCTATATTTATTCATGCCCGACACGAAACGTTTAGCCGGGTCTCTGATGATTACGTCTATGTGATCGAGTGCTGTGATTTCATTGTTCATGTACTGTCTGTCGCAGGCACGTGTCAAACTTGTCGAACCATTACGATAGATGGGATAAAGTAATCTCTCACCCATGCCTATCACAACACAATCTGTGTTAACCAATTTAGTCCAATGTTTAAGCATCTAACTCCTCAAACAGTTTAGGGAAAACTTTCTTGCAATCCGTAGCACGACGTCTGTCTCGGATTTCAGTTTCTTCTTTAAACTTGTTGATGTCTTTGTGCCATGGGGTGTTTTGGTAGTAGGCCAGCAAATTCTCATAACTGTTTTTTAGATATCCTATAGGTCTGGAATCCAACCTGTCTCTGATGATTTTGTATACACGTTGTAACATGTGTTCCGGCAGGTTCAGTGTGTTCATGTGTGCCGGGGTGTACAAAGGACCTGCGATAAAACTGTTGTCGTGGAATCCTAATCCTTTGAGATAGTCAACACAACCAAACAATGATTCGTGATTTAAAATGAAGTGTAACATGTTGAAGGATATCTTGTGATCTAATTTTTTTATCACAAGTAGGTTTGATAGAAAGTCTTCCCATGACCCATGGTGTCGCACATACTCGTATTCTTCTTCAATTGTTTCCAAACTGACCGTCCAGTGTACATTGGGGAATTCGCAAAGCAGATCAAAAATCCCTGTCTTAGTTGTGCTTAGGTTGGTGTTGACACGCAGAGAACATGTGGGATTTTTCTCCTTCAGTAGTTTTAAGAATTCAACATTCTCTTTCATTAGCATGGGCTCTCCGCCGGCAAGGTACACGTTCTGTAAATCTTCTATATGGTCAAACACGAACTCCTTGACGTCTTGCCTAGAATCTTTTTTTGACCTGTAGTGCTGGTTGAGCTCTTGTGCCCACTTGCTACTAAGTTCCGGTCCACAGTACACACAGGCCTGGTTACATGAATTGGTCCAACGCAGGTCTACATGCTTGAGCGAAAAGTTTTCTTTGCTGTCGTACAGTTTGAAATCTGTCTTTGTAGCCAGTTCCCTGAGGTAATAGAGCCTGCTACTGATACTGCTCAGATTCGTCCTACCCCGTTCCTGCAGATAGCAACCCTCACAGTTCTTTGGCTTTCTGTCCGCTAGCATCTCCTCTTTGTGTTGTGCGTTCTTTGTGCCGTGCAGTATGTCCTTTATTGGTGCGGTGTTTATGTCACCTAGGGAGTCGGTAGATATCACACAGTTCTTTACTCTGCCACCTGGTTCCAATTGGAATCCCGTCCATGGTAAGACACAGATGCTTTTGTTGGTCAACAATTTTTTTGCGTCCATTAACTGAATCCCTGTTGGGTCAATACTTGTTTGACATAATCTTCTGCAGTTATGGCATCCGGGTCGCTGAATGTCTGTGTGTTCACACTCCCGGGTCTTATCAGTTTCATTTGGATTTTGCTTGGTTGAGATCTTAATTGTGCGTGTGCCAACTCCAATGCCATCTTCTGATTACGATACTCCATAGACTCTCTCATGGTGAGTCCGTTTATCTGTTTGTCTTCTTCCCATTCGCACACCCGTGTCGATATGTTCCAGATATGATGTACTTCTTCACTGCTCTGCCATCGGTGCCACACCTCAAACAGCAGTTCGGTCTGTGCATATAAACTTATAGCATTGTTAATCAACATATCGCAAGTTTCTATCAACGAGGCTGTGTGTGCCACTCTCCTAATGTTCTCTCCGTCACTACGTGAGATGCCCACTATATTGTGCCCTTGCTGTGCCAACTGTTTAGCAAACTCTTGTCCTATCCCTTTTTTGTGTCCAGTAATGGCTATTTTCATATGAAACAGTATTTAAATAAGCACAATGAAGTCATATCACATACTGGATTGCAACAAGCAACAGAAAATAGCAGACAGTCTTTACGGCTATTATGTAGGAATAACAGCCAACAGAGAACTAAAATTTTTTTGGAATCACCTATCGCGAAAAGAAATACAAGAATATTTTTCAATGCCAAACAATCCTTGTAAAGAATGGTTTGATAGTTTGGGACTTAAAATCAGAGATATGAGTTTCACTATCTACAATGAAGACATCGGTACAGATATACATCGAGACGAACCCCCGGTGGTAGCAAAAATAAACTTTCCCGTACTGAATACCAAAGACACGTACAATGTTTGGTTTGATGACTATGCCAATGAAATTGACAGAGTGGAGTGTGACAAGCCTATCGTGCTACGTTCTGATATATTGCATACAGTTGAAATTGGTAAGAACGTAAAGTATCCTAGAATACAGTTTAGTTTTTGTTTCTATAACGAGCCGCTTCACTTACTAAAGTAGGGCACTCAATAAATCTATCATCACGTTTGTGTATACGCTGTATTAGACTGTCTAACCTGCTGTTATATTCATCTGTATTAAAGATATTTTGGGTTTTAAAATCTTCTATTGTTCCCCAGTCCTCTATTTTGTTTAACCACACCCTGTCAGCACCGTACCGCTCTCCCAGGTCTATGATCTTCTCCATCTCGTGGTAGTTGTCCTTCTGCACCACAAAGTGCAGTATGAATCTGAAACCGTGCTTCTGTTTCTGTTTGGCCATGCACTCTAGTCCTTCTAGGATCTTTTGCCACTTACCCCCTAGTCTAAGTTTTTCGTATGTTTCTTTTGACGCCCCGTCTATGCTTACTCCTAGTTCTTGTAGGTTGTTAATGACATAAGGCACCTTGTGATGAAACTCCTTGAACATGAGCCCGTTGGTCAATATAGAATATTTGATATTGTCCCTCTCCGGTGTCTGTTCCATAAAGTGTCTGTACACATGTGAAGCAAAAGGATCACCGTCGGATCCTATGT
>Ga0307488_10005266_pt1 | contig 10697 bp, 11 predicted proteins | sample SB02metaG_FD_202248 | JGI IMG/M metagenome (GOLD analysis project Ga0307488, IMG submission 202248) | Sea-ice brine microbial communities from Beaufort Sea near Barrow, Alaska, United States - SB 0.2 | ecosystem: Environmental > Aquatic > Marine > Coastal | place: USA: Alaska | collected...
ACGACCGTACAATCTTCCATCTTAACCCTACTGGTAACTTTGTCATTGGTGGTCCTGATGGTGATGCAGGTGTTACTGGCCGTAAAATTATTGTTGATACTTACGGTGGTTTTGCTCCTCATGGCGGGGGTGCTTTTAGTGGAAAAGATCCGACAAAAGTGGATAGATCAGCAGCCTATATGGCCCGTTGGTTAGCAAAGAACGTGGTAGCAGACAACATGGCAGATTGGTGTCAAATACAAATATCATATGCCATTGGAGTTAAAGAACCTACCAGTATCTATGTTGAGTCAGATGGACATAACAGAAGCATACAACAGTTTATACGTGATAATATTGACTTAACACCAAAAGGAATCATTGACAGATTTGATCTTTTCAACTATAATGAATATAGTAAGAATTGCACATATGGTCATTTTGGTAATAAAGATGTACCTTGGGAAAAAATAGGTTGGTAAATGATTAACAGTAACTTTGGATTCACTCCTTTAAAAGAAGTTTGGCTTGGGGATACATATCCTGAGAGTTACTATGATAATCTTCCGAATGAAGTAGCAGATCCACTTTGTCAAATTACACAATGGTGCAGAGAAGACACCAGTAAACTGCAAAAGTTTTTAGAAGACAGAGGAATTAAGGTACGTAGACCAAAATTTGATTCAATTGAGGATCATCTTGACAAGAATGATCAATTGGTAAAGCCTCCAATAACTCCAAGAGACCATTATATTGTTCTTGACAAGACACTTTATTCATTACATCACAATGAAGAATTAAAACAGGATCAATGGCATCATCCAATGAATGAGTACAAGGCACTAGGATACGATGTACAACAACCCAAACATTTGCCAATAAATTGCATACATCCTCCTTCGATAGTAAGAATAGGCAAAGACATTTATGTTGATCCGTCAGCTCATGAAGCTATGTGGGGATTCTGTTGCGAAGCAATGATCGAATTAGCCAAAAAGTATAGAATTAATATATGCGATACAGGCGGACACAGTGATGGCGTGTTTACACCTATTGCACCAAATATAATTGCAAGTAGCCATTGGAAACATGACTATAGTGTTAGTTTTCCTGACTGGAAAATATTTCGTATTCCAAAAGAACTTCACAACTTTATTTTCAATGAAAATAAAAACTGGAGTATACCAGGATCGCATGATAAAAATGAAGAATTCTCAAAATGGATTGAAGCCGATGCCAGTAATTGGATAGGTGAGTTTCAAGAAACTGTTTTTGAAGTTAATATGTTAGTACTTGATGAAAAAAATGTAGTAGCAATGAAAGACCATCCCCCTCTAACAGAATGGTTAGACAAACAAGGTATCACACTGCATACATTTGATTTTCGTCCACGAAGTTTCTTTGATGGTGGTTGGCATTGTTTAACTTTGGACATACATAGAGAAGACACGTTAACAGATTTATTTCCTCAACGAGGTGATAATGGTGTATATTATAGAGAAGACATGAGATGAAGATACTAGGAGTAAGTGCTGGCTTTCATGACGCAGCGTTAACCGTTTTACATAATCACAAAATACTATTTGCTGGACACAGTTAACTTTATATAAAAAACAAAAACGACTCCAGTGTATCTATAAGTCTACAACAACAGGCAATTGAATATGGCCCGTTTGATAAGATTGTATATTACGAAAAGCCGCACAAAAGACAACTACGCAAGATCTTCAGTGGTGAACCTCTGGGTGGTGCATGGACTGTACGTGCAGAATTACAAAAAACAATTCCATTTATAATGGAACACACAAATGCAAATATCAGCAGTGTGGGTCATCATTTATCGCATGCGGCAGCAGGATTCCAGACATCTCCGTTTGATGAAGCAACAGTTGTAGTGATTGATGCTATCGGCGAATCTGATACTGTAAGCATTTATCAATGCCATTACAATGGTGCCTGTATGGCAGGCGAAAAAGCCAAAGCACATTACAACAGAGTATACCACCAAACATATCCTCACAGTATAGGAATGTTCTACAGTGCCGTAACCAAACGTTGTGGACTTAACCCAATGGATGAAGAGTACATCACAATGGGCATGGCTGCTTATGGTGATGCTGAAAAAGCATACACAACACTACGAAATGCAGTGATTGATGATATGGATGGTCCTCGTTTCAAACACAACTTGCACATAGGCTTAGATGAAGACTTGACTTTTCTAGCAGATGTCACTGTTGAAGATATTGCAGCCGCAGGACAACAACTTTGTGAAGAAATGATTAGAGATGTAATGCTTCGAGCAAGAGAACTTACTGACTCAACAAATTTGGTCTACATGGGAGGAGTTGCTCTTAACTGTGTGGCAAACAGTTGTTTAGGAGAATACTTTGACAACATATGGATCATGCCCAACCCCGGAGATGCAGGAAGCAGTTTAGGTGCAGCCGCTTATGAATATGGCAGAGAAATACGTTTTAACACACCGTTCTTAGGTACAAATATACCAGGAAAATATCCAGTTAACAACTTGATAACAGAATTACTAGAAAAAAAGATTGTTGGAGTTGCAAACGGCAAAGCAGAGTTTGGACCAAGGGCGTTGGGCAATAGAAGTCTACTAGCAGACCCAAGAGGTAAGAAGATAAAAGACCAAGTAAATGAAATTAAAAGACGACAAAAGTTTAGACCATTTGCACCTGTGATACTAGAAGAGCACGTAGATCAGTATTTTGACATGCCCGTTAATCAACCTACATCAAGATACATGCAGGTTGTTGCAACGTGTAGATATCCAAAAAGATATCCTGCCATAGTACACATAGATGGAACTTCAAGAGTACAAACAGTTCCAGCGGACAATAGCGGTATACGCAAATTGCTCGAAGCATGGTATAAAGAAACAGGTTGCCCTATGTTGTTAAATACCAGTCTAAACATACGTGGTGAACCAATGGTAGATACCAGAGCAGACGCAGATAGATTTGAAAAAGAATACGGAGTAAAAGTAATTTCATGAATTATGAAAAGTTTTTAGAGTATGAACGCAGAGCATACAGCACAGTGTATGCTGAAGGAGAAAGTACATATCACGACAACATCATTATTGAATTTGCTGAACGTTTTCTACCTGAAATAGCAATAGATAAAAAAGCACTTGTGCTTGATATAGGTTGTGGCCCAGGAACTTTTTTACAAGCCGCACGAGATATAGGATATAAAAATACAATTGGTGTTACACTCAGTGATCTTGATGTTGAGATGTGTAAAAAGAAAAACTTTACCACAATAAAAAGCAGTATGAGCGATCTAGATATAGAGGACAACACTGCTGATTTAATTTGGTGTAGACATGCTCTTGAACACAGTCCATATCCATTGTTTACACTATACGAATTTCATCGTGTGCTCAAAAAAGATGCACATGTATGGATAGAAGTACCAAGCCCAAACAATCAACGTGCTTTCATGCATGAATTTAATCCCAATCATTACAGCCTATTGGGAGAGCGTATGTGGCAGGGTCTTTTTGAAAAGGCTGGTTTTGAATTGTTAAACAACTACGTTTACAACATAGATGTTGAAGTTCCAGCAGGTAAAGTCAATGAAAAAAGCTATATATTTGTATTAAAACGCAGTCAGACATCAGTAACAGAAATTTTTAAAACCAAATACGGCATTGAAGTTAAAGGATAGCAGTATGCAGTTAGGAACCACCAAAACACGTTATAGTAAAAAATTTAGTTACATTAAAGATACCCACGAAGGTGAGCATTTAGAACATTATGGTGAGTATAAACAAAAAGAAATAAATCTTTTAGCACTGTTGCTCAGCAACAATGTTGGCAATACTGTTGTGTATGACGTTGGCGCAGGCATTGGCATACGCACAATGGCACTTTCAAAAATGTCATCAGTTGTTGCATTTGAACATGACAAAGAAAAACTTAAAGTTTTAAAAATGAATACACAAGGTAAACTTGCACCTAATGTTATGATTGTACCAAAGAGCTTGGAAACAACAGATCCTCATAACAAAGACATTCCTAACTTAGACGGACAACTTATGAAACTGCCGGAACCTGCACTGGTTTGTATAAGCGGAGACAGTATTCAAGTACTACGCGGAATGACTGCAACCATGATGTTGATAAAGCCTGTGATTTATATAGATATAGCAAATGCTGAAGATATCAGTTACCAGTATTCAATATTAAAAGAACGAGGTTATGAAATGTATTGGTATGCTTGTCCAGATTTTAACTTAAATAACTTTAAGGACAACAAGACAGACGTAACCAACTATGGATTCCACATGAACATACTAGCACTGCATGAAAGTGTTGAAATCAATGACGGTGGAATTGATTTACCAAGAATAGATGGCCCTAACGACAATTGGAAAAGGTTTAACAATGACTGAACAAGAGAACTTATTACGCCAAGCAGTGATTGAATCACTGCAAAATGTTTTTGATCCTGAGATGCCTAGCATAAGTGTTTACGACTTGGGCTTGATATACAAACTAGAAATCACAGTAGACAAGTGTTTTGTAGAACACACTCTTACTAGCATGGCTTGTCCTTTTGCAGATCAAATATGTGCTGACATTGAAAGTGCAATGATAGACACTCCTGGTGTAAGAGCAATAGATAGACAGTTGGTTTTTGAACCTGCATTTACAATGGACATGGTTCCAGAAGAAACTAAACTTGTTATGGGTTGGTATTAATGGATCAACATACTAAAATGTTATTTGGCATAGCCGTATTGCCTTTGCTTGCCTACATTGGATACCATGTTGGATTAGAACTTTGGTGCATTGCTTATGGACTTATCTATTAAAGATAAGTTTCTAAACTGCCTTTACGTCGTATGTCTTGTGTACAACAACTAACACCGCCATCCCAAAAGTAACTGTGTCTTAATTCGCTTATTATTGGATTGATGCGATGCTTTTCACAATAGTCAAACACCTGTTTATTGTATGCACTAAACACAACGTTCTCTTCATCTAACACAAGACAGTTGACATCAAACACTGTGTCGCTTACAAAGCCTACCCATTTGTTCAAATAGGTGTCAACAAATTTAGTAAACTCTGGTGTAGGAGTTTGTCCTTGCACATACCATGCGCCGTTGAAGTTTTCTTCTTTAAACTTTCCAACTTCCATAGCGGCCCATATACTTGAATCCCAAATTTTACAAACGTCCCATCCAGGAAAATCACCGGCTAAGTCTAATTGGTCATCCCACTTTGAACTCAACAACACACCTGGCTTTAGTATAGCAAACACTGCATCACCATGTCCGTCTGTTATTGCTTCGTGTATCTTATAACGACTGTCTAAGCAGTTGTCAACTATCCAACGTGTTTGATGTGGTTGTAAGTGTTCACTGTTGTCAAAGAATACATCTGTTCCCACACGCACTATGCAACTGGCACTTGATCCATTTAGTATGCAATCAGGATCAAAGTGTTCCCCATGAGGATTAACAACTTGATCACCGTAGCCTTTACATATATCATTTAATTCATTTACAGGTAATACTCTTAACAGTTTGTCACCTAAACTTATTTGCCAGTCTCTAGGAGTTAGAGGAGGTAATGGAGCACCATCGCCGATGGTTTGCCATTGCATAAAGTGATCTTTATTTGGCAATGCAGGACGTTTAACTTCAGCACCGTATGTTTCGCAGATGCGTTGTAAGTTATCCAAGTCTTCATTTGTCTCACTGAGTATCTGTTGCAATTGATTTCTAACTTGTGCATCATCAATGAAGTCAAAGTAGTCTGGAGTATATGCTCTTCCAACAATAACTTCTTCCAATGGTTGCCAACTTGTGTAACTGCTTACTTTGCCCACTCTAATGCCTTTTCTAATGTTTCTTTTTTTGAATTTAAAAATAACTTTTGATTGTGTAATAGATCTTCTCGACAATCAGTGTAGAGTTTGTGTATCTTTTTACATTTTGCAATGCGTTCCATTTCTATACACACTGCGTCCCAACGTTTGGTATTGTCTTCTATCGAATCATAACTGTGATCAATCGCATGATCAAATGTACGATAACCCATGTTGCGAAGTTGCTGTATACTGCCACACGCACCTACTATAACAAAAGGTTGACAATGTTTAATTGGTTTAAATGTTTTTTCAGTTAAGAATACTCCACCTGATTGATCTGCGTCTAGATGCGTCTCTAATACAAAATTAACATATGCATCATCATGGTGTACATCCACAGTGTGGTGATACAAATTGTGTTGATCACTTGTTAATAGATCTGCGTGGAATGGACACAACTTTAAAAAGAATTCTGTGTGATGCTTTAAACTTCCAAAACTATCAATTTCAATTGGATTGTCTTCGGGTGCATCACCTACATCTAATTTATTATTGTAACTGAAATAGCCACGTTCGTGTAATCCTTTGGTCCATAGTCTAGCCATTGTGTTGGCCCGCCAATTTTTGTGTGTGCGTACAAGTGCAGTAAAGTTTCGACTGCGTGGTAGTTCGTGATATTCCGTTGCTAAAGACTCATTACGGAGCCGGTACAATAATTCATCGTCACAAATATAGCTGAACCCTGTAAGATCCTGACTTTTAGTATTTGCAGTGGTAAAATGTATATTTTCAATTGGAACACCTACTCTAGCGGCCTGTGCAAGTATGGTTTTTTGTATGCGAAACGGGTTATCTCCCTCTGAATACAGAAACCAAATTTTTATATGGTTTTCTGTCACAAGTTTTAACACTGATTTGGGTATAATATCAAACCAATTAATATCAAAGTCAAAGAAACTGATGCTTATTGGGTATATACTTCCTACTGGTGCTAGGTGTGTGGGAATAACTTTATATTCAATTGATTCTTGATCTAGGTATTCATAAAAGTATACAGGCTCACTGAAAGGTGAATTAACACTGAATTGTTTCCACTCAGGCGTAAAGGGTTCTGCTTCCCATATAGCACAGTTTGGATAAGGCTTAGAGCCTGTAAATTTATCAGCACAGAATATTACCATTTTGTTACCATACCTTGTAGTTCATTCCACAGTATTTTTTCAAACTGTTCTCCGTAGAACCACTGATAGTTATGTTCTACAGTATTACTTACTGCTGATTGCAGAGAGGCCTTTTCTTTTTGACTCATACTATTAATGTCTTGTAACAGTTTTCCTATTTCGTATGTGCGTACACCATCATCTGCTTCGTCGTAACTTTCATCCCAAAAGTCACTAAATGTTTTAAATCCATAACGTCGTAGGTATTCTAAACTGCCTTTGCAACTCTGTAAGATAAATGGTTGTTGCATCACTATTGGTTTAAATGTTTTTTCAGTTAAATGATTTTTATTTCCTCGATATACAGTTTCAGTTACCACATGTATTAAACTATTGTTTGCTTGATCCCATAAATCAATTTGATGCGACTGTGAAGCATATCCTGATCCATTGTCAATCATTAATGGTAATTTTACATTTGGGCAATCCAAGTCATATTTAATACACAACAACTTTAAACTTTCACCTTCGTACGGGCATGTATCTGGAAACGAAATAAGATTTTTATCAAGTAAATTACGGCCTACAAACTGTTGTAGCATTTCTATTCTGTGACGTCGTTCACCACCAATTATGTTATTAGGACAAAGAAATGTATTATAGGGGTTGCGTTCTGAAAATTTTTGTGCTATACTAGTTCTATTATAACCTCGATACCAATCAAGTGCAGCCCAGCCATGAAAGAAATAGTAGTCCATTTCAAGTCCATAAGTATCTTTGGCCCATATTGCATCTTCGCTATTGTATTCGCTAGTAACAAGTCTACATTTTTTTGTATGCAGATAAAGTGTTTTAAACTGTTCAATAAATGGAGTAAATCTATTACGATGAATTGGTTCTTGGTCCCACATTATAATTCTATTATCAGGAACGCCATGTACTGCTGGTTTACAAACAATATCTTTAAAATCTGTACTGCCAAACGGGTCAAACCAATGAAGTCCTGTACTGGGTATTTTTTTAACAAATGGTACAAAAACACCATCGTAAATTTCGTCGATTCTAATCATGTTTGATAAATGTTACTCATACGATAAAGATTCGCTTGCACAGTGCAAGACTAGGTACTTATGGGTGCTAGACAAGCACTGTGATTATTCTGGCTTTGATTTCTCCTGGGAACCAGTTCCATGGCAAGCAGAACAAATACACATATGGCCCAGTCAGCATCAAGAGAATTCAGGCACAATGCTAGTACCTAAACAGGATGCAACAGATAAAAACTATGATCACCCAATGGTACAACGCAAAGGCAGTGAACCAAGACTGCATATAAAGCACATGCCAGACAGTGTGGATGCTGGTGACGTAAACACACGTTACATAAGCGATTACTTAGGCACAATGCGTCGTGTGCTACGCAAAGTAGATTGGCAGTACTGTTGGGTAACCACAGATATATGCGATTATAAACACTTTGACTTTACTTGGCACCCTAGTGAATACCAATCGGACATGCTACACGTATTCAGTTCAAATGAATTATCAAGTGAACAAAAGTTTGGTGATACCTTTTATGTACATGTTCCAAGTTTCTTAGAAAAAACAAAAGATCTAAAAATACTAGAATGGTTTGAAACATTGAATTTTATTGAGGCCAGTGTTCCTCGTGTTAGTATTGACTTTGTTAGCCATGAATCAGATAGTGTAGTAGATGCAATATGGCAACATGAATTCCATCGGCCTGTTGCAGTGTTTTCAAGATATGATTATCATGTACCGCCTTGTATAAGTTTATGGCAACCACAAACAAAGACAGTTGTTCCATTAACAAAAGGTTCTACCAGTGTATTAATTCCTAGAGAAGTAAAGAATCATTTAATGACGCAGGTATATGATTATCCTTATATAGATAAATCTTTAAAAGAACCTGGTGAACCATTGGACATTGTTTTTATTAGCAATGGTGAATCAAATGCTGAACAAAACTGGAGTTATCTAAACGCATGGCATACTGGAAACAATAGAATTGTGCGTGTGGACGGAGTTAAAGGTAGAGCAGAAGCATATCGTGCCGCACTAGAAGCAAGCAACACTGACTGGGCATTCTGTGTATTTGCTAAACTGGAAGTAGATATACACTTTGATTGGACATGGCAACCAGATAGACTACAAGAACCCAAGCACTATATCTTTCATGCACACAATCCTGTAAATCAATTGGAGTATGGACATATGGCAATGATTGCTTATAATAAAAAATTGGTAATGGTCAATCAAGCACAAGGATTGGACTTTACATTGGACCAAGCTCATGAAGTTGTTCCACTACTAAGTGGAGTTGCACGTTATGCAGATGATCCTTGGATAGCATGGCGCAGTGCGTTCCGTGAATGTTTAAAACTCAAACACAGTTTGCCTAACATAGACAACAACTACCGTTTATCACAGTGGTTAAGCACGAATAAAGCGTCTACAGTAGCGGGTTGGAGTGCAATAGGTGCAAAAGATGCAGTGGATTACTATGAATCAGTGCAGGGCGACTTTGCTAAATTAAGACTTACATATGAATGGGAATGGCTTGCTGAATACTTGTTCAAGCTCCACAACCTAACACCTGATCAATTATGTACTCAACTTCAAGGTCAGTGAGTTCAGGGTAGATTGGAAGACTTAATACTCTTCGTGATAAACTGTTACTGCTTGCTAACATTGGTTTTACACCTTCAAAAGAACCAATTTCATTGATGCCATGTTGATAGTGTATTTTTGTGTCAATGCCCACTTCACTTAGACATTCCTGTAGAACGTTTCTTCCTGCACCGTCAACGTCAATTACAAACTTGTGAAAGCAATGTTCTTGTGCATTAGAACTGTCGATTAAACATCTGGCGTTTGATTTTTCATTTAATCTTTCCATCCAATACAATCCAATTTCTCTACGACGTTCTTGCCATTGATCTATGTATTTTGTTTTTACCAACATTGTTGCACAGTCTATTTCACTCATGCGACTGTTGGTACCGCCTGTGGCAGTAGCAGTTCCGTTTGATCTATACAGTCTAACAAATTTATCCATGCTGGCAACATTGGTAATAACTGCTCCACCATTTGCATAGTTTGCCAAATTCTTTGTTGGATCAAAACTTATTGCACTAGGTGCTATTCTTTTACAATTCCAACTTAGCCAATGTTGTGCTGCATCTTCAACAATGATCCAGTTTTCATTGGTTACCAGATCACGAAACTTATTTGTCCGAAAGTCTTTTAAACTATTACCGTATAATCCAACCAAGCATACTGCAATATTATTATAGTGATGCTTTGCAACACTTTCTATATCTAGCATACCATTGGAATCTGTATCAGCGACCACTACTTCCCACCCTGCATTGAGCCAGGCATTTGCAGTAGCACGAAATGTCAGGTTAGGAATTATAACCTGCGGTCGGCGCATGTTTAGTGTGGAATAATAATAACTGGCTATTGCTTCTAGTGCATTAGTACCCGAATGGACTGTTACTGCATATTGTACATTGTTCTTATGTGCTAACCACGATTCAAACTCTTGTGTGTAGTTACCATCCATAAGTTGGCCACTACGCAGTACTATATCAATGGTGTCTAGTACTTCTGATCGAAGGTTGTTATACTGTTTTTGAAGACCAGTAAACGGAATCTTTAATCCACTCATAGTATAGTTTTATA
>Ga0307488_10005268_pt1 | contig 10695 bp, 12 predicted proteins | sample SB02metaG_FD_202248 | JGI IMG/M metagenome (GOLD analysis project Ga0307488, IMG submission 202248) | Sea-ice brine microbial communities from Beaufort Sea near Barrow, Alaska, United States - SB 0.2 | ecosystem: Environmental > Aquatic > Marine > Coastal | place: USA: Alaska | collected...
TAGACAAGTGATCGATATCATCTATCTCTGCTTTAGAGTTAATTAATTGTATTAAATATTTTACTATGGTAATAATATCATCCTTGGTAAGCACTTGCTTATCCATTCCAATATCAAGACCAAGTTTTTTGTTCATTCTGTAACGACCTACTTCTCCTAAAGAGTAACGTTGGTCTGAGAAAAACAATTTGTCTATAATTCCACGTGCAGTTTCCTCATCTGGCGGTTCTGCATTACGTAATTGACGGTAGATATGCTCAACAGCTTCTTTTTCAGAGTTTGTTGGATCCTTTTGCAATGTATTGTGAATAATTGCATAATCTCCAGTTGAGTTATCTTGCTTGTGAAGTAAAATAGTTTTAGTACCAGTTTCAAGGATCTCCTCGATATGGTCTTTATTTAATTCAGTATCACGGTCTAATACGATCTCATTTCTTTCTATAGAAACTACTTCACCAGTATCTTCATCTACGAAATCTTCATACCACGTATTTAATACTCTAGCCGCTAACTTACGACCCATGTATTTTTTAAGTCCTGTTTTAGATACTTTTACTTCCTCTGCAAGGTCAAAGATTTCAAGGATATCCTTATCTCTTTCAAACCCAATTGCACGGAAAAGTGTAGTAACAGGTAATTTTTTCTTTCTATCGATATACGCGTACATCACGTTGTTTATATCGGTAGCAAATTCTATCCAAGATCCTTTAAAAGGAATAACTCGGGCAGAATATAATTTAGTTCCATTCGCATGGAAAGACTGTCCAAAGAAAACACCAGGTGAACGGTGCAACTGAGAAACAACTATTCGCTCTGCTCCATTAACACAAAATGTCCCACTAGGAGTCATATAAGGAATAGTACCTAAATATACGTCCTGAACAATAGTTTCGAAATCCTCATGTTCCGGATCTGTACAGTATAATTTCAAGCGGGCTTTAAGCGGCACGCTATAGGTCAAACCACGCTCTATACATTCCTGAATGGAATATCTTGGTGGATCCACAAAATAATCCAGGAATTCTAATACGAATTGATTGCGGGTATCTGTAATAGGAAAGTTTTCCAGGAAAGTGTTATAGAGACCTTCATCTCCTCTTTCTTCTGATTTTGTTTCTAATTGAAAGAAGTCCTGAAACGACTTAATTTGGACATCCAAAAAGTCTGGATAATCAGGCTTATTCTTTACAGAAGAGAAATTCAATCTTTCAGTTTGCGTTGCTAACATCAATGGACGGAATTATAATTTATATAAAATATGTGTGCGTTATAAGGCGTAAGCTTCATATACGCAAAAGGGTTTAGACCTTCGGAACTAGTCCCGAGGTCTAAACCTAAATATATTGCTTGTGCTAAGCTTATTTAAGCTCAACCTCGGCTCCTGCTTCTTCTAATTGTGCTTTTAATGCTTCAGCTTCATCTTTAGAAACTCCTTCTTTTACTGCTCTTGGTGCTTCATCTACTAATCCCTTAGCATCTTTAAGACCTAATCCAGTAAGTTCTTTTACTAATTTAACTACCGCTAATTTAGCTCCTCCTGGTGCTTTAAGAATTACGTCGAATTCTGTTTGCTCTTCAGCATCATCATCATCACCAGCTGGACCAGCCATAGTTACAGCAGCAGCTGCAGGCTCGATACCATATTCATCTTTTAATATAGTTGCCAACTCATTTACTTCTTTTACAGTAAGGTTAACCAATTGTTCTGCGAAATCTTTTAAATCTGCCATTTTCTATCGTTTTAAAATGTTCTTTAATTTATATTTGTTAAAAAGTGCGTACGTGCTTATCCTTCTTTTTCAGAAAGAGTTTTAAGAATTCCGGCTAATTTACCACCACTTGACTTCAATGCTGAAATAACATTTTTAGCAGGTGATTGTAACAATCCGATGATCTCTCCAATAACTTCATCTTTAGACTTGATGTTAACCAAGGTTTCTAGATAGTCATCACCAATATAAATATCTTCAGCTACGAAGGCTCCTTTAAGTAAAGGTGTGTGAGATTTTTTTCTGAATTCTTTAATTACTTTCGCTGGAGCATTTCCAGTTTCCGAAAGCATTATAGAGGTGTTACCATTTAAAACTGTAGGAAGTTCCCCGAAATCTTTATCGGAAGCTTCCATAGCTCTAGCAAGTAACGTATTTTTAACTACTGCAAGTTGTACATCTGCTCTGTAACAAGCACGACGTAAATTTGTAGTACTCAAGGCGTTTAAACCTGAGATATCTGCAAGGTAAATAATAGGATTATTTGTTAACTGCGCAGTTAAATCTTTAATTACTACTGATTTTTCTTCTCTTGTCATAATCTATAATATTATTGCTCAGTGAACCTTTTCGTCTCGATCTCAACACTTGGGCTCATTGTAGAAGACATATAAATACTCTTTATATATATTCCTTTAGAAGCCACTGGTTTCAATTTAACCAACGTAGTTAATAATTCTCTTGCGTTTCCAGCAATCTTATCAGCATCAAAAGATGCTTTCCCAATACCTGCATGTACAATTCCGGTTTTATCAACTTTAAAGTCGATCTTACCAGCTTTAACATCAGAAACCGCTTTCGCAACATCCATTGTTACTGTACCAGTTTTTGGGTTAGGCATTAATCCTCTTGGTCCTAATATTCTACCTAAAGGTCCTAATTTACCCATAACACTTGGCATGGTGATAATTACATCAACATCTGTCCAACCACCTTTGATCTTTTCTAGGTATTCATCTAAACCAACGAAATCTGCTCCGGCTTCTTTAGCTTCAGCTTCCTTATCTGGAGTTACTAATGCTAAAACTTTTACATCTTTACCTGTCCCATGAGGAAGAGTTACAACTCCTCGCACCATTTGATTTGCTTTACGTGGATCTACATTCAAACGAATTGCTAAATCTACAGAAGGATCAAAATTTGCGTCGGAAATTTCTTTTATCAAAGCTGAAGCTTCTGATACCGAATACTGTTTCCCGTTTTCGATTTTAGATTGAGCTTCTTTTTGCTTTTTAGTTACTTTTGCCATTTTTAATATCTATTTTGGATTAAAACGGCGCTTGCCCTTTTATAGTTACACCAATAGAACGAGCAGTTCCTGCAATCATTTTCATAGCTGAATTTATATTAAATGCATTTAAATCCTGCATTTTATCCTCAGCAATTGCTCTTACTTGATCCCAAGATACACTAGCAATTTTTTTACGATTTGGTTCACCCGATCCTTTTTTTGATTTTGTTATTTCTAACAATTGTACTGCAGCTGGTGGAGTTTTAATTACAAAATCGAAAGATTTATCTTTGTATACTGTAATTACAGCAGGTAATATTTTACCTGGTTTATCTTGAGTTCTAGCATTAAATTGCTTACAAAACTCCATGATGTTAACTCCGGCAGCACCTAAAGCTGGTCCAACTGGTGGTGATGGGTTAGCAGCACCTCCGCGAACTTGTAGCTTAACAACTTTACTTATTTCTTTTGCCATTATTATTGTTTTTAGTTAATAGTTTTAGAGTGGAAGCTTTAAAAACTATCAAAAATATATGTAACAGTAATTAATTTATACCTTTTCTACTTGCATGTAACTCAACTCTAATGGTGTTTTTCTTCCGAATATCTTTACCATTACTTCAAGCTTACGCTTTTCTTCATTAATCTTTTCTACAGTCCCGTTAAATCCATTGAAAGGACCATCTATAACTTTTATGGTTTCGTTAATAGTAAATGGTATTGCAACATTGTCTGCTTGCACAGATAATTCATCCACTTTACCTAACATTCTATTTACTTCTGATCTTCTTAATGGCACAGGGTCTCCTCCTTTTGTTTCTCCAAGAAAACCAATAACCCCGTTAATAGTCTTAATGAGGTGAGGAATTTCTCCCCCTAAGTTTGCTAATACCATTATATATCCAGGAAAATAAACTTTTTCTTTAGAAATTTTCTTACCATTTCTAATTTGAATCACTTTCTCTGTAGGAACAAGCACTTCACCAATATAATCTTGTAAACCATGATGAGTAACTTCTTTCTCTATATAGTCTTTAACCTTATTTTCTTGACCGCTTACGGCGCGAACCACATACCATTTTTTATCTTTAACTTCTGCCATAGCTTAAATTTAAGATTTTATCCATTCAAAATATTGCTCAAAAGCAGAGTGAAATACAGAATCTACACCCCAAATCGCTAATGAAAAAAGAATTGAAAAAACAGCTACAACTACTGTTAATCTTTGAGCTTCTGCCCAAGTTGGCCATGTAACGTGATTTCTCAATTCGTTATAAGACTCTGAAATATAATTGACGATTCCTGCCATGGTTTTATCTATTTACACAAATTTTAATCTTTTCCTCTTCAGAATAAATTCAAAAAAAGAATTTATATTAAAATCCTGTGATTTTATGTTTTAAAAAACAGTGCCCAAACCGGGACTCTTAATTATCAAGCACGGGTTGAGAGACTCGAACTCACGACACCTGGTTTTGGAGACCAGTGCTCTACCAACTGAGCTAAACCCGTAAATATAAGTTCAGGTATCCAACTAAAAAGCAGGATACCTATAAACTTATATGTAATTCTTAGTCTAAAATTTCAGTAACCTGACCTGCACCAACAGTTCTACCACCTTCACGAATTGCAAAACGTAAACCTACGTTCATCGCGATAGATTGTAACAACTCAACATGAATAGTTAAGTTATCTCCAGGCATAACCATTTCTACACCTTCCGGTAAATTGATAGTACCGGTAACATCAGTGGTACGTACATAAAATTGAGGACGGTAGTTATTATGGAATGGAGTGTGACGTCCACCTTCTTCTTTTTTCAAGATATAAACCTCTGCTTTAAACTTAGCGTGAGGAGTTACAGATCCTGGCTTAACAATTACCATTCCTCTAGTGATCATTGTCTTTTCAATACCTCTTAAAAGAATACCTGCGTTATCTCCAGCTTCACCTCTGTTAAGGATTTGACGGAACATTTCGATACCAGTAATAGTAGATGTCAATTTCTGAGCACCCATACCAATGATCTCAACAGGATCTCCTGTATTTGCTATACCAGTTTCAATTCTACCAGTTGCAACAGTTCCACGACCAGTAATAGAGAATACATCCTCGATAGGCATTAAGAAAGGCTTCTCAACATCACGAACTGGAAGTTCGATCCAAGAATCCACAGCTTCCATTAATTCTAGAACTGTATTCACCCACTTCTCTTCACCGTTAAGTGCTCCTAAAGCAGAACCAGCTATAACGGGACCATTATCACCATCATATTCGTAGAAAGAAAGTAAATCTCTTACTTCCATTTCAACTAATTCTAATAATTCATCATCATCAACCATATCCACTTTGTTCATGAATACAACGATTCTAGGAATACCAACCTGGCGTCCTAAAAGGATGTGCTCACGAGTTTGTGGCATTGGACCATCTGTAGCAGCAACTACTAAGATAGCACCGTCCATTTGAGCAGCACCAGTAACCATGTTCTTCACGTAATCGGCGTGACCAGGACAATCTACGTGTGCGTAGTGACGCTCTTTAGTAGAGTATTCTACGTGTGAAGAGTTAATAGTAATACCTCTTTCTTTTTCTTCTGGAGCGTTGTCAATCTGATCAAAAGACATAGCTGCTGAAAATCCAGCGTCAGCCATTACTTTAGTAATCGCTGCAGTTAAGGTAGTTTTTCCGTGATCTACGTGTCCTATCGTACCTATGTTTAAGTGCGGTTTGGAACGATCAAAAGTTTCCTTTGCCATAATTAATGATTATTTATTCTTAGTTATATATTAGTGTTCAATTTTATACAAAATTAAGAGCCAACGACGAGAATTGAACTCGTGACCTCTTCCTTACCAAGGAAACGCTCTACCCCTGAGCTACGTCGGCAAAAAAGGCTATCCCCTACAAGCCACGCCTGTTGGAGATAAAGAACAGTTTTAAAACCGTTGTTGTCCTTAAAGATAGAAGTCACGCAATTGCTCGACTACTATTTCTTAGAGCGAAAGACCGGGTTCGAACCGGCGACATTCAGCTTGGAAGGCTGACGCTCTACCAACTGAGCTACTTTCGCAAAATTGAAACATCAAAACGACATTTCTGTTGGATACATCACTTAATAAGTGATTTGTGGGGAGAGCAGGATTCGAACCTGCGAAGACGTAGTCAGCAGATTTACAGTCTGCCCTCGTTGGCCGCTTGAGTATCCCCCCAATATTACCTTTTCAATATTTCACAGAACCATTGAAATCTACTCTAGTGGCTTGCTTTTTTTGAAGATGCAAATTTAATGAAATTTACTCCTTAAATCAAAACATTTATAACAATTTTCTGAAATAAAACAAAGCTTGCGCTCTACTAGACTCAGAATAAATTAATTATCCTAGAAAATGAAATTTTACAAACGCGTAAATTTTCATTTTTTTTCTTGTGAATTCAATTTTTCAAAGAGCCGATGGAGGGACTCGAACCCACGACCTGCTGATTACAAATCAGCTGCTCTAGCCAGCTGAGCTACATCGGCATTTTCATACTTTTTAGCATAAAAAAGTCCGCTATTTCTAACGGACTGCAAATGTATACATTTTATTTATTTCACAAAGATAATTTGAGGAAATATTTACTAAACATGTGCGCTCATTTTTTCTTTTCTTTTTTGAAGCTGACGTTGCAATGCGCTAATTGATTCATCTACACACTCTTCGAATTTTTTACTCTTCTTTTTCACAATGACATCCCCACCCGGAATGCTTAATAATATTTCTGTGATCTTATTCTCTTTTTCACTTGTTTTCTGAACCTTTAAAAACACATCGGCATAAATGACCTTATCGTAGAAGTGTTCTAGTTTATCTAGTCTGTTTTGAATGAAATCGATTAATTCTTGATTAGCATTAAAATTTACTGATTGCACATTTACTTTCATCTCATATAAAATTTAATTAAACAATAATTTTGTGATCACTCCTTGTTTTCACGAGGATGAGAATTTCTATACACCTTGCTTAATTCTGCAATATTACTATGGGTGTATACTTGAGTTGACGCTAAACTGGAATGACCTAACAACTCTTTGACAGAGTTTAAATTTGCACCATGATTCAACAAGTGAGTTGCAAAAGAATGCCTTAGTATATGCGGGCTTTTTTTTACCTTGTTAGATACCTCACTAAAGTAATTATTTATAATCCTATAAACAAGAGTTTCATATATTTTATCGCCCTTCTCTGTTAGAAATAATTCTGATCTGTTTTCAGGAAAAATATTATTCCTGAATCCTAGATATACCAGAAGATGTTTACTTAGCTCTGGTAATAACGGAATATATCGCTCCTTATTTCTTTTACCTAAAACTTTCATCAATCCATTCTGAATGTCCAAATCCTGTACTTTTAAACCTACAAGCTCAGAACGTCGAACGCCAGTAGCATAAAACATAGTGACTATTGTAATGTCACGAGATGTCTTAAAAGTATCTGGCTTAATGGCCGACATCACATCTGTGATTTCATCTTCAGAAAAGGGAATCTGAACATTCTTTTTGATCTTAAGTGACTTGTGACTAGCCAATGGAGTTGCGACTAGTTGATTTGTTCTAACCAAAAATTTGTAATAAGCTTTTAAGGAAGCAACTTTTCGGTTAACACTTCTATTTGTAATTCCAGAATTAACAAGATTCACGATCCAATTCCTTATTTGAGGGTAATTAACAAGACTTAAATCCTCTTGATCAAACTCAGCAAGAACAAACTGACTAAAGGCGAGTAGGTCCTTCTCATAAGCCTTCACCGTATGTAGTGAGTATTTCTTCTCTAATTGGAGGTATTCTAAAAAGTGGGATTTAGACATAAAAAAACTGTTGGTAAACAAAGTTATAAAACTTTGGCTCACCAACAGTAGTTTATCTTGGATACCCTTAACGGGTTCGATTTAGTTTTCCATTCAATAGAAAGAAGACTTATCGAAGATTGTAATTAGCCTTGGATTTAATCCAACTAAATCACTATATCTCTTCCTTATCTCTTAAGTTCTGAATGTATTGAGCTTTTTGTAATTGAGCTCTATTCACAACAGAAGGCTTAGAAAATGCCTGTCTGCTTCTTAGCTGACGCATTGTTCCTGTTCTATCAAATTTACGTTTGAAACGCTTTAGCGCTCTATCGATATTCTCTCCGTCTTTAACTGGTATAATTAACATAGTATCACCTCCTTTCGTTAGAAATTAAAGCGCAAAGATAATTGATTTCATTAACCTCGCAACCTTTATTTAAATAATTTTATTTTATAATCTATTTGATCCCTATTCCTACTTAGCAGCTGGTTTGTACTCTTTTTTGTCGATAACCATTTTGGCGATAATTTCTCTCAAAATTTCTGAAGTCCCTCCTCCAATTGGTCCCAATCTACTATCTCTAAGCAATCTTGCCATTGGGTATTCTTCCATATATCCATAACCACCTAATAATTGCAAGCAATCATAGATCACTTTATCTGCCATTTTAGTGGAAATTAGCTTAGACATACTTGCTTCCTTAACCACATAAACACCATCTATCATTCTTTTAACAATAGAATAATTAAACTCTTTACACATTTCAAGCTCACTTGCCAGTTCTGCAACATTGTGTCTTAAGGCCTGGAATTTATCTATTGTTTTTCCAAATGCCATACGCTCTCCCATGTAATTGATTGCGTAATCTAAAGCAAACTCTGCTCTTGCATGTGCGTTCACTCCCATTATCAATCTTTCAAAAGCGAAATGCTGCATAATATAATTGAAGCCTTTATCTTCTTCTCCCATTAAATTTGAAGCTGGGATCTCTACATTATCAAAAGCGATTTCTGCTGTGTCTGAAGCTCTCCAACCTAGTTTATCTAATTTAGTTGCAGATATACCAGGAGTATCTCTATCCATAAGGAAGATGCTCATTCCTTTCCCTCCCTTTTCCGGGCTAGTCTTGGCTGCAACCACTAAATAGTCTGAATAAACTCCGTTGGTAATAAAGGTTTTAGAACCGTTGATCACATATTTATCGCCTTTTTTAACAGCAGTAGTTCTCATAGCTGCAACATCAGATCCTCCAAAGGGTTCTGTAATACACAAACAACCTATTTTTTCTCCGGCAATACTCGGAGCCAAATATTTCTCTTTTATTTCATCGCTACCTTCAGCATTCAAATGCGTCATTGCTAAATAAGAATGAGCCCACATTGCCGCTGCAAAACCTCCAGAGTTGATTTTCTGAAGTTCTTCAAGGAAAATAACTGTGTAAAACAAATCCAATTCCAATCCTCCGTATTTTTCCGGATATGTTAATCCGAAATATCCCATCTCACCAAACTTTTCCCATATAAAACGTTCTATGGTTCCGGTCTTCTCCCATTTTTCGATGTGAGGCACCACTTCTTTTTGTAAAAAATCCTGAAAACTTTTTCTAAAAAGCTCGTGTTCCTCTGTAAAATACATACTATTCATAAACTATAATTCTATAATATTAGGGATTGATATAAAACTAAAGCTTAGGTAAAATCTGGTATTTATGCTTTGGGACTATATCTCAATAAACTAATGGGAATACGGAAAACACTTTCTTCAAATTCTTACCTAACTTTCTGATTCCTATTCTAAGGTCAAATATAACGCTATTCTATCAATTTTTTCTGAAGGAAAACCCTTAATTTTTACCAATTCTTCAAATGTAGATATTCTCTCATGAAGTATCTTATAATCCACAATCTCTCGAGCCAATTCGTAATCCAGATATGGAACTGAAGCAATTTCCAATATAGTAGCCTTATTAATATTGAATACATCGACCTCTGGTTTTGTAAGAACCGAGTAATTATACAAAAGCTCTCTTCTCACTTCAAAGTTTAATCCATAAATATCTTTTAATTGAATATCAGAAAGAAATCCACCAATTTTAGATCTGTATTTTATAATTCTTGCTGCCAAAACTTCTCCAATTCCTTTTACTAACATAAGATCCTCCAAAGAAGCAGAATTTAAATCCTTCCTATTAATATTAGATGAAATGGAAGATTCAGCAATGGCTGCATTTCTTGTTTGATTAGCGTTTTTAACCCAGTCCGGAAATTTAAAATAGGGAGAAATTTTATTAAGCAGACTATCTGAAATAAGTGTGATCGCTTGAAATTCTTCAGAAGAATTCACCCATTTATTAGCTTTCCTGAATTTATGGAGTCGATCTATTTCCTCTAAAGACATTCCCAAGGTATATCCTTTATAATCTGTAATTAAATTTGGGTTAAACGGAAAGGTCCTTACTGTATCTTTAGTTATTGCTACTTGTTTTAAAGAATCTATTTGCTTCTGAAAACCAGTAAGCCTAACGGAATCTTCTTGTGATAGCTCATTTGAAGTATTTAAATCTGCGAAAAAATAGATCAATTGAAATACAATTATAAGAACTACCAATAAAAAGATACCATTCTGCTGACTCTTACTAAAGATAAAATTCGAACTTAAATCACTCATATATAAATATCTCCATTTAAACCTGAGTATTAAATTAAGTCATTTTTGTTTAGAATTATCAATTCATAAAATAATAGAAAAGAAAAATCCCACATTACTACTAAAAGTAATGTGGGATTTATAAAATAAAATATTTTAATTATTTACATCTTTTTTTGATGATCCTCTGCTCCTTCTTTAATTGCTTCCTTCTTCAT
>Ga0307488_10005269_pt1 | contig 10695 bp, 12 predicted proteins | sample SB02metaG_FD_202248 | JGI IMG/M metagenome (GOLD analysis project Ga0307488, IMG submission 202248) | Sea-ice brine microbial communities from Beaufort Sea near Barrow, Alaska, United States - SB 0.2 | ecosystem: Environmental > Aquatic > Marine > Coastal | place: USA: Alaska | collected...
CCACCGTCAAACAGATTTGCGCAGTGGTCGTCGCTCGGAGGGGCGGAGGACGTCGTATTTAACACAGCTCGAGGGACGAACGAGGGTTCCGTGGTCTGCGAGTGCATGGTGCCGTCCCCGAGCTGCCCGTGTAGGTTGTATCCCCAGCACTCCACAGAGTTATCATCGCGCACGCCACAACTGTGATACCCGCCACTTGCGAAGCTCACAAAGGATTTGTCCTGCGCCCGCACGCACGTCGCGTACGCCCCGAGAAGACACACGATCAAAGCGCTTTGCGTTCGCCCAAACATGTTGCATGTGCCGCTTGCGAAGTGATTCCGTGCAAACGCCGAACCGACGCGACGAGACGGTCGGGGCCGCGTCGCGACGAGTGGTTTGCGCCGATTTCGATTTTGTCATCAACGCACTGGAAGTTCGGGACGATACACGGACGGTTTCATGTTTCGTCACAACAGTTTCGTTCGTTCGTCCTTCCACGGTTTGCGCGGTCGGGAAAAAACACAGGGGACGCTTAAAGTAAGGGAAGGAGCCTTGCGTGCGGGGTGTAGTCGTAGGTGTAGTCATCACACAGTTAAGGCCGATACGGACGTACTAAACGCCACTACTCGTCTCGCGGATTCGACGCGTTTTCGCGCGGCGTGTGGTTCCTCAAGTGGTGTGGTTCCTCAAGTGGTGTGTGCGTCCCCGCGAAGAAGGAAACCCGGAAGCGCGAAACGCGAACTCGACGTGTACGCGTGTGAAACTACTCCGCCTGCGGATTCCTCGCGAAGTACGCATCCACGGCGCTTCGGAACACGTTTTTCAGCGGCACGCCGTTTGTTCTCGCCGCCGCCGCGCAATCGTCGTACTCGGGGTGGACGTTCGTTTCCTCCGCGCCCGACGTCGTCCAGGTTTCCCTCGTTCCGACTTTCACGCGAACCGGGCCCCACCGCGTGTTGACGTTCGTTACTTTTCGAGGCAGGCTTACTCGGTGACACTCGGTGACGCGAACACCGAGGGAGGTGGTTTCCTGTTACGTGAGGATAAAACGACGGTGCGATGAGTACAAAGTGAGGTTTAAATCAGCGCGGCGGCACGGTGGACGGCAAGGCAACATCAGTCGCGCGACGCGACGAAAAAGACGCTTTGGATTTAGAAGATGAAGCAGAAACACATCTCCCGGGACGCCGAAAAACGCCAAAACGATTCGTACCTTGAACAGTACCTCGGCCAGTCGTGCCACTGTTTCCGGGTCACAAAGCGCACTCAAAACAACCCCCGTCCTGCCTTTCTTCATCTGCACCGGACATGACCACACGTCCAGCGCCCCAGAGGCGAGCAACTCCTCAAACGCGTACGCCACGATTTGGGGAGACAAGTCATCCAGGTTGGTTTCCAAAATGCACAGAGTTTCGGTCACGAGGCCGGCACCGAGGGCCTCTGAAGACACGTGCCAGCTCGAGGACGGCGTGTCGAAAGAAGCCCGTGTGTACACACCAGGCCTGCGTTGTGGTGGAACACGGCTTCGTGGGGGGCATCCATTCTGTTGAGTTATTCTTGAGTCCCGCCTTCGTGTTCTCCGAGCGTGTCCAGCTTTTCCAGCACCGACACCACGATTTGAGGCCCCGGGACGCGTATCCAAGGCCACGCGCTGTCGCAAGAAAACACGTGCGGAGACGTGCTGCGGACAACACGCGGAAGTCGACATGACGGCGCGGACGAGCGCTTGGTGCGAACGTGCAGCCGCGTGCGGACGTTTTGAAGGACCTGCCGCCAGCAGGTGGTTGGGCGTTGGGGAGTGCGCATTTCCCTTTTCCGAAAAAGCGCGTGTTGTTTTTTTCCGAGAAATGTTCACAACTCGCGGCGCCGTTTGGGCTGCATGACCCCCCCCCCCGAGGATGCCTCGGTTGAGGCGTTAAGAGCGGCTCTTTCCCGAGAGTGTTCTGGGAAGATGAGCGAGCGACGAGGCCGAATAAACGCGGAACGAGAGTTACGCGAGGTGAAACTAAAACTGATGGCGATGTCGATGTCGATGAGAGATGGGGATGTCGGCGGAGTCGAGTTGGGAAGGCGTACCGAGAAGACAGGCGTTGATGCTGTTGCCGATAACAACGAAACCGCCAGACACGGCACTTCGCAAGACACAGCAAGCACGTCGTGTCGTGTGTCTGGTGACGATCAACTCAAAGGAACCACGGATGGACCCCCTGGTCTGACCGTGTTCCCCTTGACTCCCATCGGTACGTTTCAATCGTGCTTCACCTGTCGCAACGGAACGCCGCGCCAGCCGCAGCTGGTGCCGCTCGCGCGCGGCCGTTTGACGCTGGCGAAACACGTCCAGGGCTGTTCCCTGGAAGGCCTGGAACAGTTCTCGCACGTCTGGCTCGTGTACGTGTTTCACAAAAATACGGACCTGCATGTAGGGATGGGAGGTTTGCGCGACGAAGGCGGCGATAACGACAAAAACCGAACCACGTCGCGTTCGAAAGTCCGCGTGCCGCGACTGAACGGCGAAAGGAGGGGCGTGCTCGCCACCCGCTCGCCGCACCGGCCCAACCCAGTAGGTATGAGCTTGTGCAGAATACGCTCCGTGGACGTGAAACACGGCGTTCTTGAAGTGGAAGGTGCTGATTTAGTCGACGAAACCCCCGTGCTCGATATAAAACCGTACTTGCCGTTTTGCGAAGCGCTTTCGCGCGAAGATTCCTTCGCGCCGATTTGGGTGGACGAAACCTCGAGCGACCCGAACGGCGAGCCGCTTTTAATCGCCAGCGTGGAGTTTGAACAAGGCGCGGAGGCGTGTATTAGGGAAGTGTGGAGGGCGAGGAACTCTGGGATGAAAAAGGGTACCGCATTCAGATCTTTGTACCAGTCGGGTGAGGAGTTTTGCGCGTTTTGCAAACAGGCGCTGCAGCGCGACATAAGAAGTTTCCACCAACGCGAGCGGGTGGATTTGGAAAATGAAGTTGGTACCCAAGGAAAGTGGGAGGTTGTGCTGGACGGGATATCCGTCAGGTACGACGTGTGCGAGGGGAAGGTCGTCATCAAGGGAGGGGGGGTCACGGTGAGATGAGTATTGACGTAGGTAGGAGGCGGATTGAAATGAAAACGGCTTCTGGCGCGTCGGACTCATTCGCGGCAGTCGCGATGCGACCACGCGCGGGAGTATCGGAGCTACGCTCGGGTCTTGGGGGCATCACGGAGGGTGTCGTGCGCGGATGTTGTGGCTGTGGATCTCATTCATTCCCTAGGACGTTACGAAAGAAAAGAGCGCCCCTCGAGTTGTAACGCTTTCCTCGGAAGCCCCGAAAACTCTAAACCTCCATCCCTCCTTTCAAGTTCTGTCGCAACGCGCGACAGTGCGATAGCATGTGTCGTACTGCAATCAATCATCAATCAATCAACCATCAATCTACTTCTTGACGATGACTTCGAGGGCGAGTTGCTTTTGGAAAGCGGGGGTGGCGCAACTGAAATGATCGGTTTTGGGGATGAGCGTAACAGTCGCGTTTTGTAACCGTTTCGCGGTGAAGTTGGTCAGCTTCTCGTCGATGATGGCGTCTTTTTCCGCATAGTACAGAACAACCGGGCAAGTGATATCCTCGATTTTGTAGGGATAGGCGCCGTGCTTCAGCTTCCAGTCCCCGAAAAAGCCCCAGTCGCACACGCACGGGCAGACTGTGATTGTAAAAGAAAAGTGTCAGTCTTGAGTCGGCGAGTACAGGTTTGTAACAGTTACCAGTACGGTGTCAATTTACCACAATGCTGGTAAATGTTACTAGTAGTAAATACGTTACTAGCAGTAGGAAGTACTTCCTTTGAATGAAACTAGTGTGGTCACAGAGGGGCTGTAAACAGTGTCTGGATTTGGGAAAGCCCCTACGGCCGTACCTGGAATGCAGCACCCCCCGACGCAAGTTCCCATGAAACACTTGATGTTCCCCGGTACTTGTGGGGCGCCTTCCACGGTGTACTCGGTTTAGCCGGCCAGGATGCCAACACCGAGGACCTCGGTTTTGGAACCTGGCTGGGCAAGCGCGGCGGCCAGAATCAAGCCGTTGGGGCCTCCCGCGGAGTGCGCCATGACGAAGATTTTGGTGAGGGAAAATTTGTCGATGATCGCCTTGGCGTCGTCCACCATGTCTTGGTACGAGAACTTCTCTGGGGAGACGTAGGAGGACTTGCCGTAGCCCATGCGGTCGATGCTTACGAACGCGCTGCCTTCAGGCGCGCCGTTCTTGAAGAAACTCGCGTTGCTGAACATGCCGTGGAAGCACACGAAAACGTTCGCCGCGGTTTTTAGATCGCCATCAATGATGTACGCGACCTTCCGGCCGTCAGGCCGCACCACGAACCCGGCGGGTTCGGACCGGAGGTCCACTACGGCTTCCATGGAAGCGGGGGGTGGAGGGGTGGCCATGTTGGGGGTGGGACGTGGAGGTGCGGTGAGGTGTGGCCTAGGGAACGCGCGCGCGGGGGTGTTGATTGTGTCGAACAGAGAAGACACAGAGAACCTTCCAAGGATAAAATCGTTTTTAGAGCGAACAGGCGCGCGGCTCGCCTCAGTTTCGTCTCATCTTATTTTGAATTCGTCGTTGCACCCGCACTCATTCGTGTGGTCGCGCCGACCTCGGGCTCATGGCGACGAATCCCGACTACAAGGCGGAGAAAGGTACGTTACTGGCACGTGTTCCGCGCGTTCGTTGAGCCGTTGGTACCCTACGCGCGCCCGCCTGACCACCACCCTGTTCACCCACCCGCGACAGAAAAATGTGCCTCCTTCTTCAGATCGTTCCCGAGCTCGACCGGTGATGGGTTCAAGTACTTGGACATGTTACAGGAGATCGCGGATCGACAGCGGGAGACGCTTGATATAGATTTGCGTGATCTCGCGGAGCACTGCGGCTCCGACAACGCGTTGCAGACGTTCCAGGAAGACGTGCAGAGCAACACGAGGCGGTACATCTCGCTCTTCTCGCAGTGCGCGGATGAGCTCATGCCCGAGCGTTCGTACGGCGCGGTGGAGGAGGACTCTTTTGATGTATTGACTCGGCAGCGGGAACAAGCTGGTCCGGATGGCGAAACCGGCGAAGACGTTCCCAGGGTGTTGCCTGAGATTTTGAAAAGGCGCTTCCGGGTGTTCTTCAAGCCGGGCGGTAAAGCGGCGACGCGAACAATAAGATCAATCAAAGCCGCCGAGATTGGACACTTGGTCACGTTCAAAGGCATTTGCACCCGGGTCGGGGACGTGAAGCCTTTGTTAGAAGTGGCGTGCTTCACCTGTGACGGGTGCGACTTCGAGGTGTACCAGGAAGTCCTTGGTGATAGCTTCAACCCGATTTCGAAGTGTCCGTCCAGTTACTGTAACTCAAGAAGAGGCGGCGCGCAGCCGCAGTTGTTTCTGGAAACGCGCGCCAGTAAGTTCATCAAGTACCAGGAAGTCAAGGTACAAGAGATCTCGGAGGACGTGCCTGTTGGTCATATTCCGCGGTCACTCACGATTCAGGTCAAGGGGGACTTGACCCGGTCCATGGGACCCGGGGACGTGGTGAGCATCACCGGGATCTTCCTGCCGAAGCCCTTCACGGGGTTCAAAGCCATGCACGCGGGGTTGGTGGCGAACACGTACGTCGAGGCGATGGCGGTGACACAGTGCAAAACGCGGTACAGCGACTTCACGGTGTCTTCAGAGGACATGAAGAAGCTGAAACAACACAGAAAGGGAGCCGACATTTACGGGAGGTTGGCGCAAAGCATCGCGCCGGAGATTTTCGGACACGCCGATATCAAAAAGGCGTTGCTCCTTTTGCTTTGCGGCGGCGTGACGCGCCGTCTGGGGGATGGGATCAAAATCAGAGGCGACGTGCACATTTGCCTCATGGGCGACCCCGGTGTGGCGAAGTCGCAGCTTTTGAAGCACATCATCACCGTCGCGCCCCGGGGGGTGTACACCACCGGTCGAGGGTCCTCGGGGGTCGGGTTGACCGCTTCCGTCGCGCGCGACACGGTGACCGGGGAGATGATCTTAGAAGGCGGCGCCCTGGTGCTCGCGGATAACGGCATTTGCTGCATCGACGAGTTCGACAAGATGGACGAAAGCGACCGGACTGCGATTCACGAGGTGATGGAGCAGCAAACCGTGAGCATCGCGAAAGCGGGAATAACCACCACCCTGAACGCGCGAACCGCCGTGCTCGCCGCCGCGAACCCGGCGTACGGCCGGTACAACGTCGCCGCGACGCCGCAGGAAAACATAAACCTCCCCGCGGCGTTGCTTTCGCGGTTCGACCTGATGTGGCTGATTCTGGACACCGCCTCAGCGGAAGGCGACATCGCCCTCGCGCACCACGTGCTTCACGTGCACCGGGAAGGCCGGCCGCCCGCGTTGTCGTTCACGCCGATCGTGTCGCACGAGTTGCGGGCGTACATCGCGCACGCGCGGTCGTTCCACCCGTTCGTCCCCGAGTCCCTCACCGAGTACATCGCGGGTGCGTACGCGGAGATGCGGCAGGACGAGATCGAGCAGGGTGAGAAGGCGATGGGGTACACCACCGCGCGTACGTTGCTTTCGATTTTGCGGCTTTCGGAAGCCCTGGCGCGCCTACGGTGGTCAAGCGAAGTCATCGAGGACGACGTGAACGAAGCCCTGCGTTTGATGAAGATGTCCAAAGTGAGCCTGGAAGACACGTTACAGGACCAAGGCCCGAAAGTGGACCCGATCACCGCGGTGTACATGGCGATCCGGGACTGGGCGGACAAGGAAGGGACGGGCGAGGTTCCGTACGAACGGGCCACCGCGCTGTTGATATCGAAAGGACACAGCAAAGACGTCCTGGACGCGTGTCTTGACGAGTACGCCTCGCTAGACGTGTGGCTGCTGGATAGCCAGCGGAACATAACGTTCGTGTAATCAGATTGCGAAGGTATTTAGGGTATATAAAGCTGTGTTGTACCTACCCTACGGTACGGCGGGTATTTCTAATAAATGGATTGCGTAACCAACTAAACACATCAACGGCGCCGTCTCACGGCGCCGCGACGAACGCCAACAGTTTCGCGCACGTGTTGTGCGAAAACAAGTCGATGACTTTCACACGTTTCCCGCACTCGCGGTTCAGCGCCTGCGCTAGTTCCTCCAACACCAGCGAATCCGCGTCTAGCTGCATCAGGGGAACGGATGGGCTTTCAAGCGCTTCCGGGAAAACATCCTCGAACACCATCACCGCTTTGACGACGTCCGAACGCGCGGACGCCGTCGCGGCGTTTTCAAACGAATCGTGTTTCGTCGGTTCGGGCGGTGCCTCTGCCTCGCGGTCGCGTCGCCGCGTCACTTTTTCTCGCGCCACGTGCTTGGAGCACCGATACGCAGAGCTGATGTGGTTCGGGTGTTCCGAACCAGACTTTTCTGAGCTCCCGATTTCTTCGCGCTCCTCGAGCGGTTGCCAGTCCGCGGTAGCGGGCGCCATCGCTCGGTCGCAATCGTTGTTATCGTGCGTTTCCAGCGCATGGCGAAAATGCTTTTCCAGGGGCAGGGTCGGGTAAACGCGGAGGTGAAGAGGAAGTCGCACGGCCACGTCTGGCATGTCGTGTGACAAATGCAGGCTCACCATATTGTTGTCACTCACGGTCGCCGCGCGCGTCAAACTGTGGGGCCGCGCGAGCGGGTCACACGTGACCAAAACAGCGGGAGGTGAAGCGTTTCACGTTCTTGGAAGCTTTAATTTTTGGTTCACAAAACTCGCCGCCGCCGCCCAAAATCACTGCCCTCGGCGCCCGCTGTCAAGCCCACAGCGCGTCTCCTGGGAGGATGCTTCCTGGGGAGATCATCTCGAGCGCTTCGTTTCTTCAGGGCAAGTCGCACCTGCGTCTTGGGGACGGGTTACAAAAGTCGGGCACTGATGTGGCGTCGCACTTCGCGGGAACCCTGAACGTGCGGGAAGGCGAAGCTTGGCTCGACGTGCGTGTCCATCGGTACATCCCCGCGGAAGGGGAAACCGTGCTTGGAATCGTGTCAGAGGTGCACGCCGAGAACTACAACGTGGACATCGGCGCCCCGAACAAAGCGGTGCTTCCCGTGTTGTCCTTCGAAGGCGCGACGAAACACAACCGCCCGAAACTCGGGGTGGGTTCTTTGGTGCACTGCCGCGTTTTGAAAACGTCATTCGCCACCACGGAGCCGCTGTTGACGTGCGTGGATAAGTTTGAAAAAGCGGGAGGCCTCGGGGTTTTGCACGGAGGGTACACCTACCAAAGCGCCACGCACAGCGCGCAGAATTTGCTTTCGAACGCGGGAAGCAAGGCGTTGGAAGCGCTTGGCGAGCAGATCGCGTTTGAGTTGGTCATCGGGTTCAACGGCCGCGTGTGGGTCGACGCCGCGACGAACGAGGATTGCGTCGCCGTCGCGAGGACGCTAGCGGGAGGAGGGGCGTTGTATTAGGGAGACGGAGGTTGGTAGCCAGAATTAGACATACTCCGTGTAGTAAATAGTAGCGTAGTCCCGTTTTTCTTGTTACAAATCTATCCCCCCCATGTGCAACGCCGCCCTGACCCACGCGGGTTCGTCTTTTTTCGGGAACTGTTTTCGCACGTACTCGCGCACGAAGGATCCAAACCCGCCGTCGAGAATAGACTCGTGCATTTGTTGACACAGCCTCATCTGGTGCCTGATGTTGTGGTACGTCAACAACGACGCGGCTTGTGGTTCTTTCGTGATCGTGGCGTGCAGCGCCGCGCGCGTGTACTGCTTGCACACCAAGCAGTCGCACGCGTCGCAAATGGGCCGGTAGTCGTTTTTAAACTCCTGTGAGTGTAACCGAAAAGTGTCAGTCTTGAGTCTTGAGTATGGGTGTACTGTAGTATTGTAAGTACTGCAGTCGTCCTGGGGCAGTAAACAGTGCACTTGTGATGTATGTAGTTGTAACAGTTGCCAGTAAATGTTACTAGTACTGCACTCAAAGAGGGGTGGTAAACAGTGTTTGGATTTGGGAAACACAAACGTACCGAAGTCCGCAACCGAATCGTCCCGCCGTCCACCAGCGCCGTGCCGAAGCGCGCGGTTCTGGACGGGTACACGCAGTCAAACATATCCGCGCCTAGTCCTGTGCAAAGCACCAGGTCCAGGGGGTACCCGACACCCATGACGTACCGTGGTTTATTTTGGGGAAGCGCATCGCAGCACTGTTTCACCACCTTGCAGAATTCCGCCTTTTCCTCGCCGCCCGCTAACCCGCCGATCGCGTACCCCGGCAGGTCTTTGTCTCTTTTGATCAACCCTTCGAGGCAAATTGATCGTAGCCGTGAATCCAGCCCCCCCTGCACAATACCGAACAGGGCTTGATGTTTAACGTTCACGTGCGCCTCGATACACCGGTCGATCCAACGCAGGGTTCGGTGCGTGGCTTGTTCGAACCGTGCCGCGTCCGAAGACACGGAGGACACAACGTCGTCCAGCGCCATTATCACGTCGGCGCCTATTGCGTTTTGAATCTGCATGCTCTTTTCCGGTGTCAGCAGCATTTCCTTACCGTCCACTGGTGATTGGAACATCACGCCTTCCTCCGTGATATCCGCCAGGTCCAGAAGGCTGACCATCTGGAAACCCCCCGAGTCCGTCAGCGTGCCGCCTTGTTTGTAGTTCATGAACCTCGCGAGCCCGCCTTGGGATTCCAGCACATCCGTCCCGGGCCGGTTCGCCAGGTGGTACGTGTTCCCGAGCACGACCTGGCACTCCAAATCCACAAGCTGCTGCGAGGTCAGGCCCTTTAAGCTGCCCTGCGTGCCCACGGGCATGAACATCGGAGTAAGACACTTGCGGTCGCCAGCAGTGAACGTCAAACGAGTCGCGCGCGCGCTCCCGTCGGTAGCGAGCACCTCGAAGTGTATCGGCGATGCGGGAGAAGGGGCATCCGGCGCAACCGGCATCGCGTCAGGCGTGGACGGGACGCGGCAGGAGTAGCCGTACGTCACGCCCAACACGAGCCGCCAAGTACGGTAAGATGGGGAGGCGCGAGGCGCGCACCGGAGTCTCGCGGAGGCTGTGGTTTCGACGGGAAAGAGCGGCGGTGGCGGAGAAAAGCAAAGACGATCCCACCAGACGTCGCGCGCGGATTTACGATCGACACGTGGCCGATCGAATCAACGTGGTGAAGACTTTCGCGTCCGTCGCCCCGGCACAACGCTAAGCGCCGTCGGTCCAGGAGAAACACATGACAAGCGTTACGATGATGTCTTGTTGCACCGCACCTGTTACCTCCGCCCGGGGATCTGTGTTCACGTCCCGGGGTGCGCGCGATCTCGTGGCAAAGCGCGTAAACGCGGTGGCCGCGCCTACGCGCGCTGGCCTTCATGTCTCCGCGAAGGGCAAGGGCGGCGGCAAACGCGCTGGCCAACAAAGCGGTCGCCCCGGCGGTCAGCCCTCCATGTAAGTCCGTTTGCGTTGAGTCGGTTGCCACACCCGGGGCAACTCACCATGTTTCGCGTGTCTCCGGCGGTGACCACCCCTCCCGGTCCTCGGCTTATCCATCCCATTTTTCTTTTCCTCATCCGCTGACAAATGTCCTCAAATTCGTTTGCCACGCTCGCGAACGGCAGGGAACAATACATGCCCCCGATCGACCCGGACAACGAGCAGTTCGTGATTTACGTCCGTTCCGTTAAGGGGTTCAAGAGCTGGTACCCGTTAAACGTGGTGACCGGGGGAAGCACCGCGAACAC
>Ga0307488_10005270_pt1 | contig 10695 bp, 5 predicted proteins | sample SB02metaG_FD_202248 | JGI IMG/M metagenome (GOLD analysis project Ga0307488, IMG submission 202248) | Sea-ice brine microbial communities from Beaufort Sea near Barrow, Alaska, United States - SB 0.2 | ecosystem: Environmental > Aquatic > Marine > Coastal | place: USA: Alaska | collected 2017-05-06
AGTTTTTAACTCCACCAATTTTTTTATTATGTGATTCAGTTCGAAACCCGCTGTTTACTTTTATAGCTTTACCATAATGTTTTCTAGCTGCATCTAACATACCTAAAAGTACAAGACTCATTTCTGAACCACTTCCCGGCTTGTCTGGTGAGTCGAATTCTTTATATGTAAAGTATCTTAACTTCATTTTTTCTTATCTTTTTTAACGCCTATCCATTTTGATATGGTATAACCTATGGTCACCAGTAATAGTATAATTTTTAATGCGTCTTCAAAATGCATAAATGTTGTTGCACCGAGTGTTGTTGTGTTTAATGCGTACAATTTTGCGTCGTCTATAGTCATTTTATTTCTTTTTATATCTACTAACTCTACCTTTGGTATTCTTTTCTTTTTTAGCTGAAGCTTTTTCAGCAGGAGTTAATTCACTCCAAGTTGCTGGCGTATTCTTTGATACTTTTTTAGTTGGCCTAAATGTATTTTCACCTTTAGTATAATCTTTATTACCTTTAGGTGTCTCCCACTCTTCTTTAAACCAGCGATTTAAGTTTTTCAAAGGTGATTTCATTTTATAACCCATGCTATTTAGATTTATTTCCCCAATTAGCAGCGCCTACTTTCCTACACTTAACCATAGCTCCACTTCTGTATGCTGAGTTCCCACCTTTATATCTTGATGCAACTTTTGAATAACAAGCATCTTTCTTTTTAGAAGGAGATCCTATAGAATATCCGTTATTACCCTTGACCCCTAAGCCTTGTGGCCCGATTTTTTTAGCTGGTGCAGGGTTTTTTTCTGGAACAGCGCCGCCTGTACCGTCTGCATTCATAGATATTTCCATGCCTTGTGGCAATCCTACACCTTCTCGTGCGTTTCTTATTCTAGTTGTAATCGGCGTTAAGAAGTTTCCCATTGTTTTAATATTTCGTTTTTAACCATTTTATACGGTTGCTTATACTCATTCCTTTAGTAGCGGCTTTAAATTGTTTGTATTGCGCCGGTGTTTGCATTTTTTTAATAAGTCTTTTTTCTTCAGATTTATTATTTTCTCTGGTTTTTTTCGATTTTATTTTGCCTTCAGCTTTTCTTACCACTTTGGCTTCTGCTTTTATTAAATCGTTTTCTTCATTTTTTGCCCCAACATCCCATGTTCTCCATCCTAATGCTAAAGCAACTCTTTGCCACTTTGAATTTCTATTGTCAAAAGCCTCTGCAATTCCTTGAGCTTCTGATATAGCTCTATCTAAAGGCACATTAACAGTACCTGAAACTATTGATCCTACTATATTATAACTAGGGCTTAAATTAAACTTTCCATCAATAGTAACATCAAAACCTCTTTTTTCTATAACATCTTTTTCAAACTTATTAGTTTGTATTGCTGTGTTTATTTTTCTAAGCTTTGAGCCTATCGCAGGTGCTAAGTTAGCAGCCTCAACAATAGTATAAGCATGGTTAGCAGTAAAACCTTTTTCCTCTTGTTCGTAATATTTTTTAATAGTATTCTTAACAGTAGATATAACTGAACCGTATATGCCCGTACCTCTAAGCAATGAGTCCATCATACCATTAAGTATTCTAGACAACTTGTAGTCCTCTTTCTTTTGGGCTGCTTCACTATCTTTTTCTTCATCATCATCGTCAAAATCTGGTAGCAAAGCAAACAAACTGTTAGACAATGCATTGAATATAAAGTTTTGTACAGCTCCGTAATATATGATCTTAGATATATTTGTTTTAGCGTCTCCACGTCTGTTTATAAGATCCTGGCCAGCTTTTTTCATTAATCTAGTGTATTGCATTGTTGTATTCTGGAAAGACAATATAAGACGCCCCGCCGTGCTTCTTTGTTGCTGGGAAACTAAAGCTGGATCTCCGGATTGCTGGGTTTCATCGGATAATTTAGTAAAATCTAACCAAGCTTTCTCTTCAGCAGCTTTTTTATCCATACCTTGTTTTACATATGTTTTAGCTCTATTTCTATAAAATGAAGCGCCTCCCATGGATATTGCAAAACTATCCGCAATTTGTGTAGGAGTAAATCCTATTTTTAATAAATAAGAAATAATTGCAGAGGCTTTATTTTTTGCTCCTTTAGCGGCATTAGCAATTTCTGCTTCTTGTACATCAGATTTTAGGCCACCTCTACGTTGTTTTAGCTTGCTGGAGTTAAAAATCATTGAAAAATCTTTCCAATATTGAATTTGATTAGCAAAAGCTAACCCAGCTTTTAAAGGATTATTGTCTGACCAATTTATAAAGTTAACAGTAGAAAGTAACTGCATTACAGCAGATCTTCTGTTGAAAAACATTATTGTACCAATAGAATTGTTAACCCAGTTATTCCACTTATTAGTTATTTTATTTGTTCCAGAAGGTCTATTAGTTCCGTTTTTCATGGAATAAATTGCGTCTTCTAATGCTTCTCTGTGGTTTGTTCCATATAAAGCTTGTACCTTGTTTAAATTTTTTTCACTAAATATAATATCTACATTAGCTATAAATTCCGCTAAATATTCTTTTCTATTAATTGTTTCAGTAAGATCATTTAAATCAGATAATATAGTTTTAGTATCCCAATAATCACCAGGCTCTATCCATGTGTCTTTTTTAGAAGATAATAAAGCAGCGTCCGCAAATGCCGACAAGTCTGAATCTTCTGCAACTAATTTATTAAGCTTAGCTTGATCTCTTTTAGATATTCCAGGAACTTCAATACCAGCTCTAGTCCATAAATAAACCCTTATAGCTTGATCATAAGTAAAATCTCCTTCTGGTATAAGCTTACCTAGTTTTTTTACTGTTGGTTTAAATTTTGAAGATAAAGCTTTAAAGTCATTTTTAACAGTTTGTCTTTCTGTTTCTATAGCATTGACTCCTTGGAAATAAGGTGTTAGCAGAGCATCTTCAAAAAACTGTTGATCAGCTTCTCCTTGTTTTCCTTTACCCGCAAAAGTATAAGAAGTTAGACCCCTGAAATCATCAGCAGAGGAAACTAAAAATTTCCATCTTCCAATGTTTGCACCTTTACGTTTAGCTACAATTTTTGAAAATTCTTTAACAGATTCTACACCCTTAGTTCTTTCCATCATTTTATTAAATTCTGGATCTAAACTTTTTGAAAACTTAACCTTAGCTAGCTGTACTTTAGATTTTACATCTAATGCTTTTAGCACATTTGCAACAGCTTTTACGTTTCCAATGTGGTCATCTGCAAAATAAAAGTCATTATACCCTTCATTAAATTTATTTACAACCCAATCAGCTTTAGCTTGAGGGTCTCCGTTGGCTAAGCCAGTTATATTTTGTATTGGAATTTCAAGCCCAATGCCCTTTAAAAAATTATGAATAGCCTCAGCAGAATTAGCGGGCCTAGCGGTAAGTATGTATACATTACTGTTGCCAAACTTTTTATTACGGGCCATAGCTTTCTCAAAGAAGGGTCCTTTAGATCCATTAACCACTTTGCTAAATTCATCAAAATTAAATTTTGCGCCTTGCTCTAGTAAAGTTTCTGATGTTCTTGCAAACTCTTCAGCGTTTAACTTACCGTTAGTGCCATCAGGTAATGTGTACAGCACGCTGCTTTTTGTTTTAGCCAAAGTATCATCAAAATCCCAAACACTAATACCTTTTGGATTTATACCATAATCTGGTAATCTAGCGGCGTTTAAAGCTTTATCTGTATTTATAAAAGATTTAGAATTTTTACGTGCATTTGGCTTTATAATTTTATTAGCCGAAATCCAATCTTTCCCTACTATATCTCCCTTTGTTTCCCCACCTAAAGATTTAATGGCATACATATTAGGATACCCATATGTTCCCTCATCAAAATAACGTTTCCATTCAGGATCATTCATAGGGTCCCAATTTGGATTCATTTGAGATTGTCTTTGTATATTAAAATTGTCATCCATAGAGACTGGGATAACAGCTACATTGTATTTGTCTCTAAGAGTGTTTAAGTCAAACTTCTGGCCTTTCCAGTAATACTCAGTTAACTTTAATACCATATATTCTGTAGGTATCATATGCTCATATCTAAGAGGGCCTTTGTAATTTCCTTCAAAATAATATTTAACTGGAGCAGCAGCTTTTAAAACAGAGGCCATATTGGATTTTAAGCTCATCATGGTCATTATCCAATCAAGTGAATTACCATTAGATTTAATATATCCTAAGTAGTCTGTAAGCATTTCCCAAGCTTCTCTAGCTGCGTCTTCTCTAATTTGATAATCAGCTTCGAATGCAGCTTTTGATTTTTCTGTGTTATCACCGGCTTTTTGAGGAGGAGTCTTTATTTTTTGATTCCAATTTTCAACAACTTCACCGTTGTATTTTATATCATTTATTCTGTTTGTTTTATCATTCCAAACAACTTCAACACCAGGTATTTTATTTAAATTGTTATTTATATAATCCCCATTGCCTGCATATATTTGGTTTCTTCCATCTCCAATTTTGCCGGAGGAAGATTGATGTCCACGACTCCATCTAACTAATTTTATAACACCATCTGCCCCTTCTTTAGCCACTATCTCGTTATTAAAATCTAAACTAAGACCTCTTTGTGTGGTAACATTGTCACTACTAAACAACGAAGATAAAGATCCTAAGTCTTCTCTTTGTAAATTAAAAGCTTTGTATAAATTGCTGTTACTTTCTTTTAAAGCCATTCCTTCAAAAACAAAAGTTTCAAAATCTACTTTGTCTGTAAACGCTGATTTAAAAGTGTATCGTTTTATATGATTAACAATCTCTTTGGCAAAGTTTTTTAAAGAAGATTCAGGTATAGTAGCGCCGTAAGTATCTACCATCAACGATGTTAAAGTTTTATTAGTAAGCTTAACGTCAGCTTCTTTTATATTGTTTAAAAGATCGTTGGCTCCTTTTCTAAATATTTTTAATTGAGGCTTTGTAAGTGATTTACTAAATTTAACATTACCTCTTTCTGATTGTCTTGATACTTCTTGAATAAAGTTTTCTGCAAGTACTACTCCTTTTAAGTTTTGATTTTGTTCAAAAGCTTTACTTATATCACTATTTTCGTTTTGTAATTCAGAGTTAAATATTTCTATAGACACTTCTTCAGCCATAGCTTTAGCTAAGGATTCTTTTCGGCCTCTTATTAATTTATTGTCATTAATAAAATAACTTAAAAATTCAGCATCGGGCATAGATGAAACACCAGGTTTTCTTCTAGTTATTTCTGCTCCAGAGGTTCTGCCTGCATTATCTGTACTTACAGTCTCTCTGTCTATTTTCTGGCCTTTCCAATTAGATATAAATGTACCATCAACTTGTTTTTGTATAGCCCCTGGAATTGCTCCAGTAAGCCAAGTTGTGGTCATGTTTTCTAATATAGCTTTTTTGTTTTTAATTAAAAAACCCTCTAACACACCGTCTTTTATTCCACCTATAGATTTTTTTAAATCAATATCGGCTTGCTTACCCATATCTTTTTTAATCTCAGCAATCAAAGGGCTAACCGTTCTGTTGCTAGAAATATCTGCATCTATTTTAGATTTAAGTGTTCTTACAGTTCTTAACACTTTTTCGTTTATAGCAGCCTCAGTCTCCTTAGATACTACATTACTTTTTAATAAGCTTTTGTAATCAGGCTTAGTGCTTTTAGCGACTACATCAATTTCCGCCACTACGTTGGCTGCTTTTTCTAAAGCATCAAACTGATTATTATCTATATTTTCTAAGTAAGAAGAATCTGATCTTAAAGCATCAAGTATTCTTTTAGCAATACGGCCGTTTATAAAGCCATATAAATCACCCCTGCCGTCCCATTTAGTAGTTTCTTGAGCTGCATAAAGCCTTTCGATAACATCGTCTCTAAGGTCTTGTCTTACTTGAGGTCTTAAATTAAATCTATTAGATATTTGTGTTTCAACCATGTCAAACAGCTCTCCTGCTATAATGTTTTGGTTACGACCACTTTTAAAATCGCCTTCAATATCTTTAAACTTTTGTTTTGTTTTGTTTAATTGTGCAACTGATCTAGAATCTTTCTTGCCAGAAGACTTGACGTCTTCACCCGCTGCTAATCTTTTTTTACTAGTTTTAGTTATAGTGCCTTCTTGAATGTTTTCCTGATAATTTCTAATAAAATCAAAAACATCTTGGCCGCTTGTAAAGTTTATTTGATTAAATCCTTTTCCTCGCAATACGTTAACTATTGTTTTGCCAAGATTTACCCAGGTATCTTCTTTAAAATCAGAAAACATTACTTCTTTTTTAGCCACTAAATCTGAAAAAGCAGTAAGCCATTCATCCGGAGCTGCTTTTATTTGTTCAACTGTATATAAAGCGCTCAATCTATCATTTATAAGATCTAACACACTTTTGCCCTCGTAAATAGAATCAGTTTTTTCTAAAATTGTTTTAAATTCTTCAACAATTTCATTCATTTCAGGATTAGAACTAAACTCTGCTTTAAGTATTTTATGAAGTAATTCATGAGACGCTGCTGATATAGCTTGTGTTTTTGCAGCTCTCTCTAAATTTATTATAATTTGCCCAGTTTCTTCATTAAAATAAGCATCAGCCTCTGGATCCGCATCAGGATCTAATGCTAACAATTCAGCGGTAGTTTTAAAAGTTTCCACTCTTCTTGCTGGTTTTCCATTTTGTGAAATACCATTTTCAATTTTAGTTCCTTTTCTATCTAATATTTTTTCTATAGTATTGGCTTCGTCTGCAACAAGTTTTGCGGCAGCATCTGCAACAACTTTGTCTAATGCTTCTTCTTTTAGTTTAATCTCTTCATCAATACCTTGTACGAATGAACCAAGATAGTTTTTCTTTTTTAATTCTAAATCGTCTAACTGTTTACCTAACTTAGCTGCTTCGATATAAGCCTCTGGATTTCTTTCTTTAATCCATGCTGGCATTTGATTCTGCTGTGTTATAGCTGCCTCCGCATCAAACAATATTGCATCTATTTGTTCTTGGGTAGCTTTACCTTGAAGCACCATTTTATTTAACCTAGCTTTAGTCCCGGTTAAATCTTTACCGGCAATAAGTAAGTTTTGTAATCTTTTAGTTTGGTCTGGCTTAAATCCACTTTTAATATTAGCGGCACCTCCTAATAATCCACCAGCGGCAAAAGAAAGTATAGATGTATTAATAAAGTCTTGTTCGGTATATGTGTTTTTCATTAAATCAAAACCAGCTCTTTCGTTGGTCCTTTGATTAACTAAACTAAACTCACCTTTTTGTTGTATGTTTTCTTGAATAACTTCTTTAAAACCTGCATCAGCAAAAGACAATCCAAACCCAGCAGCTTTATCTTTAAAGTTTAATAGCCTTTGCTTAAAACCTGTAGCAGCAGCTTTAACACTTCCTGTTTTAGTATATTCTTTTACTAGATCATCAATACCGCCTGAACCCTTTATCCATTTGTCCATTTGTTTCATTAATGGTATTCTAGGATTTATAGGACCAGTAAGAGCATACAATACAGCCATTTCTTGCATAGCGCTATTTGCTAACTGCTCAGCCTCAGAATCAGATATTCCAGCTTTTTTTGCAGCAGCTATAGTGTTTTCATAGCCAATGCTAGCACCGTATAAAGATTGAAACATAGCAGCGTCTACATATTGGCTAGGTATAGGTTTAAATAATTTAGTGGGCTTATATCCCATTCCAGCGTCTAAACCTTTTTTAAGGGTAATCATTTTTTTATACTTTCCTATGCTAGAATATCCAGCCGCTGTGGCTAATGCTCTATTGGCAACAGCTCCTCTTGCTGCTCCAATCCCCTTTTGACCGATTATTTGAAATAAAATATTACCAGTAACATCGCCCATTTGCTTTGCACCAGAAATCCAATTATAATCATCCATTGAAACACCCTCGGCGTCTATTTTTTTATTTAATTTTTCAAATTGATTAGGTGACAATACGTCATTAGCAGCATAACCAGAAGTAACATTGTATATAGCTCCTTCGCCATCACGAATATACTTTTGACCATTAAGTTCTACTCCTTTACCTTGAACATAAAAATAATTAAGTCCATCATCAGCCACTTCATCTTCCCAGGCTAAATTTCTTTTTCTTTTAGCAGAAATATCCATCCCAACCATATCCTCAATAAATATACCTGTTTCCGATATTCCACCCCAAAGTCCACCAGGTATATTACCTATAAAATTTCCAGTACCTTCGGCAAAATCCCATGCCCAGTTTATACCAGCTCCTACGGGACCTAAACTCTTTTCTAACGAATCTTGATTGTTTTGTCTATTTATTCTTTTTTGGCTTTTTGCTATTTTAGCAAGTCTAATCTCTTCGTTTTTTGCAACAAGATCAGGGAAGTTATTGTTTATAAAAGCCTTATGGGTGTCATAATCATAGTTACTAGGGGCAACTTCGTCGTAAATATTTTTTAAAGAGTAACCCTCTTCGCCTTGGAATATTTTTTGTAATACTGCTTTTTTATTTGTTCGCTCGTCTTGACGTAGCATGTAAGACGTAAGCATGTTGTTAAGCTTTCTTTGCTTATTTACTATAAGATCTTCTTTGTCTGAGTCAGTATAATATGTCCCGCCTTCGTTATTGCCGTCAAAGTTGTACACGCCATTAAGCATGTCTTGTTCGAAATCCTCAGAAAATCCATTTTTATTTAGCCACCCTTGAAAATCTTTAGGATTTATGTTAAGATTTATAAGTTCTTGAGAATTGTAATATGTATCAACAAATTCATTATTATTATCTTGATTGTGATATAGATTTTCATAAGCTAAATCTAAATCCTCTGTCACCATAACATATTGAGCTCTTTCTATTTCTGTAGAACCATATTCATCTTCAAACTCATCAACCATTTCTGGTATAGCTATTTTTGAACCAGGAAGCTTAGTTAATTTTGGTGGCAATTTATTGGAAGAGTAATTGCCTCTAAATGATTTTTCCAAAAAATTAGGATTATCGCTGTCACTTGCTGTTCTGCTTAGCGTGCCTACTTTTCCAAATCTATTATCTAATCTTAATTTAAAATCTGGAAAGCTTTCTGTCGGACGTTGTCGCTTTGGGTTACTTTTATACCAATTTGCAGTTCTGTTTTCACCTGATATAGGGTCATAACTATTTAAAGGTATATCACCCCTGGCTCTAGCGTTGAAATCCGACAAACCATCTGCCGAGCTTGAACCCCCATTGGATGCTTGAATTTTTACTGGAGTTGCAGACGCATCCGTCTCCACATCTCCGTTTTGAAAATCCCCTTCAGTGTACAATACTGCATCAGGATATTCTTTTTGAAATCTAGCTAAACCAGCATCACTAACAGTGACAACTTTTTCAGCTCCGTTTACTATTATTTTATATTTGTACATGCTTTTATGTATTAAATTTTATTGGATACCAAATGCCTCTAACAACTCAGTGCTATTTCTATCAAAAGCTTGATTAGTTTCTTCAAGTTTGCCTAGTTCGGCCATCTCTTTGTTTTTATTTATATACCTTATACCTGTTTCAACATCTACATAAATATAATATCTTGGTGTTTTTGAACCTGTCATTCTAACATCTCCATTAGGCCCTTGCTTGTAAACAAAAAATGGCTGAGCAGGGGATTCGGCATATTCCATATCAGTAAGTTTATTTTGAACAGAAGCTAAGCCTGTGCTTATTTTAGGGTCTGCAAAATATTCTGTCCCAGTTGGATATGCGCCATTACCACTAAGTTCTTCTTGTTCGGCTTTTTTAATATCATATTCAGTTTTTCCCTTAATATATGCGTCTTCTCTAGCTTTAAGAAGCCTTGCTTTAACGTCGTCTCTAGCCTCGTTTAATGTAATTACCCCGTTATCAAGCTTCTTACCAATATCTTCCATTGATGCCTCTGCGTTAAAATCAAATATAATAGATCTTAAAGCGTCTTCGTTTTGTAGAGTATCGTTTAGCTGTTGGTCATATGCTTTTTTAGAGTAAGGATTATTAGCATTACCTCTTAAACCTGAATTATATGCTTTTTCTGAAGTTGCATTTAAACTATTTAAAAACTTAGTGTCTTTAAGAAATGGCTCTTCCATTCCATTGTAAGTTATTTCTTGCCCACCAACATTAAAAGCTATATTCCCACCGTTTTGTATTTGAAACGGAGCATCTAATCTTTTGTCGCTTCTCCCATCTTTGTCTTCATCAATAAATCCATATATAATAGCAGCTTCCAAAGACCTGTCGTCATCATTTCCATTTGAATATAGACCTTCTTGCATTGTTTTTGCATATTCAACTTTACCTTGCTTATAAGATTTTAACTGTGAAGCAAGATTTGTAAAGCTATTGTTAACTCCTTGCATCTGGTCTACATAATTCATGTACTCCGGATCTGTAGTATCGTCAAATTTAGCGGCCATCTTTGCGGCTTCTGCATATACTGATCTTTGCTGTAATAAGAAATTTCTCATAGTAGCAGTTTCTTCAGGGCTAAAGCTAGTGAAATCCATATCGGTTTTCATTTTGCTCATGGAATTATTTACCCTAGCTTGGATAGCTTTATTTTCATCTACCCTGCTTTTAGCTCGCCCTGGAGATGATATAGAAGCGAAAGCCTTACCGACCGCACCTCCTATATCTACAAATTTCTTGCCTGTACGAGCAGCTCCTTGTATTAATGCATTATTTGCCATGTTATCTTAATTGTTTTTTCTTAACTTAACCTTGGTAGAATT
>Ga0307488_10005271_pt1 | contig 10693 bp, 7 predicted proteins | sample SB02metaG_FD_202248 | JGI IMG/M metagenome (GOLD analysis project Ga0307488, IMG submission 202248) | Sea-ice brine microbial communities from Beaufort Sea near Barrow, Alaska, United States - SB 0.2 | ecosystem: Environmental > Aquatic > Marine > Coastal | place: USA: Alaska | collected 2017-05-06
ACAAGAACCACAAGTAACAACATTAGCACCACAATAACACTGGGTACAACTCCCTTCTTGGATTGTTGGACCTTCTAATCCCTGGAATGGTATGGGGGGTTGGGATAAGCAATTACCTTGTACTAGATTTGGGGGGAAATCGATAGACTCAAGGACTCTAGCTGTTGTGTTGTTATATAAACTTTGACACACCTTATCAGCTAATCCATTACCTCCAACCAACCCATACAAGACCGTCGTATAACCCCAATCACATTCAGGTAATGTATTTGCTTCTTTAGCTTGAGCCGCTATTGCGGCCGGAAGTGGCGCTCCTGTTCCGTCACCAGTAACCCATATGGTTTGCATAGGGAACGATGTCGTATCGTTGTCTTGACCTTCAGTATTATCAGAATCGATACCTGTATCTGTTTGACTACATAGTTGATTGTTTTGTTCAAAAATGGGTTGTGGGAATGGTGGTGTGTAGGTTGACATATCGGTTGGGTTAACCAAGAAATATCCATCTTCAGAATTTCCTGATAGTATAAGATAATTATTGGCTAATGTGTCACCACAGTATTCCCAAACATCACCATTAACTTCAATGCCACCAGCTGATTCGGAAGTACCACTACCCCAATCTATTGTGGTTGTTGTCCCAGTAGTTTCTGTTGGTTGTGTGATACCTGTTATACTATCATCAAAAATGCTAATAATATCTATTATTTCAAATGTTTCATCATTAGAGACCTCAAAAACACCCATATCATCATATGAGTGTGTTAATGGTACTTGTATTGATTTTGTTGTGGCGGATAACACCAACGCATTAAACACCCCATCACCATTTGTGTCAAATGGTTTTAAATCTTTTGTTAGAAACACTTTTCGTTTAATAAAATTCATTACGTTAGTATAAATTCAGATAGTGTTATTTTACCCATTTCCGTACCACCATCCGCATTAGGTTCAGTTCTAAAATAATACTCACCACCACTATTGTTAGGGTTAATTAATACAATAGGGCTTGTTCTCCAACCTCTATTAGTTATATCACTATATTGTGTTACCCCAATAGGTGCTGATATTGTTGTTGGTGGACAATAAAATGATTGAACCTGTCCTGTATTCGCGTTAAAAAACTTACCCTCCATGTATATAGTCCTGTTATTGTAAGTATTTTTCATTATAATATCATCTTTGTCCCAAAACAATCTTTTTAATTTAAATTCTGCTGTAGGTGTTGGGTTAACAGGTAAATCCTCCGTAAACAATAAATTAGCTGTTTCACTATCATTTTTATCGTAAAAATATAACCTAAAATAACTTTTAGTAAATTTATTAAATTTATAATCTTTAGGTATACTAAAGTTAGCACTTGAGGGTTTATCATATTCACTTGTGTAACCATAGTACGACCCACCATAGAACCTAAATTCTATTGACAACCCAATATTATTATCTGTTATATACTCCGAAATGTATTCAGTTTTTTCACCATCTAAAATACTATTAATCGCTTTTTGTGTTTCACTACCAACCCAATCATCAATACCTTCTGAATAGTCAGTTGGTTCAAATTTAAGTTCTAATGGTATTGTTATTGATTTATTATATAGGTTTTGATTAAAAATAGATGAACCAGAGACATTTATTGGTGTTATTGGTGGTGGGTAGTTACTTGGGTTACCTTCTGTTGGGTATTGGTTTGCGTTGGTCCACTGTGTATCTAGTGTTTCACCACTAACCCACGTAGTTGTTATACCAGAAACTAAATCATAATTCGCCCCTAATAATCTTCTCCTATTTAATGTAATCCTGTGTATCATTAACAAGTGTCTTTAGGGTTTGCTGTTATTATAGTTCTTTGGTCTATCACTATATATGGGTTTTGTCTTCTAATATATAGGTTGTTATTCATGTATATATAGTGTCTACCATTTAAAAATGGCCAATTAACACCGTTAGTACCCTCTTCAATAAAACCATCGGATAATAAATCTCTCCAACCTTTAGACCCGTTTGGGTATAGTTCATAATCAGCCGGAATACCTTCAATAGTATCTTCAGGGTCAGCCTTTTCAATAAAATTAGAAAATTTCTTAATATCTAAAGATTTAAATGATTTATAATAATAACCTTCTAAATCTTTAAGTGGTGTTAAAATGGATGAGGAATTACCAGCACTTGGTAAGGTCCCTGAAACATTTATTGCGGATGTTGTTTCAGTCGAACCACCATTAACTAAAATACTATCTAATGGTGTGTTGTTATTAATTAACACACCGTCTTCTAGTCCGAACCTGAATATAACCCCTGTTATTACTTTTTCTTTGACCTCTTTTCTATTGTATTCAACAATATCACCAATGTATTTATCCCCTTGGTTTTTTATAATTGTACCAGCCCCACCTGTGTTATTTACTGAAACTGTTTCAATACCTGTTGTACCATTACCTAAATCAACTGTTGTGGTGGTGTTGGCTAACACACTATTAAAATCCCAATGAGATGTAACGTTAGACCAATTGTAAGGGTTGGCTCCTGACCTTTTTAAGAAACACATTTTTAATTCATTAACGATTCCACCTCTGTGACTTATTAATTGTCCAGTGTTAATATCTTTTTTAAAATTAAATAACCATGTTTTATTAGCAATACCTTCACCCCCTTCTGTTTTTGGGTATATTGACGAACTAAAGGAGGCTGGATGTATAGTATAATCATTACCTGTTAGTATTTTAAACTCCCTAACATAATAATCAGACGGTGTACCATCCATTCTTCTATAAGTTAACAATGTCGACAGCTGTGGGGTTACGTTTGGTTGTATTGTAAAATTTTTTGCGTTTATAATAGCGTGTACCCTATGAAACCCATTCATAACACTACCATTTGGGTTTCTCATCTCAACATAACCATTAGTACCTAATCCATGTTCGTTAGGTGTTGTGACTAAAACATAGTCTGTGTTAGTTGTTCCCCCAGTTATATCTGTATTTGTGAACGAAGTTATTTGGTAATCATTATTATACCACACATCATTGTCTGAACTATTTACAACCCTATTTAAAAACATTTCGTTTGTATCCCCCCCCTGAAAGTCTGAAGTTCCTTTCCATGATGTTTCTAATGTTATTTTAGTTGTTAGGTCGTCACCATTTTGACCCACTTCATATACTTTATGTATTCCTTGGTATTGGTTGAGGTTTTCTCTATCATTTAAATGAATATAATCACCTTCCGATAGTTTATGTGTTTGTGTTGTTTCAACCACTAATAAACTTCTATTACCTGACGGAGTGTTGGATAAACCAATCACTCTCATGCCTAAATTAACTGGTTTATTGACTGTATCATCACCCCATATATTATAGTTTGGTAACATATCAGATGGATAACATATTTGTATTAACCAATTGTTTGGGGTCATTGTAATGGGTGAATTTGCTGGTGGTGACGGTGTATTAATAACATTAAATAATGGGTCCCAATCTGTATCTATTGTACCTCTTAGTGGTCCAGATGTGATACCTGGCCTCCCACTTGTTAATTCATTAGCGGTAAATATGTTTAATTTACCAGATAACCCATATATACTAGATAAACCCCTTTCTAAATTAAACTGTTCACCCACATCAATAATACTGTTAATTGGATTGGCATTAGGTTTTATTACCCTAGTTGTATTATCAATTGTTAGGTTAAGGGAGGTATCTTCATCTGTTGAGACTTTGTTTTTATACCTACTAATTATTTGTCTAATTCTATCATCCATTAAACACTAGCTGACTTTACTCTTATTCTTATATCTTTAGTTGGTAATTTAATTTCAAACATTGTTTTTTGTTCACCAAATAAAGCGTAATCATCCGATAAATCTATTTGTTTTGTTTGTTGGTCTGAGTAAGATTGGCTTATCGCATTTAATGAATAATCACCACCCACCTCATTAAAGACTCTGATATCTGTTATATTAATTACACCACCTACATTATTAACACTTTCAGTTAATTGTCCTAAATATATAGATTCACCCATATCCCATTTATTAACATCAAAGTATTTTTGAATATTTTGAATAACATTATTTATTATTTCAGCCTGATTGAATGCTTTATCAATAAATAAATCTAACTCAAAAGATAAATTAATAATTCTACCATCACTAATTAACACATAATCATTTAACATTCTATAATCAGCTAAATAAGAAGCCATATTTTCTTTAAGTGAGTTTGTTGAGTCGTTACTTAACTTACCACCACTATCTAACCCTAACACAAATATTTCAATTTTGTTTTGGTCTTCACCAACACCTAATCTAAATGGTACCCCAAACTCACCTGGCATTAATTGTACTCTAGATAAATAATCTTTAATTGTTACAGCTCTATTTTGTGATGCAAAGTTGTATTTGGTCATTTGTCTAACCATTTCTATAGATGGTGCACCATTCCCACCAAATGCTGGAATCGGGTTGTTAACTCTTAGTGACCTTTTAACCGCATCATTTGTATTAATATTTGGACCCTGAATCACCATAGTATTTAAACCAACACCGTTAATGACATTTGCACCCACATTACTTTGTGAACCACCACCAACTCTATACCTAATATACATAGTGTTATTTGCTTTTGGTATCTCACCTAAAGCTGTTGTATTAATAAAATCCCCGATTTGTTGTGTAAATGAGTTTTTACCAAACTGAGCTAATAAATCTTCACCAGAATTACCACTACCAAAGGTCATTTTACAAAAACCCAAATCAGTATATTCTTTATAAAATCTTTGTGTTGTATCAACCCATTTACCCATTTTGATACCTGAGTTATCGGAATTTCTAGTCGTATCTTCAATGAAGACTTTATCTTCAGCTAATGAATCCATTTCAAACCACCTAAGGTCAAAATTAATAAAGTCATCTAAGGTTGGTGATGTGATTAGGTTAGTGTCTTCTTTTGTGATAACACTTTCAACTGATAACACATTTTGGTCTGGTAAAATTAATTCTAAAAATGGTTTAACATCACCCGTATTTATTATTTTTTTATATATTTTAGTTGTACCGTTAATTACTAATTCTCTTTTAACTATGGTGTAATTAAGTAGTGTACCATTAACATCAATGTTTGGTAGGATTAGTCTATTTGGTATTCCACCTGAACTATAGGCCGAACTAAAATCAATGTCTTCTAATGATTCAAATGTTTGTCCCCCACCTTGTGCTTGTGCACCATATCTAAGTTTTGGTGCGTACCTTTGGTCCCATGAGTCACCTAGTGTTGGTACTGTTATTGAAAAATCTACTATAGTAACACTTGGTCTTTGTCCAGGTATTTTTAAACCTAATGTTCTAGCCATGGACATAACAGACGTTCTTTCTTGAGCGTAATCTATCTGTGTCTCTTGGAACATCCTATCTGTATGGTAAGATAACATATCAGCTGTAGCCGCATTAAGTTCTAATAACATAGTACCAACAGAAGCGTCGTTAAAATCCGAAAATAAATCGGGGTAGTATTGTTTTATAAAGTTAAATAACTCCGTCCTTACATCAACGAAGTTTCTTGCGAAATAATTTATTTTTTTTGCCATAATTATAATTCTATTTGTACCGAATCACTTCTTCTAAAAGTGCCTTGTGTTACTGTGTAATCTATTTTCACTAACGTGTGATGTTCATTTCTAAGTTGGCCTTCCTCACCACCAGTGAGTATTAATTCATCTATTTGTAGATTCGGTATAAAATTAGTTACAGCTGTTTGTATTTCTTGCTTTATACCAGTTCGTACCTCTTCATCATTTTGTTCAAATAAATATTTTCTTAAATTAGCCCCAAAATTTGGTAGGTACAGTCTTTCATCTTTATTTGTTAATAATAAATGCATTAAATCAGATTTAACTGCTTTCTCACTGACATCATTCAGAGCTAAGTACTTACCTTTACGGTCATCCTGGAAAGGAAACTCTATGTTTATAAATCGCTCACCCATATCTTTTTATTATAAATATCTGTTTAGGAAATTTAATACTATAATTGTAAATGTATAGGGCATAAAAAACCCCCTTTGTTTTTAAAGGGGGTTTTTATTTTAGTTTTGATTAATTGTCATCCCCGTCTGTGTTACTTGTCGAGACTTCAGTTTTTAGTTCCGATACGTCTATATCGATTTCACAATTGTTTCCAGAACACGCTAATTCACCACTTAAATCAGTATTATCATCAGATTCAACAATTCTAGATAAATCTATGTCACCTAATGATTTCATCATTTCATTGTATTTTTCCTCGGTACAATCCTCAAATGGTGCTTGTTGGTAAGTCCCACCATTGTATGGTAATACAGAAAGTCCATTATAATGTTCTCTGTTTTCCCACATCCATTCACCAGCTTTTTCCCATTCATCATCTCTCAATGATACTGTTGCTGATACATTGTGTGTATTCATTCCCTTAACATGTCCAGGTTTTACCCATTCCATAGAAATTTTTTTAATTCTTTCTAATAAATCAAATGGAGACTCAGTTCTCATAATAGAACCCTTAGGTGCTTTCTGTGGTACAGAAATTACTGCCGTATCATGTGGTCTAAAGACACAATCCTCAACCAATTCAGGGTGGTATATAGCTAAATAAGTGTATATTGCCTCATTCTTACCAACTCTAATTCTTCTAACATAAAAATCATTATGCCACGCGTGAATACCTGATGAAGTACCTAATGTTAATGAGGTGGTTCCAGCTGGTTTAACAGTTGTTTGTCTAGCTGATGTGTTTATACCAATCAACTCCGCTACTCTTTTATTTTCTTCTTTAACAATTAATGCTGCTTGGGTCATGTCTAAATTTAAAACAGCTCCTGAAGCTATACCTGTCATAGATACACCAATAAGTGCGTCTTTTTCAGTAGTTCTTTTCCAAACATCCCTTAAATAATGGAAATCAGTGTAACCAGCTTGAAGTGTTCCTATAAATGATGCCGCTTTAACTCTTCCATTATAATCTTCTTGTGACACTAAGTTTGAGACGTTTACCTCACATAGATTACAGAATTGATTTGGTCTGAGTGCAATCTCACAACAAGGGTTAGTTCCCCAGTCTTTATCGTTAGTAAAATAGATACCAGGTTCACCAGCTCCACTCAATTCAATTCTTTTCCAAATACTTTGGAAATACTCTTCGGTGATTTTACTTCTAATCAAAGCTGCTGAGTTATTAGCTCTACCTCTTTGTGGGTTAAGTTCCCACCAATTTCCCGACTTACATGTAATCATGTCCTCATCGTCAGCTGAAAATAAAGATATAAGTGCAGCTCGTCTAATACCACCAGCTAGTACAGCGTCAGCGATATGACATACTATATCGTGAACCTCTAACGGTTTTAATTTGTCACCATTAGACTTTGTGTCCAAAACTTTTCTTATATTGTGAATACAATCCTTAAGTGGTTGTGGTCCAGGTGCCTTACCACCTGATGTCACTAATGCTGCACCTTTCTGTCTAATGTCAGAAAAATCAAATAGTGGTGTTGATGTGTTGTCACCAAAGTAAGATTTCATTAATACTTTAATAGCGTCAGCCCACCCTTCAATTGAATCACTAATTAAATACCTTCTAGTCCTATCGGGATTTGGTTTTCTAATCTCAGGTAACTTATCTACGTGATGTTTTTGTACTGAATACCCAACACCTGTTCCACCTAATAATAAGAACATAGACTCAGCAAATGAATCCTTATGGTCAATTGGTACGTAAGCACAGTTGTAGACTCTGTTTGGTGATATTTCGATTGGTTTTCCACCGAACTGCATCGACCTCATCGAGGGTAATACTTTTTTATTATACACAAATGTATACGCTTCTTCAATTTCATCAGCTAACAGTGGATATCTCCTCTGATGCATTTCTTTGTTTCTAGTTACTAATTCGTCCCACGTTTCTCTTCTCTCTTTTTGGGGAAGAAATTTAGCGTACTTCATGTAGACAGTGATGTCAGACAAAATTTGGTTTGATAACTCCATTCTGTTAAATTGTTTTTAAATTGTTAATGTTATTTATTTTATTGTTGTTGGAGGTAACGGGGTATGCCCTTCTTGTTTCTCCTTAAGCTCCCTAGCTCTTTTGATTCTCTCACGAACCCTATCCTCAGCTTTATCCTCGGTTTTCTTTTCATAACCTAAGAACGATTCTGATGTTGTCGTATCAATAAGACATGTACCATTGTCAAATGTACAGTTCTCATAAATAATCCCATCTCTACCAAACCTAGACTTTAATACCGCTATAGTAGCTAAACCAGCTTCTTTTTGTGGTAATGTTTTGGCCACTGATATAATAAAGTGACCAATTTGAGCTCTTTTTATAGACCCACCCATTTGGTCCCCTGTTACAACATCTGATGAAATTGAACTTCTATTACCTTGTACAGCTGTCCAACCTACCATATCATATTCAACTAACATAGATTCAAAGGCTCTCATTACATTACCTTCCCCATCCCATGATGCGTTAAATGATTTAACAGACTCAACACAATCGATATAATCTAAGATTAGAATATCGGGTTTGATTCCTGTTGCAATTAGGTGTCTTATGTAAGACTTAATTGTGTTTACTGTAACCCCTTCAGATGTGAACTTTTTAATTACTAATTGATTCTCTCTGTTCGTTTTCTCGTGAACTTGTTTAATTACTTCTTCTTTGTTCTCTGCGAGGTCGTTAAGGTTAATTCCCGTCCAACATGCCGCGTGTTTACGTTGTATCACCTTCGGCATATCTTCAAATATTATTTGTAAAACATTGTATCCAGCGTTGTATGCTGAATTGGCTATCTTTGTTAATACTGTGGTTTTACCCACTCCGTAAGGTGCTAAGACAACCGCTAACTCACCTTTTGATATTCCCCCATCAGTTATCTCATCGATACCTGTTATCCCTGTAGGGATTGGGTTTCTATAATCATCCTCTAATACCGATTCAAAGTCATCTTGTATCATGACCCCATCGTCTTTCTCAGAACCCACAGACAAGGCGTCTTTCAATATCTCAGAACACCTCTCGTAACTATCAAAGTCACCCTCATCGATAATCTCGGTAATTTGGTCGTTCGCTTTCTTTAACTCCTGTTGTCTACAAAAATTAAGAGAAGTGTCTTGAACAAATTTCCAATCCTTAACTACAAGGTTTCTAACTTCTTTGGTGATTGCGAATATGTAATCTTGTGTTACAGTATCTTTAATCTCCATTTTTAAAACAGTTTCCAATGTGTCCCACTCAGGTACTCTGTCAAATCTCTCGTAGTAATCTTTAACCGTTACTATAAGTAGTCTGAAGTACTCGTTGTCAAAGTATGGTGCGTGAATTATATCAATAATTCTTTCTGAAAATTTCTTATTAGCTGGATGTAGAATTTGATTTATTAATTCTTGTTGGAACTTGTGACCCAAGTATCCAAGTGTAACTTTTTTTCCCATAATCTACCAGCTTTTGTGTTTAATAATAAATAGAAATCACAGTTCGATTCCGCTATATTCCACAGTAAAATATTCTTGTGAAAACGTATCTTGTATTGTTGAAATAATCCCAGGGATTAATTTTCTAACATCAACGCTGTACCTAACTCTCTGAGGGTACACATTTCCACTAAATCTAGATTTTATTACTGGTCTATCATCAACTTTAATTTCAAAATCAAAAACATCTTCTTTTTCTGAAACTTCTTTTACGCTAGCGTTAACCTCCTCTTGGGTTTGTTTTTGCCAAGGATTAATCTGTTTGTGTAAGTACTCTTTAGTTTTATTCTTTAAGTCTGATTGGATTATCGACACACACTCATCAACACACTCTTTAAGGTCCATTGAATATCTTACTTCTTTATTGTAGTTCTTCACTGAGAAGTATCTTTGGCAGATAATATTTCCGTTTATGTACAATACAAATTCAAATTTTTTCATAATCTTTTTTTTTAATGTTACTTTTGTTTTTTAAATTTTACTTTTTCTTTTTTAATTAACTTCATAAATGGTTCCATCCAACCGACATAACCATCTACACCACCAGGTATGTTATACATGACACCGTCATCTAACATCATTTTAAGAACATTTTTATAGTCTCTACCCTCAGGGTCCATTGGTAAGTCAATCATCGACTGAACCTCTTCTTTAGCCTCATCGGGTAGTAAGGGGTTGTGTAGATTTATAATCTTGTCGTTAATTTCATAGAACTTACCTCTGTGGTTTCCTTTGGAGACACCGTCAATAATGTTCTGTAGGGCTTTTAGTGGTCTTTCCCTTTCTTCTTGTAGTACTTTAGCCTTAATTTTAATTTCTTCAACCGTTACAGTCCTTTCTTTAATTTCAGGGAAATGTTCTAAAAGAGTGTTCTCTGTTACCAATGAAATACCTTTAATGAAATCTGATTTACAACCTTCAATTATCTTAACCATACCAGCGTTGGTATAGTGATGACTGAAGTACCATCCGTAGTTACCTATACCCACAAGTTGTTTCTTGTCAGCCAAAAATATCGAAACTTCTTCCGTTATCATTTGACATAAGTCCCTATCGTTGGTGTATATGATTACATCTTCATTTTTTTTCTTGTTTAAAGAGTAATAAGCCATTAGGTCATCAGACTCACAGTCTGGATGTACATACTGTCTAATATATAAATCTTCTGCATAAATCTGAACCCTAATTTTTT
>Ga0307488_10005272_pt1 | contig 10691 bp, 7 predicted proteins | sample SB02metaG_FD_202248 | JGI IMG/M metagenome (GOLD analysis project Ga0307488, IMG submission 202248) | Sea-ice brine microbial communities from Beaufort Sea near Barrow, Alaska, United States - SB 0.2 | ecosystem: Environmental > Aquatic > Marine > Coastal | place: USA: Alaska | collected 2017-05-06
ATAATATCGAAAAGGGAATTTACAATTCTGATAGAAAGCCATTAATTCCATTATGGTTTAAAACAGCATGCGCTGCAGCAATACTGCTTTTACTTACAATTACTGGAGTTAATTATTTCAATACTCCTGCTGCTATTAATGAGATTGACACTATTGTGACTGATCAAGAAAAAACAACTATTCCTACAATAATTAACCCTTCTGAGGAAAGCCCTGAGAATAATAACCAAGTAAGCCCATTAGATGAAACTCTAATTGTCAATACCAAGATACAAGAAAAGGGAAAAATTAAAAATGTTATTCCTCTTATTTTAAAAGGACAGAATACAAATAAATCAAATGAAGAAAAGGGGATAAATGATAATAATCAAATTTCCTCTACAACTTCTGAATCTAAAATAAATAACAAAGTAGTATTGGTTGATCTCCAAAAAAACAGAGTGGTAAAAAACACTCCTTTAAGCTCTAAAAAAACAGATAATGGTTCTGAATTAAAATCAAAAATAGAATCTCTAATTACTATTGTTAAAGAAGGAATCAATACAGAAGGTGAAACACTTGAAGAGTTAATTGAGAAAGAGATTGTTGAAAAACAATCAACTGAAATTGCTGAAATTTTAGAAAATAAAAATGATATTGATAGTTCTTTAGAGGACACTGAAGATGTTCTTAAAAATGAAGAAGAGCAAGATGCTACTAAAAAATGGACCATCGCAACAATTGCTGGCTCAGTATCTTTAAGTTCTTTCACGCCTGAAAGTTCTTTAATAGACCAATCTTTAATTTCTAATGATAATCAAATTGATAATTCCTTATCATATGGTATAAAAATTGGTTACCAACTAAATAAAAAATTAAGCTTGCAATCTGGAGTTAACATTATAAATGTGACTTCACACACCAATAATGTTTTTGTCAATTCAAGTTTAAGTCCAAACCTCTTAAGCGCGATCAATTACGAGCCTATTGCAAATTCTATGAGTATAAACAGCACACAGAACAGCAGTTTTCCTTCATTATTAAAAGAAATTGAAAGGAGCAATTCGACAGGAGGCTCTTTAAGCCAAGAGTTTGGATATATTGAAGTTCCATTAGAACTAAAATACAACCTGACAAATGGAAAAGTTGGTTTAAATCTAGTAGGAGGGTTTAGTACTTTATTCCTCAATAAGAATACTATTTCTTATGAAACTGGTAACATGTCTGCTAAAATAGGTGAAGCAAATAATTTAAATGATGTCAACTTCAGTGGGAACCTAGGCCTTGATATTGATTATGAAATAAACAAACAATTATTTTTTAACCTTTCTCCAATGGTTAAAATTCAAACAAATACATTTTCTAGCAATTCAGGAAACTTTAAACCATACGTAATAGGGGTTTATACAGGTCTGAATTATCGGTTTTAGTTGGTTAGTTAGTTTGGCTGATTACCAAACGTTGAAAATCCGTCTATTTATAATAGGCGGATTTTTCTTTTTATTGTCTTCAATAATGTTAATTACCCATACAAAAACTATACACCTCTGCTTTTATTGGTTTAAAAATTGGGGCTTTAAATTAATAGGGGTAATATTGATTTGATTATTCTAAGTTTTAAACATGAAAAAACACTTCTTTACTCTTAATTTTGTCATGCTGTTTTGTGTTTTCTCTTCTTCGGAAACAGTGCTAGCTCAATTAGGTTTCTGTAACGGAAATTCTGGAGATCCAATTTTTACAGAAGATTTTGGAACAGGAACAAGCTATGGTCCTGCTTTGCCAACAGGAACAACTAATTATGATTTTGTAGGTTCTAATGGGCCACAAGATGGAGAATATACAGTTGGTCCTAATACTTTTGCTTATGGGTGGAATTTACCAAGTGACCATACACCTGGAGACACTAATGGAAGGTGCTTAATTGTTAATGCAGATTTTACAGCTGGAGAATTTTATAGAACCACTATTTCTGGTCTTTGCGAAACAACTACTTATGAATTCTCATCTTGGCTAATAAATTTACTGCCGGCTTCTAGCTGTGGAGGTTCAGGAATCCCAATAAATGTTAGGTTTGAAATTTGGGATAACACAAATTCTGTTAGGCTAGCATTTGGTGATACTGGAGATATCTTTGGCAGCAATACTCCAAATTGGGAAGAATATGCTCTTGTTTTTAAAACGTCAATAGCCCAAACTTCGGTTATTTTAAAAATGATAAATAATGGAAGTGGTGGATGTGGAAATGATTTAGCAATAGATGATATTGTTTTTAAAAGTTGTGGTGACTTTATTTCTATTAGTGATCAAGTAAATAATAGTAGTATTACGATTTGTAGTACTAATACTCCTTTCTCTCAAACATTAACTATAACGCCTGATAATTCTGTGTTTAGCACCCACTTTTATCAATGGCAAAAAAGTACAGACGAGATTAATTGGACAGATATTCCAGGTGAAAATTTACAAACTATTTCTATTTCTGGAATAACTACAAGTAGTTTTTATAGGGCAAAAGTTGGAGAAACTGCTTCAAATCTTAACAATGCTTTATGCAATGTTACTTCAGATATTTTTCAATTAACTGTTGAACCAATTTCCGTTGCTCCTACAGTAGAGTGTTGGGAAACCGCAACAGCAAACAACGCAACTTGCTTATGGGATGTTACTGGCACACAACCAGTGCAACCAGCAACTGCCTGTTATGAAACCGCATCCTTTAACAACATAACTTGTGCTTGGGACGTTACAGGGGTACAACCAGCACAACCGACATTAGAATGTTGGGAAACTACAACATTTAATAATACATCTTGTGCTTGGGAAGTTACAGGTACTCAACCAACGCAACCAACTGGATTAGAATGTTGGGAAACAACATCTTTCAACAGTACAACTTGTTCGTGGGAAACTACAGGTACTCAACCAACTCAACCAACTGGATTAGAATGTTGGGAAACTGCAACATTTAATACATCAACTTGTGTTTGGGAAATAATTGGTGAGCAACCAATAATTGAAACTATTTCTTCAGACGGTAACTCTATTGTTATAATTACTTCAAATATTGGGGACTTTCTATATTCTTTAGATGGAATTATATTTCAATCTGACAATGTTTTTTATAATGTTGAAGGGGGATTATATACTATATATATAAAAGCGAAAAATTGTAATGACTTTATTACAATTGAGTATCACCTTTTTTACATACCTCAATTTTTCACTCCAAATAATGATGGTGTAAACGATACTTTTATTATAAAGGGAATTGAAAATTACGCTACTTATGAAGTTTCTATTTACAATCGTTTTGGGAAAATTTTAAAAAGAGCGGTAAACACATCTTTCTCTTGGGATGGTATGTATAATAACAATCCTTTACCAAGTACAGATTATTGGTATGTTGTTATAATTGAAGATCAACGTCACGTAGGACATTTTACTTTGAAGCGATAAAAAAGAATCTTTATAATAGTATATCTATAAAAATTAGCCCTTTATTTTGACTAATTAATTGTATCTTTGGCGTTAAATTATTAATACATTAATTCTATAGCATATGCCAGCAGTTGCAACAGATTTTGGAATACAAGAGGCTCTAAAAAAATTAGGCTTAAAAGACATAAACGAAGGGACTTCCACAGGTTCAAATAATTTTTCTAACGGAGAAATTATAGAATCTTACTCGCCAGTTGATGGGAAATTAATTGGAAAAGTAAAGACAACTTCAAAAGAAGATTATGAAAGAGTGATGACTACAGCAACCGCTGCATTTAAATCATTCAGACATATGCCCGCTCCACAAAGAGGAGAAATTGTACGTCAATTTGGAAACAAACTAAGAGATTTAAAAGAACCTTTAGGAAAATTAGTTTCTTATGAAATGGGTAAATCTTTACAAGAAGGTTACGGAGAGGTTCAAGAAATGATAGATATCTGTGATTTCGCAGTTGGTTTATCAAGACAATTAAACGGTCAAACAATTCCTTCTGAACGTCCAGGACACGTAATGAGAGAGCAATGGCACCCAATTGGTGTTGTTGGTATCATCTCTGCATTTAACTTTCCAGTGGCAGTTTGGGCTTGGAACACCTCTTTGGCTTGGATTTGCGGTGACGTATGTGTATGGAAAGGTTCTGAAAAAGCTCCTTTATGTTCAGTAGCATGTCAAAATATTATTGCAGAAATTTTAAAAGAAAATAATTTGCCAGAAGGTATTTCTTCTATTATTAACGGAGATTATAAAGTTGGTGAAATGATGACAAAGGATTCAAGAATTCCTTTAGTATCTGCTACTGGATCTACAAGAATGGGAAGAATTGTTGGTGCAACAGTTGCAGAACGTTTTGGAAAGTCATTATTAGAATTAGGAGGAAACAATGCTATTATTATTACGCCTACTGCAGATTTAAAAGTAGTAGTTCCTGGAGCCGTGTTCGGTGCTGTCGGAACCTGTGGACAACGTTGTACTTCTACAAGAAGATTAATTATTCATGAATCTGTGTATGATAAAGTAAGAGATGCAATTGTTGGCGCTTATGGTCAATTGACAATTGGAAATCCATTAGACGAAAAAAACCATATTGGTCCGTTAATTGATCATGATTCTGTAAACACATATATAGCTGCTATTGAAAAAGCAACCGCTGAAGGAGGAAATGTATTGGTTGAAGGTGGAGTATTAAAAGGAGAAGGTTACGAATCTGGATGTTACGTAAAACCTGCAATTATTGAAGCAGAAAATCATTTTGAAATTGTTCAGCACGAAACCTTTGCGCCAATTTTATATCTAATGAAGTATTCTGGTGATGTAGAAAATGCTATTGAAAAACAAAATGGTGTTGCTCAAGGATTGTCTTCTGCTATTATGACAAATGAATTGAAAGAAGCAGAAAAGTTTTTGTCTTATGCAGGTTCTGATTGTGGAATAGCGAATGTAAACATCGGAACTTCTGGAGCAGAAATTGGTGGTGCTTTTGGTGGTGAAAAAGAAACTGGTGGAGGACGCGAGTCTGGATCAGATGCTTGGAAAGTATACATGAGAAGACAAACGAATACAGTGAATTATTCTGACGAATTACCGTTAGCACAAGGAATTAAATTTGATTTATAAAGCCTGATTGTAAAACAATTAGATTATTTGATATTTAAAAAACCACGCAAATTGCGTGGTTTTTTTGTTTTATATTTACCCTAATATTTAATTTCCTAAATGTATTACCAAATAGCGCTAATATGAATTCGCAAAAAAACAAATCCATTTTAACTGCTGTTATGATAACATCAGGATGTACAATAGGAGCGGGAATGTTTTCATTACCTGTCGTTTCATCAGGAATGTGGTTACCTTTTAGTGTTTTATGCTTGTTAATCGTATGGTATATGAATTATTTGTCAGCCATTTATTTATTAGAAGTTAATGTTCAATTTTCTCCTGGAGCAAGTTTTGATACGCTTGTCAAGAAAATTTTAGGAAATAAATGGAATCTTATTACGGGTTTAGCAATTGTATTTCTGTTATACATATTATTATACGCTTATTTTAGTGCGTTTGGAAGTGTTGTTTCCAACACTTTAGACTGGGAAGTGTTTAAAGAAAATAAATGGTCTCAAAGTGTTCTGAGCCTTATTTTTGGTGGCTTATTGGCTGTCATAGTTTGGTTAAGCACTGGTTTTGTCGGTCGTATTTCAACGATATTGGTCTCTTCAATGGTAGTTACATTTGTTATTTCAATGTCTGGCCTTGCACTGAATGTAGAAGTGGTAAAATTGTTTAATATCGGAGTCCATGACTCTAATTACTCTCAATATGTTTGGGCTGCCCTTCCATATTATATGACTTCATTTGGATTTGCTTCTATTGTACCAAGTTTATACAAGTACTATGGTGGAAAACCTCAAACTATTAAGAAGGGGCTTTTATATGGGTCATTAATTGCACTAGCAGTTTATTTATTATTCCTTTTTGTCTCTTTTGGAAATATTTCTCGTGATGCATTTATAGTGATAAATCAAGCAGGAGGAAACATGGGAGTTATGGTCAACGCTTTAAAGCAAAATGGTACAAATAAAATCATCAATATTGCCTTAAATATTTTTTCGAATTTTGCTGTTATCTCTTCGTTTCTTGCTGTTGGTTTAAGTTTGTTCGACTATATCGCGGATAAATTTTCATTTGAAGATACTCGAAAAGGGCGATTATATAGCGCATGTATTACTTTTTTACCGCCAGGAATTGCGAGTTTATTTTTCCCTAATGGTTTTATTCAAGCAATTGGTTTTGCAGGATTGGTAATGGTCTTTGGTTTTTTTCTTGTTCCCTTTTTAATGGTTCATAAAACAAGGCGCTTAAAAAGTACAGCTATCTATAAAGTCCGTGGAGGAAATTTATTGTTATATGCCTTTTTACTTTTAAGTTTATTGATCATTGTATTTCACATAATGGCAATGATGAATTATCTTCCAGTATGGTAATTAAAGAATATCAAACACACACTTTATGACAACATTTCTTATAGCGAAAACTAACCTTGATTTTGAACAAATTGCTAATCTTGGCACAATAATCTGGAGAGAACATTATACTCCCATAATTGGTTCAGATCAAGTAACCTATATGCTAGATAAGTTTCAATCGGTAAGCGCTATTAAAAAACAAATTCATGAAGGAACCGAATATTATATTATCAAACATCAAAAAACTATGGTAGGTTATCTTTCTTTTTATAAAAAAGAAGATGCTTTATTCTTAAGTAAATTATACGTGTTAGGAACTGAACGAGGAAAAGGAATTGGAAAAGCAGCAATGTTATTTCTAGAAAATAAAAGAGTAGAAATTGCTTGTAAAAGTATTGGTCTTACAGTTAATAAATACAATACGAATTCTATTAAAGCTTATGAAAAAATGGGGTTTGAAAAAATAGATTCGGTTGTAATGGATATTGGAAATGGATACGTGATGGACGACTATGTAATGAAAAAAGAAGTTGGCTAGTTATACTTCACCTTTCTCAGTACTCGCATTACCTCTTTATACTTAATGTAGGTCGTTTTATCTTCTATATTTTTAATATAATTTTTTGCTTTTTTTAATTGGCTTTGAGAGTCAAGAAAACCATTTAAATAGCAGATTAAATAACTTTTTGGCAATAACAATACATCTTCATGTTCTAAAACTGACAGTGAAACTCTTTGTTCGATTTTTGAAATAATAACATTGTTATTGTTGTAAATATGCTGCAGAATTATTTTATCATATTGTGGTGGCACAAATAGCAGCTCTTGAACAATATCATGTTTCCCATTATCCTTAAAATTAATAATTGTTTTTTCTAATGCATAATGTGTTTCGTTTTTATCAATTCCTAGTAATATAAATTCTGTAATAATAAATGACTGTTCGTTATAGGTAATTTGAACTTCATCCATTGATGAATAAAATAACCGAACCTGTTCATTGATCAATTCAATATCTACTCTAGAATAATAAGTGTTTCCTCCAATTTGCTTTTTTTTTCCTGCCCAACATAATACAAACTGCTCCTTGAAAACTTTATAGGTTGGATTGTACTCATCACTATGATTCGTCATAAAGTAAAATACACCATCGAGTGTTAATTTTATATTATTACTTGCATTTTTCTCTATCGCTTCTACAATAGATTTATTGGTGTTGACCAATTCAAAAGTCTCATAAACTGGCATAGAATTAGAGCCTCTCCTTTTAAAGATCGTGTCTTTTTTATATTTCCATGTATTTCTTTTAAGCGATGCAATTTTAAAAGTTGGATGAATTGTCACCAACCCTATTACTTTGTGTTTTGGAAGTTTCGGGAAGCCTATATTTTCATATTGAATTATAGGAGGGTTGTTTAAATAAGCATTGACTAAATTCTGAATTTTACTATCGTCAAAAAAATCTACACCTATAATTTTGTTAGTTTCATCTTCAATCCCTATTACCATGAAGGAGTTGTTTTCAGAGTTGGAGTTGGAAAGTGCACAGATGTGCTTGATAAACTTTGCCTTCCCTATTTTTGAATTAATATCTAATTGTTGCTTCTTATCATAAAAACTATTCTCATCATTATGAGAAAGTAAATTTTTAATTAAAAGGCGCTTGTTAATCATCGAATTGAATATAGTATAAAAATAAAGAAATAAAACTGGACATAAAAAAAGCCGCTCCTCCGAGCGGCTTTTACATCCAATTGGCTATCTAAAATAACCAACTAAAAATCAACTAACCAAACTTTATTTTAAATGCTTTTTTCTCACTTTTGTTTTCCGTTCAACTTTAGTACGTTTTCTTGCTTCTATACTTAAAATATCTACTTCATTTTTAGTCGAATTTTCTTTTAAGAATTGTAAGAACTCTCTTCCTGTAAATTCATAGATTGTATCTGAATCAACATGATATAATTCTATCTGTCCATCATTTAAAACGACCAATTCGAATTCTTCATTGCCTCCAGTATCATAATCTAATGTTAATATTTTTAGATTCTCATACCCTTCAACGTCAAACACCTCATATCCACCTACATAATCCCAATTAATTAAGTCAATATTCATGCCCAAATCATCTTCTGAAGAATAAAATGTTGTTAAATTTTCTGGTGTAAAAGCTAAGTAGTTCTCATTGTCAAACTCATTTATAACTCCTGTTGCGCTTGCAAATGTTTTCTCCCATCCTACATACTCTTGTAAAAAGTATTCTATATTCTCATAGAATATTTGGTCATAGTCAAATGAACTCTTAAAATATCCTTCAAGATAATACGTAACATTTGTATTTAAACTGACAAGTTTAAGTCCGTTTCCTGACGTTTGAATCACTTCGAAGTCATTTGCTCCATCAAGCGCATGATCTATCTCTAAAGTCTTGTTATATGTGTTGTAATGTCCTATCTCAATTCCATAACCATTCCCAGTAACTCCAATATCAACCATATTGTTATTGGCATATAAATTACCATTGCTAAACGTTAACGTAAATGCTATTGACATAAATGGTACGTCTCCACTTCCTGTTGTACTGTGGTAGTCCACATACCATAGATCATAGTCTGTAATTAACGTTTCTAGTGAAATCGAATCAATAGGGTCAGCAAAACCGTCTTCAACAATACACGATGTTGTAAATACTCCTATTAATATAAATCCTATAAGTAATTTTAATGTTTTCATAATCCTTCTTTTAATGGTTATGATTGTATAATTTCAAATTCTATGCCAAAAAATATATAGAAATCAATTCTAATAAAAAAAACCAACTAAATTAGTTGGTTTTTTTTATTAACGCATTGAATATTAACGATATAATCGATCTTTTCCTTTTTCTAAGGTAATCTTATAAAATTTTAATTTTCTTTTTTCTTTATAACTGATTATCGCCTCATCTTTTTCCAAGTCAAAAGGAAATTCCTTTTCTATAATTGGTCCTTGGTTTCCAAATTCTTTTTGAGAATCACTATGCAGTACTTTATCTTGCCTTTGATTTAAATATGAGTTAAACCTTCCTATATAGTTTGAGCTTTTTACTTCTACCTTAACTTTTCGCCCTCTAAAATACATGCTGTCAATCACAACATTATTGGCGTCCAAATCTTTTATGGTTACAATAACATTCGTTCCGCTTCCTCCTCCTTTAATTCCTGCAACCCAATCATTGTATGTTGCTTTTTCTATTGAAAATGGGGTGTTAGTTTGAACTTGGTATGAAGTTTCTTTACAACTTCCACATTGAGAAAACCCTAGTAATAACGCACTTCCAAATAAGATTCTAAATATCGCTCTCATAATACTGTTTTATATGTAAATATAGTATTTCAAAAGTAATGCCAAATAAAAAACCTCTTCATTTCTGAAGAGGTTTTAATGTTTTTTAAAAATGTTATTTAACTCTTTAAAGCTTCTGCTCCACCAACAATTTCTAATATTTCATTCGTAATTGCCGCTTGACGTGCTTTATTATAAGTCAACTTTAAATCGTTACGTAAGTCATTCGCATTGTCCGTTGCTTTATGCATCGCAGTCATACGAGCTCCATGTTCCGAAGCAAATGAATCTCTGATCGATTTGTATAATTGTGTTTTTAAAGACTTCGGAATTAATTGTAATACTATTTCAGCCTTAGAAGGTTCGAAGATATAATCAACATGTTCGTTCGTCTCTCCATTTACACTTGCAATTGGTAAAAATTGCTCTATTTGAGTAATTTGTGTTGCTGCATTCTTAAATTGATTGTAAATAATCTCAACCTTGTCATAGGTTCCATCAATATAAGAAGCTGTAATTCTCTCAGCAATTTCAGCAACATTATCAAATGTCAAAGCATCAAAAATAGTTGAATTACTTTCAATAACATTAAACTGTTTCGTCAATAAATCAGCTCCTTTCTTTCCTATTGCAAGAATAGCAACATCTTTTCCAGCATAACTGTCATTAATATGTTTAGTTGTTGCTTTAATTACTGATGAATTAAATCCACCACACAATCCTCTATTAGAAGTGATTGCAACAATTAATACTTTTGAAACTTCACGCTGTTCAGAATAAATTCCGCCTGCATTCGCATCCAAAGTAGCACTCAAACTTTGTAAAAGCTCAGTCAACTTTTCTGCATATGGACGCATTTGGGTAATTGCATCTTGTGCTTTTTTCAATTTAGCAGCAGATACCATTTTCATGGCACTTGTAATCTGCAT
>Ga0307488_10005273_pt1 | contig 10691 bp, 11 predicted proteins | sample SB02metaG_FD_202248 | JGI IMG/M metagenome (GOLD analysis project Ga0307488, IMG submission 202248) | Sea-ice brine microbial communities from Beaufort Sea near Barrow, Alaska, United States - SB 0.2 | ecosystem: Environmental > Aquatic > Marine > Coastal | place: USA: Alaska | collected...
TCAAGGCGGTGCAAAAATTGTGTTGGCAAATGGTGACGTACTTAAAGCTCAAAGCGATACCGCTTCATCTTTAGATATTGTTACATCATTTATCGACGAAATCAGTACGTAGGAGGAATTATGACGGCAGTAATAAATGGAATCCAATACATCGGAGGACAAACTTCTCCAAACGAATTTATAAATAATCAAGCAGGTACTATTGATGGTACGCAAACTGTTGAGAATGGTGTTCTTGCAGGACCTATTACTATACCTGGAACAATCACAGTAACAGGGGTATTAGTCATTGTCTAAAATAGAAGTAGATACAATTGATAAACAAAGTGGCTCAACCTTAACTTTAGGTGGATCAGGCACAGCTGTAACTTTAGCTTCTGGTGCAACTCAAACAGGATTTGGTAGAACAGGAACTGTCGATTGGCAAACAGGATCAATTAAGACATCTACTTTTACAGCAGCTAGTGGCGAAGGATATTTTTGTAATACAGCAGGTGGAGCTTTTACAGTTAATTTACCAGCAGGTTCTGCTGGAGCTATTGTTTCGCTTTCAGATTATACAAGAACTTTTCAAACAAATAATTTAACCATTTCACCAAATGGTTCAGAAAAAATAGGTGGTGTTGCAGGAAATGCTTCTTTATCTGTTGAAGGACAATCAGCTACATTTGTTTATGTGGATGCTACAGAAGGTTGGATAAATATTCAAAACGCAGAAGATACAGAAGTAGGAGCAACATTTATTTCAGCCACTGGTGGAACAGTAACCTGTTCAGGAAATTGTAAAATTCATACATTTACAGGACCGGGAAATTTTGTTGTTAGTCAAGTTTCAAATTCTGCAACAAATAACGAAGTTTCTTATTTAGTGGTCTCTGGAGGTGGAGGTAGTGGATCTTATACCGGAGGAGGTGGTGGAGCAGGTGGTTTTAGAGAAACTAAATCTCCAGTTACACCTTATACAGCTAGCCCTTTAGATGGATATCCAAGTTCTCCAAATAGAATTACAGTAACAGCAACAACTTTTCCAATTGCAGTTGGAGGAGGTGGAGCCGGACAACCAAGTCCTGATCCTGGTGGTGCTGGAACTATAGGGTCGGTTTCAACTTTTTCAACAATTACATCTGCTGGTGGTGGAGCAGGTGGTGGTAGTAACATTGATAATGCCGGAGACGGAGGTTCAGGTGGTGGTGGATCAGAAGGTCAAAGTGGAGGCAGTGGAAATACACCCTCAACAACTCCCGCTCAAGGTACAAATGGTGGAACTGGTTCATCAGGCCCTAACAATGATCATTACGAAGAAGCTGGTGCGGGTGGTGGGGCTACAACAGTAGGTGGTAATGGAACCCATAATGGTCCCTCTTCAGCAACTGGTGGCACAGGAGCAACAACTACTATTTCAGGAACCCCAACAGCTTATGCTGGTGGCGGTGGTGGTGCAAAAGGAGAATTAAGTTCTGGAGGTTCACAACCACAAGGAGGAGCAGGCGGTGGTGGAAATGGATCTTTTGGAGCTACTGTAAATACTGTAGGAACAATCAACACCGGTGGTGGCGGAGGTGGAGCTTCATCACGATCGGGAACTCCTGGAGTGAATACAGGAAAACAAGGTGGATCAGGTATAGTAATAATAAGGTATAAATTTCAATAATTATGACAAGTACAATTAAAGTAAACAATATTCAAAATCAATGTGGTGCAAACATCATTAACGAGAGTAGCAATACAATTACTCTTGGCGCTAGTGGTGATACAATTGCTTTAGCATCTGGTGCAAGTCAGACAGGTTTCGGTAGAACAGGAACTGTAGATTGGATAACAACTCCAAAAACAACAGGAACTTTTACAGCTGTAAGTGGCGAAGGATATTTTTGTAATACATCAGGCGGAGTAATAACAGCTAACTTACCAGCAGGTGTTGCTGGAGCAATAGTTTCTTTTGCTGATTATGCAGCAACTTGGCAAACTAGTAATGTAACAGTTACACCAAATGGAACAGATAAAATTGGTTCAATAAATACAAGTGTAACTTTAAGTACAGAAGGTCAATCAGTTACTTTTGTATTTATAGATTCAACACAAGGTTGGATTAATACAATGGATTCAACTTCTAATGTTAGAGGTAATGCTTTTATTGGTGCAACAGGTGGAACAATAACTGAAGATGGAAATTTTAAAATTCATACATTTACAGGTCCAGGAACATTTACAGTTAATAATACTGCGGTCTCCGCTCCAAACAATGCAGTAGCTTATATGGTAGTAGCTGGTGGTGGCGGTGGAGGTTGTAATTCCCCCTTTCCTTCAGCTGATGCTGGTAGAGGAGGAGGTGGAGGAGCAGGAGGTTATAGAGAAGGAACTACAGCACCTATTGTTCCTTATACAGCTTCCCCTTTAGTAGCCGCAACAGGTATTACAGTTACAGCAACAAGTTATCCAATAACAGTTGGAGCAGGCGCAACAAGTTCAACTCCTGTTACAAGAGGAGGTTCATCAGTTTTTAGTTCTATAACATCAACCGGTGGTGGTAATGGTGGAGTAGGTCAATGCGCTCCTGACACTAGACCTGGAAGTCCAGGAGGATCAGGTGGAGGTAGTGGTACTTATGCAGGTGCTGGAAGTATAGGAACAGGAAATACACCCCCTGTTAGTCCATCTCAAGGTAATAATGGTGGTTTAGGTGTTGAAGGATCTCCAGCTTATGGAGCAGGTGGTGGTGGTGGAGCCGGCGGTGTTGGAACTAATGGATCAGCACCAGCAGCAGGACCTGGAGGAAATGGAACAACAAGTTCAATTACAGGTGCTTCAGTTACAAGAGTAGGTGGAGGTGGTGGAGCAAGTCAAGCAACAACACCAACTGCAGGAACAGGTGGACCTGGAGGTGGTGGAGCAGGAGCTGCTTTAGGTTCTGCACCAAGTACTGGAGGTGCTGGAACAGTTAATACTGGAAGTGGTGGTGGTGGAGCTGGCGGTTCAAATTATGGTGGTTCTGGTGGTGGTAATGGTGGATCAGGTATAGTAATAATAAGATATAAATTTCAATAGGTAAAAATTATGAGTGAAGTAAAAGTAAATAAAATTAGTCCAAGAACAGCGTGTGGTACAGTCACATTAGGAGATAGTGGTGATACATTTACAATTCCTAGTGGTGCAACGATCACTAACAACGGTACGGCGGCAGGGTTCGGCGCAACCGGTGCAGCTTCTTGGGATACAACAGTTAAGACAGGAGATTTTACAGCAGTTAATGGTGTAGGGTATTTTGTAAATACAACTAGTGGTGAAATTGATGTAACACTACCAGCAGGAACAGCAGGAGCTGTTGTTGCAATAAAAGATTATGCAGGAACTTTTGATACAAATAAAGTTACATTAGTTCAAAATGGTTCAGATAAAATTGGTGGTTCAACTGTTAATGCAACTTTAGATGTAGAAGGTATTGCAGTAACATTAGTTTATATAGATTCAACACAAGGTTGGTTAGTAACTGATGATGGTTTACAATCACGGGCAGATACAAGAGTTTTTATTTCAGCAACAGGTGGAACAATTGCAACAGTTGATACAAATTTTAAAACTCATACTTTCACAGGACCAGGAACTTTTGCTGTTACTGCTGTAGGAATTCCAGCAGTAGGAAGTAAAGTTTCTTATACTGTTGTAGCTGGAGGTGGAGGCGGTGGAAATAATTATGGTGGTGGTGGTGGCGGTGGAGGTTTTAGAGAGGGTAAACAGGCTTGTGGTAGTTACACAGCAAGTCCATTAGCAGCTACTCCTTGTTCAGGTTTAGCAGTTTCAGTTCAAAGTTATCCTATAATAATAGGAGCAGGCGGAGTAGGTGGAACAGGGCCTTCTCGTGCAGGAGGAACAGGTACAGTTTCAACTTTTTCAAGTATAACATCAGCAGGTGGTGGAGGAGGTGCTGGAAATGGTGAAGCACCTGGAGGATTATCTGGTGGTTCAGGTGGAGGAGGAAGTGGTCCTTGTACAGGAGCATATGTTGGCAGATCTGGAGGTTCAGGAAATACACCTCCAGTTAGTCCACCTCAAGGAAATGCTGGAGTAACAGTTAATGCTTGTCAATGGGGTGGTGCAGGTGGTGGAGCAACGGCAGCAGGTTCTATAAGAGCAGGTGGTGCAGGTGCAACAAATACAATTACAGGCTCTCCAGTAGGAAGAGCAGGAGGTGGAGGTGGAGGACCAGCAGCAGGAGCAGGTCCACAACCAGGTGCCGCAAGTGCTTCAGATGGAGGTGGTGCTTATGGTACTGCAGGAACAGCTAACACAGGTGGTGGTGGTGGTTCAGATTGTGCAGCAGCAGGAGGATCAGGTGTAGTAGTAATAAGATACAAATTCCAAAATTAATATGGATTTACAAACAACAACAAATAAGATATAAGGAGATAATTATGGCACATTTTGCAAAAATAGGATCGAACAGTAAAGTTATTCAGGTACTTACTTTGAATAATGGTGATATGTTAAACGCTGATGGCGTTGAAGATGAAACAGTAGGACAACAATATTTAGAGACACATAATAATTGGCCTGCACAAATGTGGATTCAAACATCTTACAATACATCTGGTGGTACACATTCATCAGGTAATAACTCTAAAGCATTTAGAGGAAACTACGCAGGTATAGGTTATACTTGGGACGAAGATGATAATATATTTTGGTCTAAAAAACCTCACGCATCTTGGGTAAAACATATTGAATCAGCTTCTTGGAAATCACCTATTGGTGATGCTCCAGCTTTAACAGCAGAACAAGAATCACAAAACACAGCTGATACTCACGGATGGCATTACATTTGGAATGAAGCTAATACAACTTGGGACTTGACAGACAGCAAAGCATAAATTAAAAATGGTGGTGGTATGCACAAGAAAGTTTTAAGCGAACAAAGTTTATTCTATGGCGACATAGATATGCCGAAAGGTTTTGAGATAGACCAAGAAAAACTTACCAACGATATTTTACAATCTACTTTTAACTCTAAAGAATTTCCATTTTCAAGAACTTGGGATATGTTAAACACATATATGAGAGACTTTATTGGTGTTGAACATAATATTAATTTAATTAATAAAAAAACTTGGGGTAATATTTATAAACCTCATCAAGTATCTCTACCTTTATTAAATATTGATCCAGTAGATTTACGTAACTCTCCAGACTTTACATTATTATATGGTGTAAAAGTTAAAGATTGTAATGTTCGAGTACACTTTGAAGACAACAGACGTAAAGGAAGAAGTTGGGATATAGAACTTAAAAATAATATGTTCATAATGTTTCCATCAACGAATATGTATTATCTAACTAACAATCAAAAAGATTCATTAAACTTTATACAAACAATAACTTATGAATATATCTAATTACTATTGGCATTTTCCTGCAGCACTTACACCGAAGTTTTGTGATGATGTAATAGCTTATGCTAATCAAAAAGAAGAAGTTATGGCGGTAACAGGAGGATATGGAGATAGAAAATTAAAAAAAGAAGAAATAAAAGATTTAAAAAGAAAAAGAAACTCTGATCTAGTATGGCTTAATGATACTTGGATCTATAAAGAATTGCATCCTTATGTTCATATGGCTAACAAAAATGCTGGTTGGAACTTTGATTGGGAAAGATCAGAATCGTGTCAGTTTACAAAATATAAACACAATCAATACTATGATTGGCATTGTGATAGTTGGGATAAATCTTATGACAGAAAAGACCCTAATCATCCAGAACACGGCAGAATTAGAAAACTATCTATGACTTGTCAATTAACAGATGGTTCAGAATATAAAGGTGGTGAGTTAGAATTTGATTTTAGAAACTACGATCCACATATGAGAGATGAAGCTAAGCACTTAAGAAGAGCAAAAGAGATTTTACCTAAAGGATCTATTATTGTGTTTCCTTCTTTTGTTTGGCATAGAGTTAAACCCGTAACCGCTGGCACAAGATATAGTCTTGTGGTATGGCACTTAGGAAAACCTTTTAAATAATATGTATATAAATAATTACTTTAACACAACCATTTGGTCAGAACAAAAACCAGAGTTTGTAAAATCATTAACTAAAGCATCTAACAAATATATTAAAGCTGCTAAAAATTTTCCAGAAGCTAAAGCACATATAAAAAAGTTTGGAGATTTTGGAAGATCATATCATTCAACACCACTTACAGCTGACAATAATTTTTTAGATTTTAGAAATTACATTGGTCAAAAGTCTTGGGAATATTTAGATCATCAAGGTTTTGATATGCAACAGTACACAACACTATTTAGTGAGATGTGGGTCCAAGAGTTTGCTAAAAAAGGTGGTGGTCATCATTCAGCACACGTACATTGGAATCAACACGTATCAGGTTTTTATTTTTTAAAGTGTAGTGACAAAACATCTAAACCAATATTTCACGAACCACGTACTGGAGCACGTGCTACTAAATTAAAAATGAAAGATCAAAAAGGTGTATTGGGTGGATCAGAACTTATACATTTTAACCCTACACCAGGAACGTTAATTATCTTTCCAGGATTTTTAGAACACGAGTTTTCTGTAGACTTTGGCATTGAACCTTTTAGATTTATACATTGGAATATACAAGCTTTACCAAAAGAGATGGCTAAAGATGTTTAAGAAAAAAAAGTATACAGTTATTCGTCAAGCAATATCAAAAGACCTAGCTAGCTTTGTTGCAAATTATTTTACAATGCAAAAACAAGTATATGATACTTGTAGAAACGCTAGATACATTTCACCCTTTGAAAATATCATAGGTCAATATGAAGAACCTGATGGTCAAATACCAAATACATATAGTCAGTATTCTAATATTGCTATGGAAACTTTAATGTTAAAATGTCAACCTCAAATGGAAGAAGTAACAGGATTAAAATTATATCCAGCTTATACTTATGCAAGAATATATAAAAAGGGGGACGAGTTAAAAAGACATAAAGATAGATTTAGTTGTGAGATATCTACAACTATGAATTTAGGTGGTGATGACTGGCCAATCTATTTAGAGCCATCTGGAGAGATAGGTAAAAAAGGAATTAAGGTAGATCTTAAACAAGGCGATATGCTAGTCTATTCTGGTTGTGAAGTGGAGCATTGGAGAAATAAGTTTAAAGGTAAGGAATGTGTACAAGTATTTCTTCATTATAATAACCGTAAAACACCAGGATCAAAAGATAATATGTTTGACAAGCGACCTCATTTAGGACTTCCTGCTTGGTTTAAAAAGTGATATAATCTTTAAATGGGGGCTGTACTCCACCATACCTACAGCCTCCTTTTAAGGATTATTTATGAGTTTAGGATTTGACGCAATATCAGCATTACCATTCGCTACATCAGGACCTGATAATAGTGTAGCTGTAGTAGTATCAGGTAATTCACTTAACATTACAATAGGTAGTGTAGGTATTATTGCAGACGCTGTAACAGAAAATTTAACACCAAATGCATTAGCATTAGGCACAGGTACTTTAACTATTACTGCTGATGCTAATCACACAGTTACAGGAAATGCTTTATCTTTAGGCCTAGGTGCATTTACTATTAATATAGATACTAATGTAACGCCTTCTGGAAATTCGTTGACCTTGGCTACTGGAAGTGTTACAGTATCAGGAGCAGCAAATGTATTACCTACTGGTAACGCTTTATCATTAGATACAGTAGAACCAGGAGTTATTACGTGGAATAATATAATACCAGGAGCAACAATGGTTTGGACACCAATTAAACCTTACTAATATGGCATCATCATACTCAACAGATTTATCATTAGAACTCGTAGCAACCGGAGAAAAAGCTGGTTTATGGGGAGCAATCACAAATACTAATTTACAATTATTACAAACAGCAGCATCTGGTTATATAGAAGTAACTTTAAGCACAGGTACAACTACATTAAGTTTGGCTGATGGATCATCAAGTGCAAACGGAAAAAATCTTTACATAAAAGTTATAGGTACTTTATCTGGTAATTCTAGTCTAGCAATGCCTGCATCAACAACAGGTGGTAATGCTAACAGAGTATTTTTTGTAGAAGATGGAACTACTAGAGGAACGGCAGCCGATAGTTTTACAGTAACATTATTAACAACTGGTCAAGCTGGAGCTACTCAAGTTCCTCTTCCAGAAGGTGCAACAGCTTTAGTTTATTCTAGAGGTAGTGTACCAGCAACAACATTAGGTATGTTACAAAAAGGAATAACGTCTGTAACAGCTGCAAGTAAAACTACATACACAGCAGTTGCTAGTGATCAAATTGTAGTAGATACAGCAGCAAATCCAGTTACAATTTCACTTCCAGCATCACCCGCTGTTAGCGATGAAGTAACAATTATGGATGGTTCAGCAACAGGTGGATTTGCAACAAACAATTGTATTATAGATAGAAACGGTTCTAATATAGAAGGTGCAGCTTCTAATGATACTCTTGCTACTAACAATCAATGTGTAACTTTAATTTATGCTAATGCCACAAAAGGTTGGCTATATAAATCAACAAATCAATAGGAGTAAATAATGCTTACTAAAATTAAGTTTGCTCCAGGAATAGACAAACAAGACACTGCTGTTGGAGCAGAGGGTCGTTGGGTTGATTCAGATAATGTTAGATTTAGATATGGACTACCAGAAAAAGTTGGTGGTTGGCAATCATTACTTACAGATACTTTAGTAGGTGTAGCTAGAAAACAACACGCATTTGTTGACAGAGATGGTAATAGATATGTTGCTATTGGAACAGACAAATTTTTAATTTTATATTTTGAAGGACAGTTCTTTGATATTAGTCCACTTGCAACAGCAATCACTGGTGTAACTTTTACTTTTAATGCTACTACTACAGTAACTTTAACAACTTCTGCTGCACACAATATAAGTGTTGGAGATATTATTCGTTTATCAGGAACAAGTTTACCAGGTGGTACAACAGGAGTTACTACAGCTACTTTTGATGATACTAACTTTCAAGTTTTATCTGTACCTACTTCTACAACTTTAACAATTGAAGCAGCAACAGCTGGATCAGCTTCTTCTGGTGGATCAGTTACAATTAATCCTTTTGAAGTAGTGGGTCCTGCAGCACAATCATATGGTTATGGTTATGGTGTTGGTAATTATGGTGGTACAATTACAGGTGCAGCTCAAACAACTTTAGATGGTGCGTTGGCCGCGGATACAAATGGTAACAATGGATCAGCTACACAAATTAGATTAATATCTGCTACAGGTTTTCCTGCAAGTGGTGGAACGATTGCAGTAGGTAGTGAATTAATAACATACACAGGTGTGGCGGGTGTAGAGTTAACAGGTATTTCTAGAGCACAAAAAGGAACGTCATCGGCGATACATAGTGATGGTGCAATAGTTACAAACGCTACAGATTTTACAGGATGGGGAGATGCAGTTGATGCAGGGACTATTACACTTGAACCAGGACTTTGGTCATTAAGTAACTTTGGTGATGTATTAGTTGCAACTATTGCAAATGGTAAAACATTTACTTGGGATTCTTCTATTGCAGCAAGATTATCAACAAGAGCATCCACTACGACTTCTGGATTTTTAACAACAAATAATCCTACAGCTACAAGAGCAACTTTAATTTCACCAACAACACGTCACTTAATTCATTTTGGAACTGAAGTAACGATAGGCACACCATCTACACAAGATGATATGTTTATAAGATTTTCTGAAGATGAAAATATAAATGGATATACACCAGAAGCAACTAATACAGCGGGTACACAAAGACTTCAAGATGGTACTAGAATTATGGGAGCTTTGGTTGCAAAAGAAAATATTTTAGTATGGACCGATAATGCATTGTACACAATGAAATTTGTAGGAGCTCCTTTTACATTTGGCTTTGAACAAGTAGGAACAAACTGTGGGTTAATAGGTAAGAACGCAGCAATTGAAATTGATGGTGTTGCTTATTGGATGGGTAATAATGGTTTCTTTTCTTTTGATGGTACAGTTAATACTTTACCTTGTTCTGTTGAAGATTATGTTTACGATGATGTAGATACAACTAAAGGTCAACAAGTAAATGCTGGTATTAATAATTTGTTTACAGAAGTAACTTGGTGGTATCCATCACAAGGATCAGAATTTAATAATAGATATGTAGTTTTTAATTATGGAGAAACAGGACAAGCTACACCAATGGGTAATTGGTACACAGGTACTAATACTAATTCTATTAGAACAACTTGGATTGATTCACTAGTATATCCTAGACCTTATGCAACAGCTTTTAAAGATACTAATACAGGTACTTTTCCTGTAATTAGTGGTGAAACAGGATTAGGTCAAACTATATTATTTGAACAAGAGAGGGGAACTGATCAAGTAAATCCAAATGGTAGTGTAACTACATTAACATCTTTTATACAATCATTTAGTTTTTCATTACAACCTAATCAAGCAGAAGTATTTTTAGCAATGAGAAGATTCTTACCTAACTTTAAAGTATTAACAGGTAATAACCAAGTAACTTTATCTATAAAAGATTTTCCAGCACAAGATGATATAGAAACAGCTTTAAGTCCTTTTATTATTGACTCTTCTACATTAAAAGTTGACACTAGGGCTAGAGGAAGATATGCAAATATAAAGATAGAAAATACTGGTGTAGGTGAATCTTGGAGATTTG
>Ga0307488_10005274_pt1 | contig 10688 bp, 5 predicted proteins | sample SB02metaG_FD_202248 | JGI IMG/M metagenome (GOLD analysis project Ga0307488, IMG submission 202248) | Sea-ice brine microbial communities from Beaufort Sea near Barrow, Alaska, United States - SB 0.2 | ecosystem: Environmental > Aquatic > Marine > Coastal | place: USA: Alaska | collected 2017-05-06
GGTATGTTACGTCAATGACGGCTACTACAATAACTGTAGACGCATCCGCAGTTGGAGCGTATATCCCTGTACAGGGAGACTTTATAGTATCTTATAAAAACAGTGTTGCTGAATCTCATGGAGTGCTTGGTTATTACATGGAATTTACTTTAACAAACAGTAATACAAGCCCAGTTGAGCTCTTTTCAGTGGGTAGTGATATAATGAAAAGTTATCCTTAGAATTTAGTATCTTTGTTAATTAATGAGCTTAATTAGTAGTTTAAAAAAAGTAGTAAGAAAGTTTTTTTATAAAAAAGATTCTCCAGAACTTTTATTAAACCACATTCATAAAAACAGAGGTTTGTTGTGGGAGAATATAGAAAATTTTAGAAACCAATTAAGCAATGTTGAGGGCGCTGTGGAGTATGATACAGATGCTATGCAGGAAGAGTTTCCGGTTACTCATTATATAAAAGACGGTTTATATACTAGAGAAATATTTATGCCGAAAGGCTCTTTAGTAGTGAGTTTTATACATAAACAAAACCACCCTTCGTTTTTTTTAGAAGGTGAAATGTCAATATTAACTGATGCGGGAGAGGTTAAAAAAATAAAAGCTCCTATGAAAGTAATGACTGAAACAGGAACTCAAAGAGTGGCGTATATGCACGAGGATTGTAAATGGGTTTGTGTTTATCGAACTGATAAAACAAATATAAAAGATGCGCAAAAAGATGTGTATACTTTAAATTATAAAGATTTACCACGATTGGTAATTAATAAAAAAAAATTATTATGGCAGGATTAATACTAGGAATAACATCAGCAACTTTAGGATTAGCGAGTACAGGAATAGGTATTAGTAATGCGTCTAAAGCAAATAGAGCAGCTCAAAAAGCAGACAGAGAGTCTAAGATGTTAATGAAAGAAGCTGAAAGAAAAGCTGAAAAAAACTTTTACGAAGGATTAAATGTTCCTTTAGATGCATTTAACGCACAATTTGAAGAACAATTACAACAACAAAAACAAGGTCTACAAGCTTTACAGGAAGGTGACGCTAGAGCTGTAGCTTCTGGAGTCGGTAGAGTTGGTGCTTTAGCTGGTCAACAAGGTGAGCAAACTAGAATTGCAATGGGTGAAGCTTTGTATGCAAACGATAAAATGAAAGCAGACTCAAAAGAAAGAGTCAACCAAAACCTAATAGATATTAATGTAGGAGGTGCGGCTGACGCTTCAGCACGAGCTAGAGATCAAAGAAAATTAGAGCAAGCAGGAATGCAAACAGCTGTAGGAGGATTACAGTCTGCTGTAGGCGCAGGAAAAGATATTATTAAAGCTTACGGAAAGAATAAGGCAGATAGAGTTGGTAATAGGCTTTATAATTCTATTGGGGAATCAGATATGAAAAATTTAACAGATTCAGGATTAGACGAAACAGATATTAGAACAAAATTAGGAAATATACCTGGTATAGAAAACATGACTAGAGCAGAAATAAACGTTATAATTGAACAAATAAAACAAGGTACGTTTGACTTTAACTTTGATGCAAGCTTAGATAATACCCCAGTAGTAGGTTCTCAAAGTGCTGCACCAACGGTTAGTGCAGGTATATCAGCACCTATCATTACAGATTAATAAAAATTTATTATGGCAGATAAAAAAGGAAATAGGTATTCGGTATATCAAGGTTTAGATTCAGATCCTTCTATAAATTGGGGAACAGTTGCAAGCACTATAAGTAAACAGCTTACATTATTAAAAGAAACAAAAGTTGCAGAAAGAGACGCTATAGATAAAGAAACTCAAAACCAAATGGATCAGTTGAACAAACTTCCAGATGTAAATGATCGTTCTTTGTCTAAAATTGTTTTAGAGGCTAGTGACCGGTCAAAAGAATATTTAAGAAGAGAGATGGCTTTAGTCAAAAGAGGTTTAAGGAAACCTAAAGACTATTCTTTATTTATGCAATCACAAAAAAACGGATACTCTGATTTTGGCAATGTAGTTAAGAATTGGGATAAATGGAATAGTGCTAAAATGGAAGCAATTTCTAACGGAACTCAATCCGAATTAGATATGTTTACTGCTGAAGATATTGAATCTTTCGGTAATTTAAAAAACAAAACAGTAATGACTAACCCGGCTAACGGACAACTTCAAGTTGTTAGTATGCAGGAAGATAAAAATGGAAATTTTACAGTTATGCCTAATGCAGGTAAGAACCCAGAAGCTTTTGCAAATCCTGGATCTATAAACTCTAGAATGAGTTTTGATGAAAAGAAAAAAGATACTACTGCTTTGGTGTCTGCTGAAACGGCAGAAATTGCTAGAGTAGTTTCAGCTGGAAGAAGTGAAAATGGAGTGGTTACAACTATGGAAGACTATAGACAATCTGATTCATTTGACACTTGGAAAATAGAAACTACAGCAAAACTAACCAGTAACGTATATGATACCACGCAAGTATTAACACAAAACGGATATGTTTTAGGTAGAACAGAAGCAGAGGCTAAAAAAAAATGGGAGTCTCAATATGGAACTGGTGAAGGCGCAAAGCCTTTTGACGCATCTAAGTTTATAAAAGTAAATATGTCAGGAGAAAAACCTGTGCCTCAGTTAAGCGATTCTCAAGTTAACGAAGCCAAGGAAATTGTTGGAAATAAAATTGAATCACAATTAGATTCTATACAAGAAAAAAGTCAAGGGTTTAAAGATTCTGCTGATGATAACAAAAGAAAAGATGAAGATACGGATGATGTTGGATACATTAAAGAGTTAGATATAATAATGCATGGTGATTCTTTAGAGGCTGAAGCGGCGTTAAAGAGAAGAATTGACACAAAAAATCAAGATCCTAATACTCCACTAGATGAAAAGATTGTTAGTTTTGAAATAACAGACGATCAAATTATATTAAGAAGAGCTAAGGGAGATCCTTTAACAATAGACAGGGTGGCCGACACTGGCGTAGTGGATGATCCTAAAACTGCTGAAGATGAATCGATTAGAACTTTATCTAACTTAGATGATGTTGTAGCTATTAATGATTTAATTAGTCCTAAAAAATTAAGCAGAGGTAGAATAGAAAATCTGATAGAAAAAGAAGGAATAACTTTAGGTAAAAGAAGAAAAGGCGGCGTTGGTTCTAAGGTAGGAAAATCTGAAATCCCTGCTACAACACCTACAACTTTAGCGCCAGACGGCACTTCTTTATCAAGTCAGCTGATTGATAAATTCGATGAAAAGCTAGGAATGACGGACAGTGATAATTTTATTAAATCCGAAGTAACAGCAGCGGTTCAAAAATTTATGCCGGCAGAATTATCTAAAGAGCTGAGTGATAATCCTTCTTTATATGGGCCAACAACCATCAAAAAAGTTCCTAACATGGAACAAATGGAGCTTACTATAGGTGGGGAATCTGTAATAATAAACACTAACACAGGAGCCTCTACTGCTACAATAGTAGAAAAAATAAATGAAGCGATGAATAAAGCTAGAGAAAAAGTTAACAAAAATAGAACTAGCTCAAAATTAAATAAGAAAAATAATAAAGATAAACCTTCTTTATTAGAGTGGAGAAAAAATAACCCTGGAGGTTTAGTTGCTGACTGGAAAAAAGACACAGGTAGATAATAACTTATACAGATGGACGAACAATTATTACAAGATTTATTTGATCTAACTACAGAAGGAGCTTTTTCAAGCTTTGAAGAATTTAAAAGTTTTATTGAAACTGATGGAGAAAATGCGTTTAATGATATTTATGAGCTCACCATAGATGGGGCTTTTGCAAGTCAAGATGAATACAACACATTTGTAAGCCCTTTAAAAAAAAAAGACTCTTCTCAATCAACTGTCATTTCTCCTCAGGAAAATACGGAATTACCTTCACCTACCGAAACAACTCCTGTTTCATCGGAATTACCTGGACAAGCTGAAGAGATAAATATATCAGGTGTAAATGCGCCTGGCGCAGAACCAGAAGGCCAAGAAGAAATAGACGAAATAATACTTGATACCCAAACATCTGATGAAGGTATAACTGAAATAGATTTGTCAGGAGAAAGATATGGTAAAAACATAGATTCAGGAGAAGATAAATTTTGGTTTGAAGAGATGCTAGGCAACGTTCCTGTTGTCGGTGAAGTCACAGATTTTTTTGGAGACATGCTTAGGGCTGGGGAACAAGGGTATTCTCAAGGTGGAACTATTGATGACGCAATGTCTGTCTTTGCACAAGGATCAAGTATGTCTAATAAAGACATGGCTCAATATATAGCGGCAGTAAAGAAGATGGATAGTATGCCAATGAGTGATGAAATGAAATCATTTAATAAAATTTACAAAAACAACGGCGGAGGTATATTAGGATTTATATTAGGAGTAGGACAAAACCCTACAGTAACAGGACAACTTTTAGTTTCTTCAATCGCTTCAATGGTAAACCCTACTGTTTTAGGTGGAGGCGCTGTTGGTGCTGGATTGGGCGCTGGCGCTGGTGCAGCGGCAGGTTCAGTCGGAGGCCCTTTAGCTGTGTTTACAGCAGCAGGAGGAGGTATAGCAGGGGGATTGATGGGTATGGGCTCTACTTTGGAATTTGGTTTATCTTATACGGAATTTTTAAGAGAAGAGATTACTAAAAAAGGATTGAAGTTTGATCAAGAAGGAATTAGAAAAGTATTAGACGATCCTGAAGCGGTGCAAAGTATTAGAAATAGAGCAGCCGCTAGAGGATTAGTAATTGGGGCTATAGACGGGCTTACCGCAGGAGTAGCTGGTAAAGTGGGAGCCTCTCTTACTAAAGCAGGAATTGCAGCTGGAAAGTCTGCTGTAAAAGCTGGAGGTAAAGGAGCGTTAGCAACTACAGCTATTGAAGCGGCGGGAGGCGCAGGAGGAGAAGCGGCAGCAAGAGCGGTTACGGGACAAGAAATGGATGTAGCTGAGATAGGTTTTGAAGGTATAACTGGACAAGCTTCAGGAGTTTTAACAATACCTCAGGCTGCTTTTGGAATGTCAAGCACAGATGTTATAAAAAAAGGATATAATGAGGGGATGAATATTTTTAAACCACCGGTTTATAAAATAGGTAAAGACAAAATGACTAAGGCTCAAATAGAAAAATTTGTAGACACAGCTACATTGGAAGAAATAGAAACTATTCAATTTGATGTTACAAACGATCCTGTATTAGAGCAAAAAATAAAGAATTTAAAAGTAAAAGCTGAAAACAATAAGATTTTAAATTCTAAAATACAAGGACAGGATAGGGCTGATATTTTAGATTTAGAAGTTCAGTTGGCTAATTTAGGTAATCTTGAAATGGAGTCTACTAAAATAGAAGCTCAGCAAATTAAAAGCAAAATAAAAGAAATTACTGAAAGAGCTTTAGAACCTGGTATAAATGAAAAAATTACTCTTGAAGAATTAAATGAGCCAGACACTTTTACTCACAGAACAATGAGTAAAGATGCAATTACTACTTGGGCTGATGGAGATCAAGTGATTGGGAAAAAAGAAGATTTAAATGATTTTGATTCCAGAGTACCTAAAAACCCATTAGAAGCAGCAGCAAAAAAAGAAGGGTTTAACAGGCAGTCTCCTAATTTCCAAAAAGGTGGTGTTTATTCTGGAAAGGTAAAACCTGGAGAGTTTGTTGTCGTTACTAAAGGAGATAATAAATTTATACCGAGTGCAAGTTTTCAAAACAGAGAAACTTTTGAAAAAAGCGGTGGAATATCAACTTTAAAACCAGATTCGAGACAATTGTCTAATTTTGATTTATATCAAGTAAATGAAAATGGAGAGTTAGTAAAACAAAATTGGAATAACTATAAAACAAATAAAGATGCCATTCAAGTCAGAAAAGCAGAGGGCGTGGATGTACGCCAACAAACCGGAGATGGCCAAAAGGTGGTCAAAGGAGACACCACCGGGGCCGTTACCAACCAGAGCCAAAAAGAAACAGAAGGTCAAACGCAAAACAAAGAGACGGAAGTAGACCCTCTTGCTATAAACGACAGTGACTCTGTTAAAAAAGAATCATACGGGTTTACAAGAGAACGTATAGAAGGTCAGCCAGATGAAAACTTTACAATTGAAGTAGTTACAAATAAAGATGGGAGTAGAATTTTTAGATATAAACTAGAAGATGGAAGTATTTATACTACAGAGAAAGTGTCTAAAAATAATACACTTACTAATGAACAGTATATTGAAGTAAGTGAAACAGTTGAGCCTGGAACTTTAAAGCTTACAGAGACTGTAGAAGGATTTGAAAATATTGCTAATAAAAGCGCTGTAGCCAGAAGAAAAAAACTAATAGCAGAACAAAATAAACAAAGCACTTTAGTAGCGGGTCAAGAACAAATAAGGGAAGATATTTCTAAACCATACATTGCTGGAAACACGGAAGTGAAGTTTAATCCTGATGGGACTGTAAAAGAGATTTTAAAGAAAGGAACTAAGACTCCAGCCAGTAAAGTTGCTAAATCAAAAGCTGAAAAAAATGTATTAAAAAATAAAATTGATGTAAATGCTGGTAAAATATTTACCCCAAGCAATGATTCTACAATTACACCAAAACAATATACTAATGAGGTAGCGGAAAACTCCACAAACGTAAGACAAATAGCTGAAGCTATAAAACAAGAGAAGGCTAGAGTTAAAGGACTTTCTAAAAATGAACAAATTGAAGCTATAGATCCAGATGGTATTTTAGGTTTACAAATTAGTGAGCAAGATTTTGTTAGATTTGGAGACCCTAGTTTAATTACTAAACAAATAAGAAGAAATTGGTTTAAAAAGACAAAAGATGGGCCTGTAAAAAATGACATAGATACAGTGGTAATGGAAATGCCTGGTTATGAGGTCGGAGTAAATGATAAGGAATATGTTCAAAAAGTAATAGATTTTATTGTAGAAAATCCTACGAGAAAAATTAGTATACAAAAAGGTAAGCCTGCGGTTGTCAAAGAGTTAGAGACTAGATTTAAAGAATTAACTGGAATTAATCCTACTCCTAGTAATATAGATACGGTTGTGGCTATAAATCCTGACGCTACACCTTTAGTAGATATTCAAGAACAAGATAAAGCTCAGGTTAAAATTGCTCAAGAGCCAACAAAAAATAAAAAAGGTGTTAAAAATCCTAAAAAAATATTAGGAAAAGATAAAGAAAAGAAAGTTACAGTTAATGAAAAAACTGCGCTTAAAGATCAAATAAAATTAGAAGCTAAAGCGGCTAAAGAAGCTAAAAGGTCTGTAATAACAGAACAAAAATTAAAAAGAAAACGTAAAATAGCTAAGAAAAATATTGGAGCTAAATTAGGGGTTATTAGTGTAGACTTAGACACAGCTTTACAAACTTTATTTAGTATTGATCCAGACTTAATTCCTGACAAACAACTTGATTCTTATGCTGATTTAGTAAAAGAATTTGGAGATAGCAAAAAGGTTCTAGACCTTAATGATAAAGCGGTTACTTTAGAAAAGGCTGTTGATATTATAAATGCAGTAGAAATGGAGGTTGAAGTGGATGAAGAAGGGGTTTTGGTTAAAGAAGAAAAGATAGATAATTATGATTTAAACCAGGAAGTTAAAGAGATACGAGCAAATAAAATTACTAACGAAGAATTAAACAACATTCCTGATTCCAGATCAAGAGAAATTGCTAGAGAAATAAGTAAGTTTAGTAAACAAGATATAGATGGTTTAGTAAAAGAAAACAAAAAAGGAGAAAAAAATTACAGTTTAGTAAACACTTTAAAAGCAGTTAAAAATAATATAAAAAATGGATTTGTTCCTAAAGCTGCATTAGATGTGTTAACAGAAGTAAATTCTAATAAAGCTAAAAATAAAGTTGCTCCTAAAATTAAAGCTGTAACTAAAGCGGGAGTGTACAGGCATTTAAGAAGTTTTTATAATTCAGCAAAAGTTGCTATTACTAGTAATTCACCTTCAGGCAAGAATTTATTATTAGATAGGTTAAGATCATCACCTACGTTTTTTATAGACGATATATTTGGAAACTTTAACAGTAAAACTATTTACAACAATACATTTAAAAAACTAGCCGTAGCTTACGAAAGTTTTAAGACAGGAGTAGCAAGAGCTGAAAATAAAATTAAAGATGCCGACAAGCTTTTAAGTCCAGGGTTTTTAAAAGGTAGCAGGAATAAAACTGTAAAAGCAAAATATAAATTAAGAATACTTCAATTACAAAGAGAATATTTATCTAATATTGTTGATGGTAAAGCTAACCCTAAAGCACCGCCAGCCTTAGCTTTTATAGACGCTACTATGCAAGCTATAAAAGATGGAGAGGCTCTAAGTCCTAGTGATTTAAAAATTTTACAAGAATTAAGAGCTGAATTTTTAGTTGATAATGAAATTAGTTTAGACAAGTTAAATAAATCTTTAACACCAAAAGAAAAGAAAGCTTTAGCTTTATATGACGAAGTAAGTGCTTCTACGGCTGAAAAAGCTGTATTTATATCTTCTACTTTATATGGTAATAGAGTTAATTTGTTAAATGATTATACTCACCATTCTGTATTAACAACAGATCCAGATGCTGATTTAAATTTAAAATCAAGTAAATTTGTAAACTCAAGCACAAGCACAAAAGCAGGGACTATAGTTGAGAGAACTCCTGGCGCAAAACCTATTAGTTTTGATCCTTCGTATTCAGCGCTTAGAGGAGTGCAAGAGACTCTGTTAGATTATGAAATGACTCAAATAAACCGAGAGGTTGCTAAAACGGTGAATAAAATAAAGTCAGAAATTAAAGCAGATCCAAATAGTACAATGGCTCAGAATAATGCTGCAAACGCATTAGTAAAATCTTTAAACGAAGTAAATGAAGTCTTATTTAAAAACACTTTTACAGACGTAAGTTCTGGGGACGCTGTATTAAATAGAATAAAAACATTAGGGTATCAAGCATCGTTAGCTTCAATTCCTAGGGCAGTAGCTGAATTAGCGGGGAACATGGGTATGATGTTAAAAAACCCTGTTGCATCAGCTAGAGCTTTTAAAAACTTTGGAGGGCTAACTTTAGACCCTAGAAACACCACTCTTGGAATGGATATTATGGACAACCTAGACTCGTCTGAAACATCTAAATTATTTGACACTGAAGCTATGCAGTCTAAATATTCTAATATGACAGATTTCATGCAATCGTCTCAATCAACCGGCAACGCAGTTAATCCTGTTCAAAATGCTATGGGAATAATTTTAAACTTAGGAGTTAAACAAACTGCTGCTGGAATAAATACAATGGCTAATAAATTAATGTCTTATCCAGATCAAGCTATATCTAGACCTTTATGGTTTGGATCTTTTGCTGATTCTTTTGCTAAAGCCACTAAAGAGTTAAACGGTAAAGAAATTAAACTAACAGTGGAAGACTATAAAAAAATTGGCGATGGAACATCTCAGTATTTAACTCCAGAATTTAAAGAAGCAAGAGAAAGAGCTAAAAATTCTGCTGATGCAAATGCTGTAACAGTAGCTACTTCTACAAATCCTTATAATAATATATTAAAAAATATGCCTCGTACTACTGACAAAGGATTTTTCAAACCCTTGTATCGTCAAGCTAACTCTTACATGGCTAGGTTTAGTTTGTTTGAATACGGAACTGCTAGAAACGCAATAGGAGCTTTGTATAAATCAGGAGACATAAGTAAGCCTCAGGCGGCAGGGTTGTTATCTGGAGTGATATTTAGAATGTCGTCTTATGTTGCGGTTTATAGTGTATTAACTTCAATAATGGACGAAGAATTGTTTGATGCAAAAGATGACAAGGAAGAAGATTTTGAAGATATTTTAACAAGACAAACTGTGGGATCAGTATTAACTTTATTAACAAGGGGTAACTTAGGTAATATTCCTTCTATTCCTATAAATTTTTTACTAGAGACTATGGTTAATGAGCCATACTTAGGAGATTTAAGAAATAATGAAGAGTATGATGCTTACAAGCATTCTATAGTTTTTAGTCAATTAAATAAAGAAGATTTACAAAAAAAGAATTTAGCTGAGATTGGAATGAAAATATTCGCAGGCCCTTATGGCCCTATGTTAGCTACAGCATTAAGGACTGGTAAGTTAGCTATAAGATCTCAGTTTAATAAAACCCAAGAATCCCGAGATAAAAATTTAGAAGAGCTTACTAATAGAATGGCTTTTGAAGCGTTAGGTAATTCAGGTTTAGTTCCTTTCTATAAAGATATAAGAAGAGCTCTTGTTAAGAAAAGATTTAATCAACCAAAACCTCTAACTAAAACACAATTAAAAGAATTAAAGAAAAATTACCCTGAATACTTTCAGGATGGTGGAACTAGTAATTCAGCTAGGTCAAGAAAATCTAGACCTACAAAAAGTAAGAAAAAAAGTAGACCTTCAAGATCATGAAACATTTTGACGAACATACTTTAATGTTACAAAGCTATTACGTTATAACTAATAAAGTTGGTTACGAGCAATTACTAAATAGAGATATAAAAGTTACTTTGATATTTGATCCTACTGATGAGTATGATGACAGAAGCGAAGTGTTTGACGAATTAATTGAATACTTTGAAGACCTGGAAGAATATGAAAAATGCGCAGAGCTTTTACATTCTAAAAATTTAATGAATGATTTGTCGGAGGTGTGATGATTTAATGAATCATCAAGGTTCTAAGCAAAACGGA
>Ga0307488_10005276_pt1 | contig 10687 bp, 8 predicted proteins | sample SB02metaG_FD_202248 | JGI IMG/M metagenome (GOLD analysis project Ga0307488, IMG submission 202248) | Sea-ice brine microbial communities from Beaufort Sea near Barrow, Alaska, United States - SB 0.2 | ecosystem: Environmental > Aquatic > Marine > Coastal | place: USA: Alaska | collected 2017-05-06
GCGTAATCTGTGACATGGCGCAGTGGTTCGGCGACCAACGGCACCGCTGCCTTATCAAAAACAGTCTGGGTGTGAATCTCGAAGCAGTGCATATTCAGGCGCAGACCATTCACCAACAGTCGTACCAGTTCTTTGCGAACCGCTTCAATAGCGCCGTCCGGGACACTGCTGGGGACCTGCTGAATATAGATGGTGGGTTGCTGGCGACGCGTTTCATCCGGCGCCAGGCGGGTCAACAGCGCTACCAGCGGATTGATAAACGGCAGGAAAATCACAACGCCCAGCAGGTTGAACAAAGAATGAAACATCACCAGGGTAAATAACGCATCCTGGACACCCAGCCACTCGCGGATGACGTATATCAACAGGGGCATGCCTGCGAGCGCAATGCCTGCTGTGACAAGATTAAAGACCACATGCGCATAGGCAACCCGGTGCTTTTCCGGCCCACCCCCAAGGGCGCCGATAAGCACGGTGCTGGTGGTGCCCAGATTGGCCCCAACGACAATGGGCAGTGCATCACCTATGGAGATAACGCCGGCGTGCAGGGCGCTGAGGATCACCAGCATCACTACCGAACTTGACTGCACCAACATGGTAAACAGGGCGCCACCAATAAAATACAACAGCAGGGGTTGATCCCGCAGAATGCTGGTATCGACCTGTTCGGCAAAGTACCCCAGCGAGCTGGTCAAGGCGCCAAGCCCCATCAACAGTAAGCCCAGACCCAGCAACAGATTACCCAAAAAATGCGGGCGTTTGCCCGCTGCCAGAAATACAGTGGCCAAGGCCCCGAAGGCCACCATCGGTTCAGCAAGCCCCACCAGGTCAAGTTTGAAACCGAGCACAGCTAACATCCAGCCAGTCACTGTGGTGCCCAGATTACTGCCGAGTATGACGCCCAGGGCATTGCGCATCTCGAGTATGCCGGCACCGACAAATGCCAGCACTATCAGCCCAACCAGCGAACTGCTCTGCAGAAAAGCAGTAATGCCAGTGCCGGTCATCACGCCCTTGAGGGGCGTGTCTGTGTAACGCTGCAGGAACTTTTTCAGGGACTTGGAACCCAGACCTTGCAACCCTTGCTCCAGCAGATGCATGCCCAGCAGAAACAGGCCGAGGTTGGCTGCGCCGCGCCACAAGTCAAAGCTATCAGTCATGGGTCCAGCCTATGGGAGAGGGTTGGCTTCAGGGCAGATCATAACAATGTTTGCTGCACACCACAGCCAGTTTGGATAGCCCGCTGCTCGCCACAGGGCTCGGTGGGCGGCAAAAGACCTGTCGGTAGAGTTCTAAACAGCGGGCCATAAAGTTATAGTGACTCCTCGTTTGCGACCGGAAGCCATACATGAACCTCGAAAAAGTCATCTTTGCCTTTACCATCATTCTGGCCCTGACCCTGAATTTTGGCTTTTTTACCGGTGATATCGACAATCCCAGTCATCACAATGTGTATGAGCTGTATCTGGCCATTTTTGTTAATGCCGTGGCGACGATTCTCAAATTTGGCGATCGTACCCATATGGGCGCGGTGTTGCTGGCGGCCAGCCTGGTGGCAGATATCCAGCTGGTGGCAGCTGCTGCGGTATGGGGTGTTGCCGTGTATGCAACAGAAACCGGCCTGACACCATCGGTCACCGCCAGCATTGTCTCACTGGCAGGTGGGGCGGTGATTGCCAACACCATCTCCGTGGCGCTATTGGTGATCGAGACGGTGATGCTGCGCCGCTGAGACAATAGAGAATGCCCATTACTCTTCGCCTGCCAATATCCAGCCCCGCCTATCATGAATAGCGTTATTTTCCTGATCCTGCGGCAGATGCGCGCACCCTTGCTGTTGCTCTCCGCAGTGTATGCCATTGCGACGCTGGGCCTGACCCTGATACCCGGCATGGACGATCAGGGCCAGGTTTGGTACATGGACTTTTTCCATGCCTTTTATTTTGTGACCTTTATGGGTACCACCATCGGTTTTGGTGAGATTCCCTACGCTTTTACCGATGCCCAGCGCATGTGGGCCTTAATCTTCATCTATATCACCGTGGCGACCTGGATTTATACCATCGGCGCCCTGATTCGCCTGTTGCAGAACGAAACCCTGAAGAACGCGCTGGCGGAATACCATTTCCAGCGCCAGGTGCGGAACATCAGTGAACCCTTTTTTGTCGTCTGTGGCTACGGCGATACTGGCAGCCAACTTGTGAGCTCCTTGCGCAAGCGCCTGCTGGCGGCGTCGGTGTTGGACATTAAGCAGGGCGCTATCGATAACCTGATGCTCGCCGAACATCCCATGTTTGTGCCCGGCCTGCAGGCCGACGCCAGCGACCCGCGTAACCTGCTGCTCGCCGGCATCAACCATCCGCTGTGCAAGAGTGTGGTGGCCCTGACAGATGACAATGCCGTTAACCTGCATATTGCCATCACGGTAAAAGTTCTGAATCCGAGCTTACAGGTCATCTGCCGGGCTGATACCAAAGAGGTAGAAGCCAACATGGCGTCTTTTGGGACGGACTACATTATTGACCCCTTTGATACCTTTGCCAAAGACCTGGCGCTGTCCATACATTCCCCTTACCAGTTCATGTTGAATGCCTGGTTTCGCGGTGAGAGTGGCCGTCGACTGACCGATGTAGTGCAACTGCCGCAGGGCAGGTGGGTGTTGTGTGGTTTTGGTCGGTTTGGCCAGGCGATTCACCGCGAGTTGTTAGACGAGGGTATCAAGCTGCAGGTTATTGAGCCGTCAAAATCCAGCAAAAATCTGCCTGTCAGTGCCATTATCGGCAATGGCACTGAAGCTGTAACCCTGAACCAGGCCCATATCAGCGAGTCAGTGGGCATTATCGCTGGCGCGGATGACGATTCCAATAATCTGTCTATTATTGTTACCGCCCGTGAGTTGAACCCAAGCCTGTTTGTTGTCGGTCGCCAGAACGCCCATACTAACAAAGCCTTGTTCGCCCATTCCGGCGCGCAAATTGTCATGGAGTCCAGTGAGGTGCTGGCCAGCAAGATCCGCTCCCTGCTGACTAACCCTCTGGTGGATGCTTTCCTGAGCCTGGCAAGAGCCCATGATGATGAATGGGCCAGGGCGCTGACGGAAAAAATTCGCGGCATATCCCCCTGGGTGGTACCCGAAGTCTGGGAAGTCACCATCAATGAGGACAACGCCCACGCCGTAGCCGCAGCGGTAGGCGCGGGCACTGAGGTCAGGATCGAACATCTGATCAATGATCACCGTGACCGCGACGTCAGCCAGCCTATGCTGGCACTGCTGCACAGCAACGAGCTAGGCACCTTTTGCATGCCGTCAGGGCATACGCATTTGGGCCTCAATGACAAGCTGCTGTTTGCCGGTAGCGCCCAGTGCCGACGCAACATGTTGTGGAATCTGCAGAACGAAACAGCCCTGGGTTACGTGCTTACCGGTGATATCGCGCCGCAGACGGCCCTCGGTCGGTTATTCAGGAAGTGGCAACTGGGGCGCCAGCAGAGCCTCCCATAGGCGCCGCCTGCAGCCACGCTGCCGTTGCGGCAGCTGCGTCCAGGTAAGCATCCGGGGCCTGTGGGCCGCGTTTGAGTCGTTGAAAACTATGGTCAGCACCGGCGAGTAGGTGCAACCGTGCCAGCGGCAGTTGTGCCACTACAGCCGTCAGCAGATCGGTCCTCGCGAGTCCGTCCCGACTACCACTAAGAAACAGCTGTGGCACCACCAATGCTGGCAGATGAGCCGCGCGTTTAGTCGCCGGCTGGGCTGCCGGATGCAGGGGGAAAGAACAGTAAACCAGTCCCTGGCAACAGGGCAGCCCCTGTTCCTGTTGGGCATGGACAAAGTGAGATGCCATCCGCCCACCAAAAGAATGGCCGCCCAACAATAAGGGTAGTTGCGGCGCCAGTTGGCGCGCCTCGACCATGGCCGCGGCCAATGTTGCCAGACACACCGCCCGACTGTTTGGCGGTCGCCTGGTGGGCCCCTGCATAAACGGAAAGTTGAACCGCAGGGTAGCGATGCCGACGCTGGCAAAGGCAGCAGCCAGCGCGGCCATATGGCTGTGTGCCATATTCGCGCCGGCACCGTGAGCCAACACCAGCAGGGCCCGAGCGCTGGCGACCGGCTGATACAGTGCGGAAACCGGTGGCGTCACGGCATCCACCGCCAGCGTCAGGGGTTGAACGGGCACTTCGCGCACATCGGGCATAGCAACTCCAGCACCAGGGTAGCTCCAAGGGGCAGGCAGTATGGCAATTCCACCCCAGTCCGACAACGGCTGTTAAAAGGCGCGAACATTCGCGTATGATGACTGCTGCATTTTTCCTGCGGCGTCACTCCACAGGGCAGCAGCCCCACATACCTCCCAACTGATGAGGGATCAACACAATGTCCAGCGGCACCGGATCCCCAGCCAAGGCGATATTGTATGCATTCCTGGTTAACACGGGCATTGCCTGCGCCAAACTGGCGGCCGCCATCTACACGTCGTCCGGCAGTATGCTTGCCGAAGCCATTCATTCCATGGCCGACTCTGGCAACCAGGTGTTACTGTATATTGGCCTTCGCGGCGCCGAGCGACCGGCAGACGCCAACCACCCTATGGGTTATGGCAAGCTCGGCATGACCCCTGGCATCACCATAGAAACTGCCGTCGACCACATCAACCGGCTCGAGGCAAGAATCAAGGCAGAACACCCCACGGTTGGCTGGTGTTTTATTGAACCCGACAACAAAGATTAGGTGCAGCGGTGTTTTACGGATGGAAAATCGTTGCGGCGCTGTTTGTTATTCTGGCCTTTTCATCAGGTCTGGGCTTCTACGTGCACTCAGTCGTGTTGCAGGCGCTGGCAAGCGAAAAAGGTTTTCCTATCACCATCGCCTCAACCGCCGTGTCGATCTTCTTCCTCGCCAGTGGCGTTGCCGGTATCTTTATTGCGGCGCTGCTGGAAAAGTATGATGTGCGGCTGGTAGTCAGTGCCGGGGCAATTCTCGCCAGCATCTGCCTTGGCAGCATTGGCGCAGTAGAAACCCAAGCGCAGTTATTTGTCCTGTACACATTATTTGGCATCGGCTTTTGCGCCTCGGGTCTGTTGCCGGCAACCACGCTGGTGGCGCGCTGGTTTCACACCCAACGGGCGCGGGCCCTGTCCATTGCCTCCACGGGACTGTCGGTGGGCGGGATTATTGTCACCCCAGCCAGCGCCACCCTGATTGAGTCCCAGGGCATGGTGGTGGCGAGTCCCATACTGGGCATGGCGTACTTTTTGGGGGTCCTGCCGCTGGGCTTACTGGTGCTGCGCTCCTGGCCAGCTGACCTGGGGATGGATGCAGAAGGCACGGATATCGCCAATCCCGTCAGTGCCGCATCACTGGGCATGACCTTCCAGCAGGCCACCAAAGACAGTTATTTCTGGCGCCTGAGTCTGGCCTACATATTTGTCATGCTGGCCCAGGTGGGTGGCATTGCCCACCAGTATGGCCTGGTCAGTGAGCAGATGAGTGGCCGTGATGCGGCCCTGGCCCTTGGTGTCTTACCGCTGTTCAGTATCATCGGGCGGCTTGGCGGTGGGGTGCTGATAGATCGCCTGGATGCCCGCACCTTTACCATGATCATGATGCTGCTGCAGGCACTGTCACTGGCCTGCATGGGTTATTTTGGCAATCCTGCAGGACTGCTGCTGGGCCTGGCCCTGTTTGGCATTACCGTCGGCAACCTGCTGATGTTGCAACCCCTGCTGCTGGCATCACGCTATGGCCTGTTGCAATACAGCCGAATCTACGCGGTATCGAACCTGCTGACTATGGTCGGCATCGCCGTCGGGCCAATTGCCATGGGCTACCTGTTCAGCGCGGCCGGAAACTATAGTCTTGCCTACCTGGCTGCCGCAGCTTCCGGGCTGTTCGCCTGCCTGATATTCTGGGGTGGCACAGACAAGCTTCCTGAGGCATCATCCTGACTCATCCGGCAAGCATCAACCCACCTCATACCTGCCTATAAGTTTGCGACATTTAGGTATGTATAAGAGGCACCATGAATGTAGTATTGCCGGCACGACGAGCAGAACTTATAACCATAAGAAGACGAGAGGAATACGCTGATGATGGATTTAGACATACCCGAACGCTTAGTACCCGTTCGCGACAAGATTGATACTTTTGTCCGATCCAAGGTTGATCCGCTGACAGAAGAGTTTCAGAACCTGGTTGGTGCCGATGGTGACCGTTGGGCTTTGAGCGCCCGCCAGACAGAAATCATGGACGGCCTGAAGGCCGAAGCCAAGGCCGCTGGCCTGTGGAACTTCTTCCTGCCAGAAAGCCAGGGTGGAGCAGGGGTTTCCAACCTCGAATATGCCCACTTGGCTGAAGTCATGGCGCGTAACCCAATCGCCTCAGAAGTTTTCAACTGTGCGGCCCCAGACACGGGCAACATGGAAGTGCTGGAGCGTTATGGCACAGAAGCCCAGAAGAAAGAATGGCTGGAGCCCCTGCTGGAAGGCAAGATCCGCTCCGCATTTGCCATGACAGAGCCAGATGTAGCGTCGTCAGACGCCACTAACATTGCCACCAGCGCCGTGCTCGAAGGTGACGAGTGGGTCATTAATGGTTCTAAGCATTATATTTCCGGTGCCGGCGACTCACGCTGCAAAATCATGATCACCATGGTTGTGACCAACCCGGAAGCACCAAAGCACCTGCGCCAGTCACAGATTCTGGTACCAATAGATGCTAAGGGTGTGACTGTTGTTCGTCCTATGTACGTGTTTGGCAAAGACGATGCGCCCCACGGCCATATGCATATCACCTTCGACAATGTTCGCGTACCAAAAGCCAACATCCTGCTTGGTGAAGGTCGCGGTTTTGAGATCTCCCAGGGTCGTCTCGGGCCAGGACGTATTCACCACTGCATGCGTTCAATTGGTGTCGCCGAGCGTGCCCTTGAGTTGCTGTGCAAGCGCGCCCTGTCGCGAACTGCTTTCGGCAAGCCTCTGGCAGAACTGGGTGGCAACTACGACGTTATCGCTGATTCCCGTATCGAGCTCGACATGTGCCGCCTGGCGGTACTCAAAGCGGCTTATATGATGGACACCATTGGTAACAAAGAAGCCCGTAAATATATCTCTGCCATTAAGGTTTCAGTACCTAATATGGCACTGCGGGTTATCGACCGTGCGATCCAGATCCATGGTGCACTGGGTGTATCTCAGGATACGCCACTGGCCGCAATGTGGATGGGCCAGCGGACCTTACGTCTGGCTGACGGTCCGGATGAAGTTCATCGTCGGGTTATTGCTCGCGAAGAGCTGAAAAAATACCAATAGTTTTGTCCTCGCCGAGCGCTGAGTCAGTACCTAACAGGTACACAAGCCGCCCGGCAGGTGCAAACAATGGTGATCATCCAGAGTGATCAAAACGGGGGCGCTAATGCGCCCCCGTTCTGTTCTGCGACGCGGATTTCTGCTACTGCCCCCAGTCGATCTTGCGTTTACGCGCAGTTCTCGCTTAAATACGGCTTTTTCGAGGGTATTTGTGTGGCTTTGTGTGTCCCAATACATTCTTGGCTGAAAGCCTGCCCCGCGCCGTCAGACGCACCTTCTCCTGCTGTCCTGCCCGCTCTACTCAGTGGCTTTCACGCCTTAGTGTTGTGCCTGTTACTTGGACTGCCAGCCGTTGCACTCGCAGAAAGCGCCCCAGAATCTGGTCGTGACATATTCTACGGCGAACCTGGGCAGGCCGAGCCCGAACTGCAAACCCTCGATATCTATGTGCCTGATAAAACCAAGCTGCGCCCGGTAGTGCTTTATGTTCACGGTGGCGGCTGGGTGTTTGGCGATAAGTCCGAAGTGCTGGCAAAACCAGCCTACTTCAACAGTCAAGATTTGGCATTTGTCTCCATGAACTACCGCCTGCGCTGGGATTACACTCTGTTTGACCAACTAGAGGATGTGGTCGGCGCTATCAAGTGGATCCGTGACAACGGCCCGGCACAGGGACTGGACCCGAGCCGAATCATTCTGATGGGCAATGGCGCAGGGGCCCACCTGGTGTCACTGGTTGCCACTGACCCGGTCTACCTGGCCGCTGCCGACATGCTCCCAAAGGATATCCGCGCTGTCGTCTCGATCGATAATTTCAGTTTTGATATACCACGGGTCATGTCCGAACTGGGTAGCTTCCTGCAACGTCGCCAGCACGAACTGATTTTCGGCACCACCGACAGTGTCTGGCAGGCGGCATCGCCCATCAGCCATCTGCAGCAGGGCCGTGCTGTGCCAGGATTTGTCCTGATGTATCCCACCAGCAGTGTCGAAACCCAATTGCAGACCCAGGGCTTTGCCCGGCAATTGGTTAAGACAGGCAACACCCCCATCCTTATCCCCGCTGTTCCTGCGGGTAGCCGCCCCATTGATGCCGAACTGGGCGTTGCGGGAGATGTTGCCACCCAAGCGCTGATGACCTTCCTGCGCGCGCTTCTTTAGAACTGCCGACAAATGGCAACGCATACTACCTGGCGACCCGCTAAGCGCCGGGTCGGGCGCCGGGATGGGCACTTGCAGCTTCTGACATTGCGACGGCTTGCGCTGCTGACCTGCCTCTGCTGGCCCTTGTTGGCCAGTGCCGGTCAGATCAGTCTGTGGCGCATCCAACATGGTCAGGCAACGCTCTACCTGCTTGGTTCCATCCATGCTGTCAGAGCCGATATGTATCCTTTACCAGAGGCTATGGACAGTGCCTTTGCCGCCGCAGACCAAGTGATCTTCGAGATCGACCTGAGCCAGGCGGCGACAGCGGGTCTTGGTGAGATCATGGCACAACGCGGTAGCTTGCCTGACGGCCAAACACTGGCGACCAACCTCAGCCCCGCAACCCTGGCGCAGTTGACAACCTTCCTGCAGGCAGATCAGGCGAACTATCCGCCAGGCCAGAGATTAACACTGGCGGCAGTGCAGGGCATGCGGCCCTGGTATCTGGCCATGTTACTGGGCCTGCGGGAATTGACCCAACTAGGCTACAACCCGGCGCTGGGGATCGATCAACACTATCACCAGCAAGCGCTGGCTGCAGGTAAAACCGTGTTTGGACTTGAGACCTTCAGCGAACAAATTGACCAACTCGCCGGCGAGTCCCCGCAAAACCAGGAACTGGCCCTGCGCCTTGTCCTGGAGTCCAGCTCCCTAATTGAAGCCCAGCTCGCCGAGCTGATCTCTGCCTGGCAATCCGGCCAGGCAAATCACATGTACACACTGGCCACTGCCACCAGCACAAATTACCCCACCCTGGATGAGCAGGCAGTGCACCTGTTGAGCCAGCGCAACCAGCGCATGGCCAGCCGACTTAAGGATTTTTTGCAGGGTAACCAGACAACACTGGCGGTGGTGGGCGCGTTACATATGGGGGGCGAGCAGGGCCTGCTGACGCTGTTGGACGAAGATTATACAGTGACCCAATTGACGGCCGCGGGCTTTGTTCCCTGACTACCGACTGGCCAGAGGCGACGTGGCGGCGGCAAGGCTGTTAGACAGATAGTTGAACGGGTCCTGGGCAGCCCCCTTGTAACGAATTTCAAAATACAGGCCGGTCTCGTTCTGGTCGAAGAGTCGACCAACATCACCAATCAGCTGGCCACGCCGCACAACGTCACCCTGCTGGACATAGTTGAACTGATTATTGGCATACACCGATAATAGATTGTTGTCGTGTTCGATGACGATGACGTTGCCATAACCACGAATTTCGTTGGCGCTGTAGATCACCTTGCCGTCGTTGACCGCCACCACCGGATCACCAAGCTCAGCCTGAATGCTGATGCCCTGGTGATGGGGCTGATAATGGACTGAGGCCGGATCAACAATACCTGAATTCAAGGGCCAGGCGAATTCTCCGAGCCGAGCAATACTGTCCTTAGCGCGAAACAGCGAGTCCAGCGAGGGGTCGCTATAGGCGCTGACCACATCTGGCACAACAGCGCCGCCAGCACTTGCCTGCAGAGCAGCGGGTAACCCGGCAGGCAACGCCGCCGCAATACTGGCAGGTAAATCAGTCTGGCTGCCGGACAAATCCGCCGCCGCTATAACCGCCGGGCTGTTGCCGAGGGTGCTTGCTAACGCTGCAGCTACCGGCTGATAGCCGAACACAGTAAACATGGCCAGGGATGTCACCGCCAAGGCCGCGACTGAACTCAACACCGCCTGCCGGGCAGACTGGCGCCAGGCGCTGGGTGCTTTCACTGCTGCCGCCGGCTCGGGCTGGCGCTGCAGACTTTCCAGGACCTTATTGGTGTCGCGCATGGCGCGGGTCGACTCTTTCATGGTCAGGCGCATCTGCTGCAGGGTTTGCTGGGCCTCGGTGTCGTGCTGCTGCAACGTTTTGACAGTGCTGCCCACTTCGCTCTCACGACTTTCCAGTGCAGCTAGGCGCTGCGCATAGTCACTGCTGGCTCTGGCCTGATCCTTGATGGCCTGGCTGAGACGGGATTCGAGTCGCTGGTTGGTAGCCAGCAGCTTTGCATTGCTGCTGGAGGACTCATCCATGTTGGCCTGCAGGGCCCGATTGGTCGCCGTAGCCTGCGCCAGGGCCTGGTTAACCTCGGCTACCATGTCGGCCATATCAGCCATCTGTTCGCTATCGTTGTCCTCCAAGTGCCTGGCATTGAGCATGGCCCGAAAAGCTTCCTGTGAATCAAGCTGGGCCTGCTGCTCT
>Ga0307488_10005277_pt1 | contig 10685 bp, 9 predicted proteins | sample SB02metaG_FD_202248 | JGI IMG/M metagenome (GOLD analysis project Ga0307488, IMG submission 202248) | Sea-ice brine microbial communities from Beaufort Sea near Barrow, Alaska, United States - SB 0.2 | ecosystem: Environmental > Aquatic > Marine > Coastal | place: USA: Alaska | collected 2017-05-06
AATAACTCAAATATTTATAATAAAACATTAAAAAATTAAAATAAAATGGCAATATTAGATCCCAACGAAATATTTTTTACAGCATTTGAACCAAAACAGAAGAATAGGTTTATTATGTATATAGATGGTATTCCTTCTTATATGGTAAAAGGAATGGGTGCCGTAAGTGTAACTCAAGGAGCAGTTGAATTAAATCACATCAACGTACAAAGATTTGTTAAGGGTAAAACCAAATGGGATGCCATTTCACTTACATTATTTGATCCTATTACACCATCAGGTGCTCAAGCAGTAATGGAATGGGTACGTCTACATCACGAATCTGTAACAGGTAGAGATGGGTATTCTGATTTTTATAAAAAAGATCTAACATTTAATGTTGTAGGTCCTGTAGGAGATATAGTATCTGAATGGATAGTTAAAGGAGCTCTAATCACAGCAGCAACATTTGGAGATTATAATTGGGATGAAGAAGGAGCACAAGAAATTGCATTAACAATCCAACCAGATTACTGTGTATTAAACTTCTAATAAAAGAAAAATTAAAGAAAATTAAGAAAAGCTTGCCCATACAGGGTAAGCTTTTTATATTCCAATATATTTATATAGGACAAATAAGTTATACTAAATAAAAATTATGAGCAAATTTACTCTCCCAACTGAGACAATTGAATTACCTTCCAAAGGTTTACTTTATCCTGAAGGTTCTGAATTAGCAAAGGGTACTATTGAAATGAAGTACATGACTGCTAGAGAAGAAGATATCTTAACTAACCAATCTTACATTAAAAATGGTACAGTTTTAGATAAAATAATGAAATCCTTAATTATATCAAAAATTAACTATGATGAGCTGTTAATAGGAGATAAAAATGCTATCATGGTAGCTGCTCGTGTTTTAGGGTATGGAAAAGATTACACGTTTAATTATGAGGATGAATCTCATACTGTAGATTTATCAACAATTGAGAATAAACCATTAAATGAAGAGCTCTTTAAGGACAAAATCAACGAGTTCCCCTTCACATTACCCAGCTCCGAGAATGTTGTTACTTTTCGTTTACTCACACATAAAGATGAAAACGCAATTTCACGAGAATTAGAAGGACTTAAAAAGATAAATAAGGATTCATCCCCAGAACTCACCACACGGTTAAAACGGCTCATTACCTCTGTAAATGGAGAACGAGAAAGGGTAGATATAAACGATTTTGTAGATAATTATCTTCTAGCTAAGGATTCAAGAGCTTTAAGAGAACATATTAAAGACTTTCAACCCGACGTTGATTTAACTTTTTTTCCCGAAAGTGGAGATAGAGTCAATATCCCAATTGGGGTTAGCTTTTTTTGGCCTGACGCTTGATACCATCCCACAAACTCGCTCTGCTATATTTACCCAAATCCATGAGATAGTATTTCATGGTAGGGGAGGATATGATTGGGAAACTATATATAACATGCCCATATGGCTCCGTCGTTTTACTTTTAATAGAATTAACTCCTTCCATAAGGAAGAAACTAGCCAAATAGAAAATGCACAAAATGGTGGAAAATCTAAAAGCCTTATAGACCCTTCAGGTAAAGTAAACACCCCAGCCTTTGCTAAAAATTCAACAAAACAACCTACCCCAATACGTTATAAATAATTCCATAAAATTTAGATATTTATAACAAAATACCATAAATGGCTGATAATAACCAAAATCTAAATAAAATAAAAAAAAGTCTTGAGGAAATCAAGAAGAATTACGCAGATATTGGAAAAGAAAACCCATTTGAGGGTATAGAAGCGGCTAGCGCTAACTCAAGAGAGGTAAACAAAGAACTAAAAAACTCTAGAAACTTATTAAAAGAGATAAATGAAGATGCTGATGAGTTAACATCATCCTTTAAAGCTATATTAGAAGAGGTTAGTAATACTAATAAAGCTTACTCTTCTTCTAATAAGTCCCTTAACTCCTTAACTTCAATAGCCTCTAAATTAAGAGACCACCAAACTGGCATCTCTAGACTATCAGCTAAAGAGTTATCAACCCTCCAATCTAAATCAAAATCCAATTCAAAATCCTTAGAGGACAATAAGAAAATTCTTGAAGCCAAAAGACAGCATACTGCCCTTCTCCCAAAAGAGGCAGCAATGTTGGTTTCTATTAATGGTTTATTGGATGAACAAGAATCTTCTTTAAATGGTCTTAATGATAGTTTAGAGGAAGAGGCAAAAAATACTAAAAAAATAGAGAGATCAACAGGCTTAATGGGAGCTACTCTTAAAGGTATAAGTAAAATACCACTCCTTGGGGATGCTGTTGATGCTAATGACGCTGTAGGAGCGATGGAGGAGCACCTCCACAATAGTGGTACAAAAATTGGAGCTTTAGGAGTAGGGTTAAAAAATATAGGTGGTCAACTCGGAGCTGGAATATTAAATCCTGCAAACTTATTAGTAGGGGCTTTTTCTTTTATGGTTAGTACTATTAAAGACTTAGATGCTGGAGCTGGTAATTTTGCTAAAACCATGAATGTAACATATGGTGAAGCTCTAAAAACAAAAGGAGAAATGTTACAATTAGCACAATCCAGTGGGGATGCTGCTATTAATAGTAAAAGACTGTTAGAATCACTATCAGCAGTTGGTGAATCTTTAGGAACCAATGCTAAATTAAATGAAGGTGATTTAAAGACTATGACTGAAATGGTTAGGAAATCTGGCCTAACCCACGATGAAATAATGGGGATTGAAAAGCTATCTTTAGTAAATGGTAAAACTTTAAAACAAAATACAAAGGAAACATTAAGTGGTGCTAAAGCTTATGCTACTAAAAATAAATTAGTTGTTAATGAAAAACAAGTACTAAAAGAAGTCTCAAAATCCTCAGCAGCAATTCAGGTAAGTTTAGGAATGAGTACAAAAGAATTAGCTAGATCAGTTGTTCAGGCTAAACAGTATGGGTTAAGCATGGAACAAACCGAAAAAATGGCGGGGAGTTTATTAAAATTTGAACAATCTATTGAAAATGAATTAGCAGCTGAATTAATAACTGGTAAATCTTTAAATCTTGAAAAAGCTAGGGGACTAGCATTAAATAATGATACAGCTGGGGCAGCCGCAGAAATAGCAAAACAAGTTGGATCAGCAGCAGAATTTGGTAAAATGAACAGAATCCAACAAGAAGCAATAGCAGCTGCAGTTGGGTTAGGGAGAGAGGAGCTAGCTCAATCTCTTATAGATAAAGAAGCTTTAGCATCAATATCAGCAGAAGAAGGAGAAACTGCCTTACAAGCATACCAAAGAAGAATAGAAGCTGGAGAAACGCAAGCTCAAATTGAAGCGGATATGGGAGATAAAGCATTATCTGATATGCTAGCTCAACAAAGTGCAGCTGAGAAGTTTGAAGATACTATGACAGAATTAAAAGAAATGGTAGTATCTGTATTATTCCCAGTATTTCAACAAATCACAGAAACAATTAGAAACAATATACCTCTAATAAAAACTATGCTTAAATTTGCGACAGCGGTTGCTGTGGCTGCTGGAGTATATAAGGCCACTTTAATAGCAAGTAACATTGCCCAAGGTGTTAGTAATATGCTAAAGAAAAAAGGAGCTAAAGACTCCAAAAAAGAATTAGGAGCTGAAGCTGGAATTGCAGGAATGAAAACTTTTGGAGCAATTCCCGTAGTCGGAATAGGGTTAGGAATTGCAGCCGCCATAGCTGCAATGTATGCTATGAGTTCACTTGGTAATGATATAATGTCTACACCAGGTTATGGTCAACGTACTCTTATGGGACCTGAAGGAGCAATCCAACTTAATGATAAAGATACAGTTATAGCAGGTACTAACTTATTTGGAAATGATGTTAAATCCTCCCCAGGTGAATCCACAGAAATGGCAAATGCTGGAGAAATGAAGGTATCTGGGGGCAATAATATGGAAACAACAAATACTCTTTTACGACAACTAATTACAACAGTTCAAGCTGGAGGTGTAATTAATATGGACGGGGAAAAAGTAGCAAGTGTCCTTTCAAAAATACCTACAGTTCAATAACTTTAAATATTTATAATAAAACAATAAACTATGGGATTACTAACACAACTACAAACAAACGGATCAAACTTGAGTCAATTTGACGGAGTAACACCTCCAAATATGCCTAGCGCTAGTCCACAATCAACAACACATGATGAGTATTCATTGAATGGAAACCCAAACATGCCAAATTTGCCAACACCGTCATTATTAGACTTAGATGGAGTAACTCCACCAAAATATTTAGATAACCCACCTCAATAATATAAATTATGGGGCTTATTGACTTACAAACAGATCTTAAAAGTTTAAAATTTGGGAAAGATAGGTTTGGTGGTGGTGATAGTGGACAACCTTTCATTAAAACCCCCATCCTTGAAGAACCTGGAAAACTTGCTAAACTTGAAACTGAGGATTTTCTCTTAAGGGGAGGGGTAAGGGCTCCTTTAAGAGCTCTTGAGGATGTAGTAAGATTAACTAAATATATCTCAAACCCAAAAAGTCCTAGTGGGTTATTATTTGTACTCAAGCAGAATCTTCTATCTAGGGTAGCAGCTAAACCTGAATCCATTAGAAAAATCAACCCATTTAATGGTGGGATTTATACCCCCTTATCTACATTAGCTCAAGCTGGGGTAGGCTTTGCAGGAATACATCTTAATAAACAAGGCATAGATCCTACAGGATTAATCCCCTTACTTAAATTAAGAACGTATGAGTCTGTTATTGGGAAGCAAGACAGTGAAAATTTTGAAGAAGACAACAGACTAGTTCGCACCTTTATAAAAAGACAAGACATAATCCCATCCTCAGTCTTTCTTACAAGAAAAAATAATGTATTAACATATGGTGGAGGTCCTGGCTCTATTTTAGGAATAGGCAGAACTAGGATTAAATTTTCATCCTACAGAACCGGTATAAATAACCCAATATCAAAAACTTCCTATTTTAACAATCCTAATAAAAGAGAAGTAAAATTACGTGAACCTATAGGAGAAGATTTTAGAAAAAAGAAACTTGATGATGGAGCCTTTGATCCTAAGAACAAAACAACATATTTAAGTACTTCCCCAGACTATAAAACTAAAAATATAGAAAAAAGATTAAATTTTGTAGATCCTGGACAACCTGGGGATATAAAAGATTACAAAGTAGGAAAACTGTCATCAATAACTCCTTTTAGCCCCTTAGGACCTTCTGATAGAATAAATGCTATACCTTTATATAAATCCACTACAGCATCACCAGATGATGTGACTAATGATTTAATAAGATTCCGCATAGCAATTATAGACCCAACTAATCCAAGCCAGAAGACCTTCATCCATTTTAGAGCTTTTATAGACTCATTCTCAGATAGTTACAAAGCTTCATGGAAAGGACAATCTTATATGGGTAGAGCTGAGGAATTTCATAAATATGGTGGCTTTGATAGAAGTATCTCTATTAGTTTTACAGTAGCCGCTCAATCTAAAGAAGAATTAATCCCTATACATAAAAAACTAAACTTCTTAGCATCTTCTCTAGCCCCAACTTATACAAATTCTGGATATATGGCTGGGAATATGTCCCAATTAACAGTTGGAGGGTATCTTTTTGAACAGCCCGGAATAATAAATTCTGTTAATTTAAAAGTTCCTAATAGTTCTCCATGGGAGATAGCAATTGATACTAAAGGGGAGGAAGATACAACTGTCAACCAACTCCCCCATATGATAAATGTAAGTATTAGTTTTACCCCAATCCATACTTTCCGTCCTTCTATTAATGGTAACAATAGAACGAAGCTTATGGGTAATATTAAAAAAGAAAATAATAACTTTAAAGATGACAATGCGTACGGTGATCAAAACTACATCGCCTTATCATCTACCGAAGGGGTAAATAAATACACTACACCATCTTCAGCATCTGCAAATGATCAACCTGCATCCCCTACCCTTGAATCTCAAAATATTCTACCAACATTTCCCGTTATTAGTATTACTAACAATCCTCTCAATACAACTACCCCTTAATAATTAACATATGGCCAGATATTCTAACATATCCATTAAGAAATCCAATTCTGCTGTTGAAGCACAAGATAGAATTTTAAGATATACTACTGTGAAATATCCTCAAATATCTAAAACTTTTGATGATTTATATGTTTATATTAAAAGTGGAGACAGATATGACACGCTAGCAAATGCCTACTATTCTGATTCTTCCTTATGGTGGGTAATATCTATAGCTAATTATGGTACTAAGCAAGACTCTCTAATTCCCCCAATAGGAAGTCAAACTAGGATACCAGCTCCAAGTAGGTTACCTTCAATATTAGCAAGTTATGATTATTTAAATAAAGTTTAAAATAATAAAGTTATGTCAAATATAATAGGAGCACAACTTGATTCATATGTATTAGATCAAATTGCAATTAGACAAGAAGCCCAAGGTAGTGGGGTTGATAGTGAGCGAACTTTAGATCAACTAGCCTATTTAAATTCTAGAACTTCATGGATAAAGTTAGCATCTAGTGTATCTGTAGACGAAGATGTACTTAAAGGTATAAATCTATTAACTTTTAAAGCTGATCTTAAAAATAAGGGATTAGCTGAAAATAATGTACTATTTGGGGGTACTTCTATTCTCCAAGATAAAAGTCTATCACCAATAGAAGACTCATCAACATCCTTCAATACAGTTAGATCCTCAGGAATGTCTGGGTATGAAAATAGTAGTGATTATGGGGTAATACCTATGGCAGGAATTGAAAGTGTAGATGTAAAAACTTTAAATAGAGGATCTATAGAGAAGGCTAATATTAAAATAAAGGCATATAGTAAAGAACAATTCAATATAATAGAGACTTTATATCTAAGATTAGGATACACCTTATTATTAGAGTGGGGTAATTCTTCATATTTAAAAAAGGATGGAAAAATTGGTAATGTAAATTCCACCCTAGTAGAAGATCCAAATGGGTTTTTCAAAAAAGAAAAGCATGATGACCCTCAACGAATGTACACTAGTATAGATAGTCTTAGAGAAAAACATGAGGGAAACTACGATGCAATGCTTGGTAAAATCTCAAATTTTAGTTGGAGTTTTGAAAAAGATGGATCCTTTGATATAACTATAACTTTAATAAGTTTGGGGGATGTCATAGAATCCCTAAAGATTAATGTCAACCCTTCCAGAACTATAAAAGAGTTCATGGTTCCTTTACAAAGTATAGATTCCGATGATGATGATGCTTTAGATAAAAATAAAAATGCTAACAGTATATCTAGTATGTTATGGTTATATAAATATGTAAACTATGATCTTTCAAAACAAACTCCAATAGCTATAGTAGATGGTGGAGGTAATCAACATGGTATGGGGAATTGGTGTAAAAAAGAATCAACATCAGGGGGGGTATCAGGATATAAAGTTACAGCATATAAAATAGGTATGAGAGACTTCGTCAACCCAGGCAACCTAGCTGGTTATGGCCAGTATCTACAATTCTTTGGGTATGATGCCTACCCTAGAACAATCAATGACTTCAAAGTAACTGATGAGGAATTAGAGGGAAAGTATGGAGCTTATTACACTTCAAAAAAAAGAGATAGAACATTCCCTTCAGCAGATTCTGCGCCTATCCAAAAATGGTTAGAAAGTCTAAAACCAGATCTTGAAGGCAAAGAGGCATGTTATGTATATACAGTTGAAGAGATAACTATAATACCAGAAGATAATCCCTTAAATAATTTTGGTGATAAAGCCGCATTTTATCTTGATACCCTAAATACCCCATCATTTTATTTAAGATTTGGGGAACTCCTAGATTTTATAAATAATAGAGTTATTTCTAAAATTGACACCAAGACAACACCCCACTCAAACAATACTAAACTTATTTCAATAGATACTGGGCAGTATACTAATAGAATGTATGCTATTAGGGATATGATATCTCTAGATCCTAGAGTATGTTTAATTAGAAATAATAATTTTGGTAAAGGCCCTAGCAGAGGAAGAGCAAAAGTATTTCAACAGTTGAAACCATTTTTAGGTGTGGATTACAGAAGTGTAGGTGGTGAAAATTATGGGTATATAATGAATATCTATTTAAACTTTGACTTTATATTAGAAAGTTTAAATTCTAACACAGATGATAAGGGAAGCGTTGCATTACTCCCATTCCTAACTTCTATATGTGATAAAGTAAGTGAAGCATTAGGTGGGATTAATAATCTTGAACCTGTGATAGATAAAAATAACAGTGGTCTCAAAATCATAGATTCCACCCCAATCCCAGGACTTATTACAGATGGTCCAAACAAAATTGAAGTATTTGGATATAACTCTAATAACTCTTCAAATTTTGTACGAAACATAGATCTAAAAACAGCAATAACCCCAGAATATGCTACTATGATAACTGTTGGGGCGACAGCTGGGGGGTATGTTAAGGGAACAGATGCTACTGCTTTTTCTAAATGGAATGCAGGTTTAACTGACAGATTTAAACAAGATCTCCTACCAGCAGTAATACCTAATGATGACGATCCTAATTCTGCTGATAAGGATCCCGAAGAAGTTTATGTAGAAGATTTTTTAAGAGGAATTTTAAAATGTTATGGGTTTAAAATTGGTGGTAGTGGTAACGGTAGTGCAGATCCTTTAAAGCCACCTGGACGTAATTGGACTGGTATTGAAATGCAAGAATCCTTCATTAAATCTAACCTATCAGTAGCTTCAGAATATTATAAATATCTACACTCCCAAAATAAAGATAAAACAGGGGGTACAACTGGTTTCATTCCTTTTAAACTTAGTTTAACAGTTGATGGGATTTCCGGAGTCAAGATATATAATAAAATAGAAGTTGATACTAGATTCCTTCCAGCTAATTATGGTAATACTTTAAATTTTATAGTAACTGGAGTAAGCCATAAATTAAATAATAATGATTGGGAGACTCAAATAGAAACTACAGTAATGCCAAAAACCAAGGTATTATCAATACAATCTACAGTTTCATCCTCTGCGTATGTTGGTGGAGGTGGGGGTGGTAGTGTTGAAGGTTGTGAAATATTAATGGTTGAGGGATTTGATACTCCACCTATATATGAGGGTGTAGCCATTCCTCGACCAACAACATATTCATCAATTAGGATGAATATTCATGTTAGGAATAGAATATATTCTGTTCTAGAATCTCAAACATTCAAGTCAACATATACAAAAGGTCACCGAATGATAGCATTAGCATATGCTATAAAAGAGGGATATGACCCTACATCAACCTCTTATATAACAAATAACCCTGGAAATATTGGTAATACTGATGATGGTGCTCGAAATCCTCAACCTTCTTTAGAAGTAGGTATAAAATTACTAATGGATTACTTTTCTACTAGAGCTAAAGGGACAGCACAAGGCTGGAGCTATGGTCCAAAAACCATCCCTCAAGCTTTTTCACAAGAAATACAAGACAATCTAAACAACTACCAAAGACCAAGCGGATGTGTCCCAGGGTATACAGGCGATTATCAAGGTCAATTAGGTTATTTTGTTAAAAAATATGCAGTAGGAGCTAGAGTTTTGAATAGTAGTATCACTAAATTATCTACTATATTTTCCATAAACGGATACCCATCAACAATAGATGGTAATACTCTTTTAACAGACTTATTAAATTTCGATTCTAATTCCCCAATCAAAGAAAGTTAAATCATCCATGGCATATTATCCTAAATCTCAAATAAAAACAAATTTATATACTAATGGGGAAGAATATCTTCTTTCCACCACAGGGAAATATTATAAAGGCTATTTTTATGAAGTCTCTAATGGGGATAGATTTACAGGAAAAACTCCTCAAGATTTACCATCAATCCTCTTAACCGTATCTTCTGAAATTAATAAACTCCCCCAAGATGAGACCTCACCTAATATAACCTTAATCTCAGGCACTCCTAACTACAACTCAATAGTAGTTGAACCACGCTCAATTCCAATCCCAAACCTAACTCTCCCAACATCACAAGACTACAAATTTGGAGAATTCCAACGTTATTTTGCTAAAAAGAATAATGAATTAAGATATCTAGAAATAGACAAACAGACATATACACTTCTCCAAAATAGAGATACAGCTATAGCATGGGATCTATACACCCCTATAACTGTAACCTGGGAATTATCTGGAAATAAAGAAAAAACCTACAATATAAATAAAAATATGGTTAATCTAGTAGAGCGGAATAATAAATGGTATGGATTCACCCAATGGTTTAAAGATAAATTCTTAAAATATTATCAAAATCTTACCCCCCAAGAAAATTTATATACAAGTGGTAAAGAATTTAAAACTCCTAATGGAAGAGAATATATAGGTCTATATCACATCCATCCTAAAAATGGAGCTATGGTAGGTGCTACTCATATTAAGAAAAAACATGATTTTTTAACTCCTATTAATTCTACCATTCTATCACCTTTAACCTCATCACAATCTCCACCCAATACTTCCTCTTCACCATCAAATGGTGGGGGTGGATATTAAAATATTACTTGGCTTCTTAAGATAAAATTTATATCTTAAGTCTATGTTTTGGCTTATAGAAGATATAGATCAACTAAAAGGTTTTGGTTTAAAAGGTTATAAAGAAGC
>Ga0307488_10005279_pt1 | contig 10684 bp, 16 predicted proteins | sample SB02metaG_FD_202248 | JGI IMG/M metagenome (GOLD analysis project Ga0307488, IMG submission 202248) | Sea-ice brine microbial communities from Beaufort Sea near Barrow, Alaska, United States - SB 0.2 | ecosystem: Environmental > Aquatic > Marine > Coastal | place: USA: Alaska | collected...
GGTGCAAGTTGAATTTCAAAGCAAAACTTGAAAGTAGGCTATCTTAGGTCAGGTTCAAGCGCTGAAACCATCGCGCTTTCAGCACGGGTTTTGATACTGTCAACCTACACCTCACTACCTCGGCCAGGCTCGGCGTCTCGCACGTGATCAGCGGCAGCTCGCCGACCCTCATGGATTGGAACGGCATGTCGCGCTGGCCCAATATCTGGCACAGGCCCTGGACTGCCGCGGGGTTGTCGCAGTTGACGTGCAGCTTGCAGTGCGACGGGGGCTTGAACTCGACCGAGAGCCCGGCGTTGTCCACGGCGCGGTCGGAAACTCCGTACTGTAGCGGCGCACGTTGAAATTGAAAGCGGTTCATCACATTTCAAGCGCTGTGACCGTAGGCGCTTTCAACACGGATTTTGATACCGTCAACCTGCACCGCCCTACCGTACACGTGAAGCTGGTACACGACGCCGGGCTTCAGGTTCAAGGCGAATACGCAGCCCACCGCGACACCGTCGTCGTCGCGCACCTTGATGTAGCGGCGCGCATAGAAATTGAATGCAAACCTTGAACGCAGTAGCCTCATATCTGAGTTTCAAGCGCTGAAATCGGCACTTTCAACATGGGCTTCAATTGGGTTCAACCTGCACCGCCCCACCTTGCGTGCACAGTGCGCCATGTGGCACCCGCCGATGGCGTCACACTCGTCCACGTGGGTCGTCAACGGGATCAGCGCCAAGACGCCCCCTCGGTGTAGTGGCGCAAGTTGAAATTGAAAGCAAAGTTTGAAAGCAGCTCATCATATTGTAGCTTCAAGCGTTGAAAGCATATGCACTGTCAACACGGGTTTCGATACTGGCAACCTGCACCGCCCTACCTAGGTGCCAGAACGATGGGTCGCCCATGACGCGGAAGTGCCAGATGTTGATCCCCGGCATGCCCTCGTCGGTGCGCAGCGTGAACGTGGCCAAGAAGCGCCGGATCACCGCGGCGCCGGCGCCCACCGAGACGCCGGTGCGGCGCGCCACGCTGGAATACATGAATTCCGTGAGGCTCTTAGGACGCTCGCTGGCCAGCACTGTGGGCGAGGTCTCGAAGGCGGTACGGGCCTGGTACTAGGGCCTGTCGGATTATGCTCGCAACGTCATCATCCACATTTCAGACCCCCGTTTATTCACTGCACCCTATGACGTGGCGAGTGAAACCCGCCAGGCCCTACCTGGTACGAGTCCACCAGCGCCCCCGACGCTTCGCCCATCAGCACGCGCTCCTCGAAGTGCAGCATGCCGAACGAGTTGGGGCGCACCTCCGCGCCGGCGTCGCGCGGCATCTCGCTGCGCTGGCAGCGCGCGATGATGGACAGGCGCTTGGCTTTCCCTGGACACGCGTCCACCGGGAACATATTGTCGACGTCGGCCCAGGTGAGCTTGCACTTGGGTCGGCCGGCGCACGCGCGGCGAAGCTGCACCTTGACGCGGTCGGAGTTCCAACGGCACATGTCGCCTGCGGGAATCACGCCCGCGGGCTGCAGGCACATTCCCACGGTTTCGTCGAACATCCACGGCGGCTGGTCGTCCTCCGCGCCGTACAACGTGTCCTCGATGCCGGTGATGATGGCGCCCGAGTCGCACGCGATGATGATGGTTTCCTCGGGCGACACCGAGCGCGACTCGCTGACGCACGTCAAGCAGCCGTTGTTGCACTGTGAGTCCATCGCGTCCTCCTCGCTCTGGCGCCGCGCGATCTGGGCGTCGGAGAGCGCGCTGCACTGCACCTTGACAGACAGCGCGAGCCCGCGCCGCTTGTTCGCCGCGGCGTCGAAGCCTTTGGGGACGCCGAAGAGCACGCGGGACGGCTCGATCGAGCAGAACGGCTTGCCGAGGCACTTCGCTGCGACGATCTCTGCAGCGGTGGACGCGTTCGTCTTCGCCATGCGGCCCACGCGCGGCTCAGCGCTGTCGCAAAGCTCGGGCGTGCGGGTAAATTTCCAGTCGGGCTGGTCGGCGGCGGTGCCGAAAAGCGTTGCTGTGATGTTGGAGATGACGCTCATGGCGTTGCCGCACTCGAGCGTCAGCGCCCCGGCGCCCTCCTCCGCGCGCCCGCACGTGAAGCACCGCTCGTTGCCGCACAGCGTGTCATGCTCGACCCACGTGGAGTTTACGAAATAATCCTTGGGGACCGTCATCGTCACGTTATCCACGCCGTCGGCGGCGGCGGCGGCGGCAGCGGCGGCGGCGATTTTCCGCTGCTTACCCCGAAGCGCCTTTTCGGTCAAAATATTGTCCAGCTTCGCCGCAGCCTTCTCCCTTTCGGCACGCTCCCTCTCGGACTTGGTGTAGCGGCGCCACTTGAATTTGAAAGCACAGTTTGAAAGCAGTTCAGCACATATTAGTTTCACGAGCTGAAACCATACGCGCTTTCAACACAGGTTTTGATATTGTTCAACTTGCACTATCCCACCTTGGAGTGCTTCTGCTTCGCGAGGTACTTCTGCTGGCCTCGGATGCCGGTGATTTCGATGAGCGGCGCTAATTCGATTTTCTCAATGTACAAATGCGCTTCGATCAGGAACGGGTCGACGTTGAACCTGAAGTACGCGCGCCGGATGATGGGGATGCCCAGGATCAAGGCCTCGCAATCGTATCCTTGAAGCTCAATTCGTGTTCTACATTGAGAGTTTATTATGTGGTGTGTTTGGGTTACTATCCCATACATTGTGTCGAAAGTTGCATTGTAGAGGAGTTTTAAAGAAGTTAGATCAAGTCAAGACGACAAGGTAAACAGTGTAACAGGCCCCGCCCAGAATGGAGACCCGCTCGATGTCGAGGAGGATGCCGGCTTGAATGATAGTGCCGCTGTACATCTTCACCAAAAAATAGAGACGGATGTATATTGCTCGAGTACTCCACGTCACAGGATGGCACTGCCACTCAAGAAACGAGGGTTGAAATGCGTGTTGATGACGTGGCGAGCAATATCCTTCCGTCCGACCGCCCCTACCGGGAACGGGGAGCTGTTCAATGACACATCGAACTTCTTTGCGCTGAAAATGTCAATGACGGGGGCCATAGCTTTTAGCATGCTGCTCGGAGGCATGGATAGGCACATGAAGATCAGCCGCGAGATGTGGAAGTTGCGGATGACCATCATGAACGCAAACTTGGGTCCGACGTCGATCAGAATGCTGAGCGCAATCTTGATCACGGTCGGCTCCTTTCCGTACATGTCACCGGGAGTGCACTCGTAGTCCTTCATGCCGGCGATCGTGAGCCCGCCGGCGACCCCGATGTAGCGGCGCAAGTTGTAATTCAAAGCAAGGTTCGAAAGCGGTCTATTACATTAAAGTTTCAGGCGAGTACTCTGATTGCATACACCAGGCTCGCTTTCAGCTCGGGGTTTGATACTGTCAATCTGCACCGCCCCACCCCGAGTTGCGCATGTTCGCGTTCATCGGCCACGCGCGCGAATTCATCCACTTCATCGCGAATCAACTTCCGATTCACAAAAGCCATCGCGTTGGGGTTTTTCACATACGTGTTCTCTCCCGATTCGCCCAACTCTGCCAGCACACCCGGCTGCCCCTTGAAGTAGGCACCACCATCACACAGTGTATCATTACATAGTTAGCACTATGACGTGGTAAGATTACCGAATATCAACATCACTGGCACGTGCGGTAAAACGTTACCGAGCAGCAGTAGCACGTGGTAAGATCATCCAGGGAAATTATTGGATAAGACAATCGCGAACACGACAACGACATCATATTCATGTGTTAGCCCAAGGCATGTTAAGCAACCCCACCTTATACAGCACAGGAGTGCCGCAGCCAAGGATGCCCGCCTCGAATTCGAACATGTATGGGACGACTGTGCCGGCGTACGCGATCTTGATGCCGAAGGCTAAGCTGAGCGGGAAGATAATGCCCATGTGTGGTAGCTTTCCGAACGGATTTGCCCAGATCTGAGAATCGCCGAGAAGCCTGGCGCTGAAAGCGGCCTCCAGATCCATGGACGTGATGCCAATCGCCACCTACATGTAGCGGCGCACGTTGAAACTGGCAACAACGATTGCAAGCGGCTCAACACATTCTAGCTTCAAGCGCTGATTGCAAGACACCAGGCGCGCTTTCAAGTCGAGTTCTGATTATGGCAAACCGCACTGCCCCACCTTCATCATGATCTTGACTTCGGACGTGACGTCGCGGCCGAATAACAAACGTGCCACCACTTGCACCATGACACTGACAGCGGTCAACTTGACCTCCACCTCAACCATTAGCTGCATCCACCAAATCTGGGTTGCGTCCGTGGGTTTTGTCACGGCGACGCCGGTTTTGGACGCGAATGTGTGCCCGAACTTCGCCGATCCGTCTGCGGGCAGCACGGTCGGATACTCCTTAATGTTCGTGCGTGCCATGTCGTCGCAGATCAGTTGCTGTAGTGCGCTGGTCCGCACCCCGCAGTCGCCCGCGATGGCATTTTGAAACCACACGAACATTCCCGCAACGCCGCTGGTGCCTTTACTCAAATCCTGAGCCAACTGCAAGTTGAACCCGCCCGTGATGTAGTGGCGCAAGTAGAAATTGAAAGAAAAGTCTTACAGCAGTTCGAAAGCAGTTCTTGATACTTCAGTTTCAAAGATGAAGCCAGTCCCGTCCAACACGGGATCCAACTGGGTTCAGCTTGCACCACCCTGCCTTGATGAAATTGACATCGACCGGGCTGTATTGTTTGATTGCGTTGTGAATCATGACGTCGTCGGAGGCGTAGGTGAACCCGAGCTTCGTCAGGCCGCCTCCCAAGATTAGGGCCTGGCGGATTTCGAGAGAGTACCCCACGTCATAGGGTGCATGTTTAATTCAAGAAACGAGGGTCCAACGTGTGGATGACGACAAGGCAGCCATACGGCCAGGCAGATCTTGCTCGCCACGTCATAGGGTGCACTTTAAACCAAGAAACGAGGGTCTACCATGTGGGCGATGACGTGGCAACTGCAGGCCTGTGCGTTTAGCTCGCCACGTCACAGGGCGCAGTGTAATTTAATAATGAGGGTCTAAAATGTGGACGATGATGTGGCGAGCAAGATCCGCCAGGCCCTACCCATGATAAAGACCCCGACGTTAATCGCGGCGCTCAGGAAAGTAAACGGTTTCGGGAAGGCGAGGTAGCCGTTCTTGATGTTGAGGAAGCCGAGGTACACCACAGTCTTCCAGTTGCCGCTTCCGCCCTCCTTGATGTAGTGACGCAAGTAAGATTTGAAAGCAAAACTTGAAAGCAGTGAATCGGATGGTAGTTTGAAGCGCTGAAACCATAGGCGCTTTCAACGCGGGTTTTGATACCGTCAACCTGAACAACCCAACCTTGATGAGATGGACGAAAACCTCCAGCGACAAGCCAAAGATTTTCATCCCGTACAGCGACACGGTCAGGGCGATGGAGTTGTCGTCCAACATGGAGAACATCGCGAGCACTTTCTTGATTTTGATCTTGTTGATCATGTCGCCGAACCCGCCGAGGTTGGCCACCTGGCTGTCTTCAAGGTTGTGGCCTTGCCCGAGAGCGGCGCCGATGGCCCCAGCCGCCGCAAGTTGCGCGGACGCGGCGCTGCCGGCAACCGGGTTGGATCCCCCGACGTTGGATCCCGGGAAGGCATCGCCGATGGCGCCGAAGAGCCCGTCGAATCTGATGTCACTCAGCGACACGCCGAGGTTGAAGTTCCCGCTCGGAAGAACATCGGCGAACACATTCATGGTCATGCCCGACGTACCCAACATCATCGTGTACGAGATGGAAAAGGTCGCGGCGCCGCCCTTTTTGTGCACCCCGAAAGACAGCTTCGCGCCCGTCGGGGGCGCCGCGGAGACACTGTCTCCACCGCCATCAACTGACATTTTCGGCGACCCGGCACCAAACTCGATATCGACCAAGAAGAGGAACTCGTCCCCGCAGTTGCTCGAAAAGGTTCCGTTGCCATGAATCGTCCGCATCCACTCCACCGGGATGTTGCTGAGTTTGACATCCACCGTGATGTAAAGGTCGCCTAGTTCTCGACACGCCGAATTGAGATGTCCGCCGCCCTTGAGCTCGACGTCGACGTCGCCGATTTGAAGCATCGCGTCGACCGAGATCTCGAACATCGCAACGGGCTCGCCGAAGGGCACCACGACACGGACGCTCAGCTGACCTGGAATGATCGCAAAGGTGCCCTGGAATCTGCCCCGGTACGCCGCCGGCTCCGACTTAAGGTTGTGCATTTCGAACGTCACATCGACGAGCGCGAAGCTGCCAACCTGCATGAGCCCGATGGAAGCGTGGTAATTTGACAGCGTCGCGTTGGCGGGCAGGTCGTCTCCCGGGCACATCCACTCGCCGCGCACCATGGCGTGGTCGAGCTTGACCGCATCGCTGTCAATCTCAATGCCCAACTCAACAAAGTTGGAACCTCCAGGTTGGCACGGGATCACGAACGCAACCTTGCCCGAGAGCGTGACGGTGTCGATGACGATTGCAACGTCGCCTGTGACGTTCATGGTCATGACGCCGCCGTCGATCGTGATCAGCGCGTTGAGACTGGGGAGCGCCATTGGAGACGCGACGCCCGCCGCGAAGTCGACAGTAGCATTGATGGAGGCCAGTAAACCTCCCTCTCTGTAGTGGCGCAAGTTGAAGCAAAATTTTAAAGCGCTCCATCATATTTGAGTATCAAGTGCTGAAACGCTGAAACCATAAGCGCTTTTCATACTGTCAAACTGACAACTTGCACGGCCTCACCTCTCTGCGCATGTGGAAGGACGCGACCACTTCGGCGAGGGTGATGCCGCTCGAGAATGGCCAGGAATCCACGCGCGCGGTGACCGACCAGTCAAGCTCGGATGATTCGTTGCAATACTTGACGTAGGCGCCGGTGAGCCGAGCCGCGGGGTACGCCTTGAGAGACACCGCGGCGGCGACCGTGACCGTGGCGGTCGTCGTACAGCTCGCCGCTGTGTAGTGGCGCAAGTTGGATGTGAAGGATATCTAAAAGTTGGTTATCATGATTCTATTTCAAGCGCTGAAACCATAGGCGCTTTTGACACGGGTTTTGATACTGCCAACCTGCACCGCCCTACCGCGGCGGAGAGCTCGAGGAGTATGGGGCCCATGTCCAGCTTGACCGTCGCCTTGATCTCCACGCTGCCGTCGCGCGTGTCAAACACCACCATAGTGTCCAACTTCGAATCGGAGCTGGTGAGCACACCTCGCCAACCGCCCGCTCCCTCGACTCCCCCGCCGTTGTGCCCATCCAATGTGTGGGGGCGCAATTTGAATCTGAAAGCAATGTTTGAAAGCGGTTCATCACATGTTAGTTTCAAGCGCTGATTGCCGACACCAGGCGCGCTTTCAACACGGATTTTGATATTATTGGCCCGCATCGCCCTACCAAGGCGGCGAAGCGGTCCGCTGAGATCGCGAACGACCCGAGGTCGATGCCGCCAATCGTTATGGTCTCGTTGCCGCTCGCGAGGTTCACGGACATGTCGCGGCCGTCCACCGGGTCGGGCTCCATCATCATCCAGAACGACGCTTCGAGGCTGATGTCGATGTCGGACCCCATCTTGAGCCCGAACGTGCCCTTCGCCGACATTCCGGTGGGTTTCAGCGCCATGCCATCCTCGGCCACGAGAGAAATCACGCCTTCGCCGTCGAATGAGATCATGTCCGACGTGTACGAGAATCCAATCACGACAGCGAGCTTGACCGCCTCGTGTTTGACCAAGAGCGCAACCGAGAAATGCAACTTGAAGTCCGAGCCCTGGCCCAAAGATTGGGGCAGCATGCCCGAGCTGGACATCGAACCGAGGCTGATGGAGGCGTTCAAGCTCCCAAACCAGCTCAGAGTCCCGTTGCCTCCCGCCGAGGAAGATCCGATGACCTTGCCGAAAAATTCCGCCGCGAGCTCCTCAACGCGCAGCGTCACGACGCCGCCCAACTCGAGATCGGTCTGGTCGAGCGCGAAAGAAATCGCGTACGTGTAACCGTAGATGTCCGACGCGTTGGTGTCGCAACGCTTGGATCCCGCGGCGGCGGCGGAGATGTCGCCGGCGCCGCCACCTAGGTGCACAGAGATCTTCCCGCGCAACGACAGCGCGTCACCGGCCCGGCAGCTTGCCATCGGAAGATGCACCGTGCCGTTGAGCTCGGCATCTAGGACGTCAGAGCGGTATTGCAGACCAACCTCGAGTACAAACTGGGGGACGCTCGTGTCGGCCACGAGCTGCGCCGAGATCTTGAGACCCAGCACGACGGTGATTGGCGTCACCTCGCCGACGACGGTGGCGACGAGATACAACCCATCGGACTCGGCGTTGTTGTGCAACGACGCTTCGATGTCCAGTCGGTTAACCACCACCACATCGTTCGCGATCTGACCCGCGAGCCGCCCCGTGAAGTGCATCACGCGCGCGCCGGGAGTCCGGTCGACATGACACCCCAAGACGGCGCTCACCGCGACGCTCCGTTGCGCGTCGACGCCGGGGCCGAGGTCGTTGATGCTGATCGCCAGATCACCCACGATGTTCTTCGTGCAAGGGAATGCAAACGCGAGGCTGCCCTTGAGGTTCACCGAGACGGCGCCGCCGCCGAATGTCGCGTCCACTGACGCCTTCAAACCGAGACCGTACTCCAGCAACCCGGCATCATTCGAATAACCCGACACGGCGACGTACAGGACAGCCGCTAGGCCGTGAGGTTTCGGCTGGAGAGCCAGATTGGCAGCAACACCCGATGGAGATTTGAAGGACACGGAGCCGGCCACCTCGAACGCCCAGAATTGCGTGCCGTTGACGTCGTAGTTGAGGACGGATATCGTGGCACTGTCGAGGAACAAGCCCGGCGCGATCTCCGCCGGGTCCACCGTGCCGTGGTGTAGTGGCGCAAGTTGAGTTTGAAAGCAAAATTTGAAAGCGGTTTAACATACTATAGTTTCAATCGCTGATTGCATACTGTAGTTTCAATCCCTGATTGCATACATCAAGCGCGCTTTCAGCTCGAATTTTGACACTGTCAATCGGCATAGTATAGTTTCAAGCGTTGAAACCGAAGACGCTTTAAACAGGGTCGTATGTCGGCCTCCTGCAACGCCCTACCATGGATGTTGTACATTGGGAACATCCCTTCGAGAGCAATCTGCGTCTGGCGCTGTTCCCAGTTTGCGTCCAGGAACTTGGCGATGGCGTCGTATTTAGGGGAGATGCGCGGCGGCGTCGCGCCCAACGCGTGCATAACCTGCGGGTGAGAGTCGCAGTGCTTGGCGCCGCGCACCGAGCCAGAGAGTTGGTTATCTTCGGTGAGTTTGATCGTGATGCTGCCATACAGGAAGTCGCCGTTGACGGCGTCGCACCCGGAGCCGCCCGAGAAGCCCACGCGTAGGTCGAGCTGCACCGGCGGCGCAGAGATGGTCAGCGCCACGGTGTAGCGGCGCAAGTTGGATTTGAAGGCAAAGTCTGACAACGCTTCATCACATTATAGTTTCAAGCGCTGATTGCAGACACCGGGCGCGCTTTCAAAGTACTCTCCGGTTCAAATACTGTCAGATTGTTAAGCGGGACCGCCCTACCACGGTGACGTGGAACGACTTGGACTCGGTGTCAAACGACAACGCCACCATCGCGCCAGCCTCCATGCCGTTCACCGCAACCTCCAGCGCGCCGCTCATGCTCCCCTTGAACGTCAGCTCGCTCGGAACAGCACTCGCGTCGGTGACAGCGCTCGCGTCGGCGACGTTGACGTTGTCAGTAACGTCCCCCCTGTCGACGTCTGCGTCTGCGAGCCTCGGCATGGTGTACATGTCGACGTGCATTTTGACGTTGGAGATTTTGAACCCCTTGACCTCGATGCGATGGATTTTCAGGTCCAAGCTCAGGAGAGGGAAGTCCGCGGGCGGCTCGCAGTACAGCTTCGCGCGCGCCTCGACCCCGTCGATAGACACGCTCGCCATAGTCATCGCAAACGACAGGTTGACGCCCACGAATCCGCCAGGCTGGCACGGGTACTCGAACGAGAACGCCCCCTTCACGCTGAATTCCTTCGTCGCGTACGCGAGGTTCCCGGACATCAGCAGTTGCTCGATCAGGAAGCCTCCAACCGGGGTCATGGAGGCTCGTGCGCGGATCGCTAGCGTCGCCGCAGCCCCCAACGCCGGCGTCTTAATACTGGCACTCTCGGAGTAATCCAGCGATCCTGAAAAGTTAAATGCCCACGCGACATATTGAACGATTTGTGGGGGTACCTCTTTTCTGGAGTTGTTGGTCGTGTCAGTAGCGTTGGCCGCAGCCGGCGGCATGATTATGTATCGGGTCGCTGTCGCTGACAACACAACGTCCGAGATAAGCATGCCGCCGATGGACATGCTCTTGCTCTCGGCCACGACGGCATACAGCGGGTGGTCGTCGTGGCACTTCTGATCGCCGTTGTGGCACTCTTTGTCGCTGTTGTCGCACCGCTTCTGGCCAGAGACGGTGCCGCTTCCGGTGAGGCCGTCACAGTCCTCGAAGTTCACCGTGCCCGCCACACTGATGCCTTTGGAATCGCCCCCGCAGGCAGTTCCGGATACCTTGAGGCTGACGACAAGGCAGCCCAGCACGATGTCGTCCAAAGCGACGGACGCCGTGAACGACGGCGGGTCGGGGCGCGTGTCGAACATGAAGCTGGTCGTG
>Ga0307488_10005281_pt1 | contig 10683 bp, 11 predicted proteins | sample SB02metaG_FD_202248 | JGI IMG/M metagenome (GOLD analysis project Ga0307488, IMG submission 202248) | Sea-ice brine microbial communities from Beaufort Sea near Barrow, Alaska, United States - SB 0.2 | ecosystem: Environmental > Aquatic > Marine > Coastal | place: USA: Alaska | collected...
CCCGCGCTGCCGCCGCCTCCGACCCCGCCTCCACGTTGCGCTGCGGCGCACACTGCGCCACCCGCGCCGCCACCTGTCCAAAAGTAACCCGGTGTTCCGCTGCCACGTTCGCCAGCGCAAGCAGAAACGTCCCATCCTCCCAAGCTAGAATCCGTTTGCCCCGGGGGGCCGAGCGAGCGAACATGATGTCTATGGCATCCGTGGTGACGGGGCCGCCGATCAGCCCGCAATCCTTTATCAGCTTTGCCCAGTCCCGAGGGCCCGCCAGACATAGCTCGCCACGTCACAGGATGCCATTTCCACCCAGTCTGCGGTGTGACTGCCCCCTGAACACCCCGAACGCAGCCTCTCGACCACGCAGGGGCAATATAGCATGATGGAACGGCCAATGACCAATCAGGGACCATCCACGTTTACGTTCAGAATTGGCGCGAAACGAGCACCAATATCCAGCCAATCACATCTCAACAAATCAAAGCAAACCACCCTCTCGTTTAATCACACGAGGGTCTTCAGACCCCCCGGGGGGCGGAGACTGGGTTTCAACTCAGTGTCAAGAGGACTAGTCCTGTTCATATGCCGTGCTGTGATTGGTCGAGATAATGACCGCTCCCAAAGTGTACCGGATGCAGGCGTGCACCTGTCCTTTTGGTCTGGATGAAAACGTTCGGATTGGTCGCAAACATTCGATTCGATACCAAACCCGACTAAATCCTAAACCCGACACTGAGTGGAAACGAGGGTTCAAATGCGCTGAGTGACGAGGCGGGCAAAAACTGCCAGGCCCAACGGAGGCTTAGGCTCAGGGGTTTAGGGCTTAGGGTGTAGAGTTTAGGGTTAGCATAATCAAAACTACCAGTAAGCTACGATTAGTCAGTATTTAAGCTGCGACAGGTATGGCCTGGCCCTACCAGTCCCGCCCCGCCAAGGTCTCCGCCGCCGCCGCCGCCGCCCGCCCTCTGCCGAACGCCGCAAACGCCTCAAAGCTCTTGCGCAGCGGCAGTGCGCTGGCGGAGTCGTTGAAGCCCGCAGGGACCTGGATGGACGGCTTGCGCTCCGCGGACCCGCTCACCTCCGCCACGCTATAGCGGCGCAAGTTGAATTTGAAACCAGAAGTTGAAAGTAGTACATCAAATTCCAGTTTCAAGGGCTTTTCTCCAGGTGCTTTCAACGTGGGTTTGATACTGTCAACCTGTCCACCCTACCACGCGGCTCGCCAGCGCCTCGAACTCGTCAAAGTCCACCTTGCTGTAGCGACGCCAGTTGACACTGAAAGCAAAGTTTGAAAGCTTTCATCATAATTTGACTTCAAGCGCTGAAACCAAGCGCGGTCAATCCGGGGTGAAGCTGGGGTCAACCTGCACCGCCCTGCCTTGCCGTCGCCGTGCAGCAGGGCCTGTCCACTATCGCCCTGACGGTTTGCTCATTATGTACACCCGCACACACGCACTTAATCAGGGTTGCTCGCCGTAAACACACACAGATGCTTGGTCTGTGTGTCTGTGTAGAGCCCGCACGCCCGTATGGTAATTTCACCCTTAGTGAGACGCCCAGACTGGGGCAGGTTACCACACGCCGGGCATAGGGGGAGCTAATAAGTCATCACGTAGGGGGATGTGTATCGGGGCACTAAGAGTAGACAGGGAGCCCCCGGGCCGTGCCGTCGCTGTCGAACTCCTCGAACAGTTCCGCGGCGGCGGAGGCCAGCACGCCGTCCAGCGCACCCAGGTCGGCTAGCGCCACGCCCACCTCCATCAGATCCAGGGAGCCGCTGCCATCCACCAGGGCCTTACACGACTCCACTTTCCAGCTCAAAATCAACACTTTTTGTCGGGTACACTCGTCCACTTTTCAGCCTGACGTAACAACTTTTTGTGTACTGATTTGCGTGATGTCAGTAACTTTAACGGCTCAGGTTGAGCTGAGAAGCGGACAAACGCTGTAGCTTCAGTGACCAAAAATGGCTCAAATTGAGCTGAGATATGGATGAGTGTAAGCTCCTGCCGTCCACGTCGTACCGGTCGAACATCTCCCGCGTGGTAGCGGCGCAAGTTGAAACTGAAAGCAAACTTTGAAAGCAGTTTATCACAACTTAGTGTGTTCCGCTCAAACCAGGCCCTGTCAACAATTTCTTCAATGGGTTTCAAGTTGCCTTGCCCTACCGCGTGGTCTCCGTGGCAAACACATCGGTCCCCGCGCTACGGCCCGGCAGACGTTGGGAGTGAGCGACGTAGGATGCCAATTAACTCAAGAAACGAAGGTTCATTAAACGACGTGGCAGGAAGATATTACTCAACACGTCATAGGATGTCACCCAAGACACGAGGGTTCAGTGAATGATGTCGCGAGCAGATATTGATCGAAACGTTGTAGGATATCGATTTACTCAAAGACGCGCGGGCTCGACATGCGTGTCGATGACGTGGGGGGCATGTATTGCTCGCCACATCATCAATTTAGCTCAAGACGCGAGGGTGCAAAACGAGTGTCGCTGATGCGGCAGGCAATTGCTCGCCCCTACCCGGTTTTTGGTTTCGTTGGCGATTTCTTCGGCGAGCTGACGGCGGATGAGGGGCGGGAGGCCTGCCCGGAGGTCGCGACCGGCGGCGGCGGCGATGGGCCGGCGGTGGCAGCCGTCATCCAGGGGCTTTATCCAGTCGTCCACTTTCAAGCTCAATGTATGCACTTTTTGTGGGATCCGTTAAGTCGTGGTTGCAGTGACCAACAAAGGCTCATGAGAGCTGAAAAGTGAACGAGTGGACGCCCCTGCCGTCGTCCCGGCAACGGCGGCGGCGGCGGCCGCGGGTGCCTTGGGGTAGGGACTTTCAGAACGGGTGTCTTGTCGCATGGCGGAACTTAACTCAAGAAACGAGCGGTTACACTGCGGTGAACACGTGGGAGGGGCTTTATCAAGGCCTACTGAGGCAGCGGCGGCGGCGGCGGCAGGCGCCTTGAAGCAGGGCCGCACCAGATGTTGCTTGCCACGTCACTCGTAGGATGCCGTTCAACTTCATGGAGAATCGACTTCAAAATGCGTTGAATAATGTGAAAGCCAGACATTGCTCGCCACGTCGGAGGATGCCATTGAAATGCTGCAGAAACTAGGTTTCAAGATGAGTGTGGATGACGTGGCGCGTGACATGTTCTCGCCCGTACCGGGTCTTCCTCTTCGATGTCCAGGTCGTCCAGGTCCAGATCAACGTCGTCTACTGTGGAGTCAGCGTCGCCGGCGCGGGGGCTGGCAGCAGCAGCGGCGGCAGCGGCGGCGGCGGGGGAGGCGGGGGCGGGGGCGGGAGCGGCGGCGGCGGCGGCGGTGGTGGCGGCGGCGGTGGTAGCGGCGGCGGTGGTGGCGAACGTCACCGGGCGCCCGGCGGCGGCGGCGGCGATGATGCGGCGCGCTTCCCCGATGCAGCGGCGCAAGTTGAATTTGAAAGCAAAAGTTGAAAGCAGTTTATCACATTGTAGTTTCAAGAGCTGAGCAGCTGACGCCAGGCGCTTTCAACACGGGATTCAACCGGTTGCGAGCTGCACCGCCGTACCACGAGAGTCGCGGACTGCGCCTCGTCCTCGCCGCCCAGCGCCTGCGTGACGGAGCGCCAGTGTGCGGAGTGTGAGCAGTCGGGAGAGACGAGTAAAAGCTGAGACGGGCACCCCCGCGAAGCAAAAAGTGCAGTTTTGGACAAAAGATCGAGGGGTACAGCTGGAATAATGCAGGTGAAGCTTGGGGACGTGGGAGCCGCGTCATCACCGCGCAGCGCCGGGTGCGAGTGTGGGGCGACGCGTGCAGCACCATTCGCGGCGAGAGAGCAGAGACGGGCACCCGCGCGGAAGCGAAACAAAATATTTTGGTAACTACATATCCTGGAGGTGCTGAAGCTGAAGCGTGAAGGGGCAGGTGTGAATGGGGAGGTGCGCGGAGGAAGGGGCTGGGTCGGAGTCACTTCCCAGCGCCTGACGCCGCGAGTGTGGGGCACCTCGAAGCATTCTTTCGGGGCAAGAGAGAGAGCAAAGACGGGCACGCCCGCGCGGGGGCACAGAAAAATGAGAGTAACATAAAGGGGAATGAGGCTGAAGGGCGCAGGTGGAAGCGGGGAGGTGCTGCGAGGAGGGAGCTGGGTCCGGGTCGGACCTTCTCGAGCACCGCGGCATCCTTGAGCAGCGCGGAGAGCGAGGTGCGCACCACGGCGGTCATGTCGACGCGCGTGCGGGCGTGGACGTGACGGCGAGGCAGTGCACTGGCGTTCCAGTGCTTCGGCACAAAGGCAGGCTGGAGGAGGTTGGTTGAGATCTCGAGGATAGGCGCTCGATGTTACTCGATCGAATCCCTGCCTGTTACCTGTCAGACCTGTATGCCTGTGGGAGATGACGGTTCAAGAGGTTGTTCTAGGAGGTATGCTGGTGTGGTTCTCAATGACCCTCCTCGACGACGTCGATACCAGCACCGCACCGCGTGTCGCGTCAGATTCGAGGTTGATTTCTTGCGTGGGCATCCTCATCCGTCAATCCGATACGACGTGTAGAGTCCGACACTTCCCCACGCGCGTTCGACACGTGACGGCTCGCGTTCTCTACTCCACCCGTGCCATTCGACGCGCTCATTAGCCACCACCGATAATAGCAGGGTGTGGCTTCAAGATACTCGCCGCGTCGCAACGCAAGACACGATATTCGTGGAAGTGAAGCAGAAAAAAATCAGACAGGGTCGGTGGCACGTCGTCGCGCCGTCCAAGAGGTAGGGACGGGGCGTGCAACCCTAAATTTCTATCCCCTCACGCCTAAGCAAAAAGGGGCGCGGCGGCGGCGGAGCGACCGCCGCGCTCCTCCGCGGCATCATGCGCGCGTGCGCCGTGTCGCCGCGCCGCCATCTCTTCGCCGTACAAAACTGCCTAACTTTCTAATATCTTCTTCCATTCGCCGCAATAGATAGATTGCACGGTCCCCCAGCCCCTAAACACTTTCGGTCGCCGCGACCGACCCAGTCATCACCTCGGCTAGGCTCCAATAACAAACAGGTAAGTTACATGTTTCTTCACAGCATGAGCCCGCCGCCATACATTTCTGAAGGGCTCAAGTTCCCATTTTGCATACTCGACAAGAGGATGTATTTATTGTACACGAACCGTCTTTGTAGGTCGCCATTTGCACCCTACCTTCAGGCTCACCACCGCATAGTGTGCCGGTGCTCGCCGCCTCATCCACCGCACGTTGTACCGGTGCTCGCCACCTTTCAACCACAGCGCCGGCATGACCTTGCCCGGGTAAGGCGATGCAAATTCAACCGATGAAACCCATGTTGAACGCGCCTGGAACCAAGTGTTTGAGATAAAAGCTTTGATCGTTTGATCAACTGTTTTCAAGCTTTGCTGTCAATTTCAAGTTACGGCTCTGCAACCGGGGCCTCCGCCGTCGCCGCTGCCGCCGCCGGCCTGGTCCGCCTCACCACCCACGCCCCCGTGCAGTCCCAACAACCTGCAACTCCTCCTCCTCCCCCTCCACAACCTCGCCCTTCTCCTTCTCGTCTCTCTCTTCCTCCTCTTCCTCCTCCTCCTCGTCCCTCTCTTCTTTCTCTCCCTCCTCCTCCGGCGGTAGGGACTGATGGATAGTGCTCGCCACGTCATGTGATTCCGTTCAACTCAAGAACTGAAGGATAGTGCTAGCTACGTCGTGTGATTCCATTCAACTCAAGAAACGAGGGTCTACAACGTGGAGGATGACATAGCGAGCACTATCCATCAGTCCCTATCCTCCGCTGGGTACCGTCGTTACCGACGCTGCGCTCCGCGGCGTGGCGGCGGCGGCGGCCGCGGTCGAGGCGTCGCGGACAGCGGCGGCGGCGACTACGGCGGCGGCGATGGCGGAGGCTGCGGCGGTGGCGCGTGCCAGGCAGGGGCTTCCACACTCGTCCACTTCTCAGCTCAACCTCAGCCGTTTTTGGTCATTGAAGCCACAGCAAGCCGTCACCTCTCAGCTAAACATGAGACGTTTTTCATCAATGGAACCTTCCAAATAGCCCACCAAAAGTGCTCACGTCAAGCTGAACAGTGGACACGTGTTGCCCACACTTACTACCGAGGTTCAGCTGAAACGTGGACCAGTGTGAGCCCCTGGTGCGAGGGCGGCGCGGGGGGTAGGGCCTGGCAGATATTGCCCTCGTTACGTCATAAAGCCCTCGTTTAAGCCCTCGTTTCTCGAGTAAAGTGGCACCCTATGACGTGGTGAGCAATGTCTGCCACGCCCTAGCTAGGGGCTGCTGATCGGGACGCGCGGGACGCTCGGGCCGCATCCGCTGTTGCCGCCGCCACCGCCACGGCAGGCCGGTGCACCTCGAACCGATGCAACCCGAGTTGAAAGTGCCTGGAATTACTCGTACGTTTTCTTTTTACAACATTCATCGAGACCCAAGGCACTCACATGGTGAGCATCTGTCAACCCCTTCCGATTGCTCCATTTCAAGCAGACAGACCCTGACGTGTGTCAGGGTTTACGGGCGTCTAGAAACTATAATATGATGAACCGCGCTCAAACTTTGCTTTCAATTTCAACTTGTGCCGCTAAACCACGGCGTACTGGGCGGCCGCTGCCGCGGCGGTGGCTGCGGCGCGGAAGAGGGAGGATGCCGCGGGTGGGGGCTCACACACCGCGCATGTCACTTCATCCTCTACATTGTACTCTTAGACCCTCGTTACGTAGGTCGAACAGAATCACATGGCGCCGTGAGCCTTATGTGCCAGTCCCCACGTCATCCTCCACATTGTAGACCCTCGTTTCTTGAGGTAAATGGAATCATATTGCGCAGAGCCATATCTGTCAATCCCCACGTCATCCGCCACATTGTAGACCCTCGTTTCTTGAGCCGAAAGGAATCAAATGACGCAGGGAGCCATATCTGTCAGTCCCCACGTCATCCTCCACATTGTAGACCCTCGTTTCTTGAGTCGAAGGAAGTCACATGACGTGGCTCCGGATGATCTGTGAGGCCCTATATGCGGGCGCGGCGACGCGAGCGGCGGCGGAGGCGGCGGCGGCGCAGAGCGCCAGGGAGGTATGGCTTGCCACTTGCCAGATATTGCTCGCCACCACATCGACACGCATATCGAACCCGGCTCGTTGAGTTCAATGGAGCTCCGATGACGTGCAGGAGAATATATGCCAGTCCCTAGGTGTAGGCGGCCTTGGTAAGGAGGTGCAAGTCGAACTGTGTCGAAACCCAAATCCTTGTCTGATAGTGCCTGGTTTCCAGCCCTGTGAAACTGAAATATGATGAACCACTTTGAAGTTTTGCTTTGAAATTGAAGTTGCACCACTACGCCTCGGCCGCTGCCGCCGCAGCCTCGGTAGGGCGGGACAGGCTGACCCCGGATCGACCCCAAGTGGACCGTGCATGGTTACAACACTTGAAGCCAGAAGATGATGAACCGCTTTCAAAAGATTCTTTCAATTTCAATTGCGCCCTCCGCTTTTGATGCTAAAATGTGATGGACCGCTTTTAAAATTTGCTTTCAAATTCATGTTGTGGCGGTACAAATGGGCAGCGGCGGAGGCGCGGGCGGCGGCCGCCAACGCGGCGGCGGCGGCGGCGGCCGGCAGGGCCTTACACTCGACCACTTCTCGCCACAACCTGGGCAATTTCGTCACTGAAACCTCCCTACGTATCCTGCCAAAAGTGCTTGTATTGAGGTGAACAGTGGACGAGTGTGAGTCCCTGGCGGGCGGCGCACTGGCCGCGGCGGAGGGCAGCCTGGCAGGGGGTTCTTATTATTGTACCCAATGAGACGATGAAGCTCCTCATGTGATTGGTCGAGCGAGAGATCTACTGCGATCTGACTGGCGGGATTTTCTTACTCGTTTCGCGCCAATTCGGTTCGAGTGCTGGTTTTCAATGACCCTCCTGCCCGGTGCGCGAGACCAAGGCGCAGGACCTGGTAGGGCGATGCATGTTGAACGGATGATACCAGTGTTGAAAGCGCCTGGACCTATGCTCTTGAAACTGAGATATGATGATCCGCTTCCAAACTTTCCTTTCAATTTCAACTGGCGCCGCTTCAACCTGGCGGCGGCGCGCGCGGCGGCGGCAGGGACTCATCGATGGTGCTCGCCACGTCATAGGATGCCATTCGACTCAAGAACCGAGGGCTCGAAATGCATTTGATGAAGTGGCGAGCGCTATCCATTAGTCCCTAAGCGGCGGCAGCGGCGCGCGGCGCGTTTGAGAGATCGGACCGGGCGGCGCACAACATGGCCACCGCGCGCGTGGAGGCTGGGTCTCTCTCATAGTCATGCCCTTGAATATGGTCATGCTTCTCCACGTCATTTTCTCCACAGACCCACTCATATCATGCCGCGAAGATGTGTGCGTGTGTGTGCGTATTCAAACGTAGACTAGGCTATCGCGTCAACCAACCTAGACCACAGAGCAGCATACTTATTGAAGGGCAAGATGTATGCATCTACATGACTGATAAGGAGAGCTGACTGTGCGATGCTTGGCTAAAAGCCACGTCGTTGACTAAGCTACAGTACTGATACTCCAAACTTAGCTAGAATTCCTATGATGCGCGAGTTTCTGTCAACCACCTTCTCGCTCCATGGCAATCGGGGATCAGGATAATTCATTTAGGATGTGCACCATGCGGTGCTTGACTTTAACCGAATAGGGAGCGATTGGACGGGCGCGGCCCTGGAGCGCGGCGCAGGAGGCGGCGGCGGCCGACGCGCGGATCTTGGCGGCGGCGGTCGGGCCCGCTACACGATCATCGCCATGTCATCCAACTCGCTTTGAGCCCTCGTTTCTTGACTGACATTCCACCTAAACAGCATGTCCCGCGGACAAGTACTCGCGAGCATATAAGGGGATTGTGAAAGTTTGGAGTTTCACCTTCTGGGTCTAATCACTCGTAATTATTTGTTCGTGAGTGCCGTCGGCCAGTCCATGGTCGTGGGAAATGCTGGTCGTGAATCCTGTCCCAACTGGGTTCATCACTCAAACCCTTATTTTCATAAGAGTTCAGTTCCGTGGGCAGCGTAGATCCTATGACGAGGCGAGTAGTATCTACCTGGCCCTCGGCGGCGGAGTCGCGGCTGGTGGAGGCTGAAGCGGCCGTGTCATCGGGTGTCAACTCGTCAATCGGCAGCGGCGGCGACGGCGGGGGCGGCGGCGGGCACGGGGGGCAGGCAGGGTACTGCAGGTTGACCCCAAGCTGACTGCGGGTTGACCGCGCTTGGTCTCAGCTCTTGAAGCTGTGATAAGATGAACTGCTGTCAAGTTCCACTTTTGATTTCAACTTGCGCCGCTACAGCCAGGGCGAACGCCTGGTGCCTCCTGTGCGGCAGCGCTTCTCTCTCGCAGGCTGCCCGCGCGGAAAGCCTTTCCCTCTCGGCGGCGGCGCGCCTAGTGGCGGGCGGGAGCACACCACCGGGCACGACAGCGGCGCCCAGATTGTCGGCAGTGACGTTCACGGCAGCCGCGGATACACCGCCCTCTTGGGCCAGCCATCGTGGCAACCTGACGGCCCCCTGGCGGAAGATTTGAATGGGGTACTGCTTCTCGCAGAGGCGACGGCGGCGGCGCGCCTACTGGCGGAGGCATCGGCGGCGGCACAAGCAGCACGGGTGGAGACGGATGCGGTGGCTTCAGTTGGGACTGCGGGTGGTGGCAGTGGCAATCACGGCGGCAGCGGAGGCGGCGGCGGCGGGCACGGCGGCGACACTGCGGAGGCCATCATGAGCGGTGACATCAACGGCATCAGCGACGGCATCATCAGCAGCAGCAACATGAGCGGCGACATCAGCCGCGATGGGAGCGGCGGCGCCAACCTGTCGGACCTCACTCCACCTCCACCTGCGCCCCGCCCGCGGTAGGGTGCCGCAGATTGACCCCAGCTTGACCCCAGCTTGACCCCAGCTTGACCCAGCTTGACCCCAGCTTGACCCCAGCTTGGGCCCAGCTTGACCGCAGGATGACCGCAGGTTGACCGCAGGTTGACCCAGATTGACCCCCGGTTGACCCATATTGACCCCAGGTTGAACCCAGGTTGACCCCAAGTTGACCCTGGTTGACCGCGCCTGGTTTCAGCTCTTGAAGCTAAATTGTGATGAACTGCTTTCACGTTCTGCTTTCATCTTAATTGCGCCACTAAACATCGGCGCCCTCCAGCGAAGCTGAGGGAGGTACGGACTGATGAATAGTGCAGTCACGTCATCAAACGGATGCGGAACCCTCGTTTCTTGAGTTAATAGATGGCATCCTGTGACGTGGCGGGCACTACCCATCAGTCCCTACACGGAGGCCGCCGACGACCGCGCCGGTCTCCTCCTCCTTCTCGGTGAGGCGGTGCTCGTTGACCCGAGGTTGACCCCAGGTTACCCCCATTTGACCCCAGGTTGACCCCATGTTGACCCCGTTGACCCCAGGTTGACTCCAGGTTGACCACGGTTTGACCGCGCTTAGTTTCAGCTCTTGGAAGCTAACATCTGATGAAACGCTTTCAAGATTTGCTGTCAATATCAACTTGCGCAGCTACATCTCGGCCTGGCAACCGACAGCGACGGCGCCCCCCCCTCTGCCGCTGCCGTCACCGACGCCGCTGCCACCGCCTCCGCCGCTCTCAGGACCAAGAAGCGGAAGAAGCAGAAGGCGCAGGACGATTCGAGCGGCGCCCCGCGCGGCAGGGGGGTCATCGAGAA
>Ga0307488_10005282_pt1 | contig 10682 bp, 8 predicted proteins | sample SB02metaG_FD_202248 | JGI IMG/M metagenome (GOLD analysis project Ga0307488, IMG submission 202248) | Sea-ice brine microbial communities from Beaufort Sea near Barrow, Alaska, United States - SB 0.2 | ecosystem: Environmental > Aquatic > Marine > Coastal | place: USA: Alaska | collected 2017-05-06
GGAAGTAAGGTAAAAAATATTTTTATTCAATCCATGCAAAACGGAAAGCTTGGCGTCATTGTATCCAATGAAGGTGAAAGAATTGAAGATAACAATAACAATAACTATATTGTATTAAAGAATGGTCGGCGTTATGAAGGGATTGCTAATAGCAAAGAATTCTCAACAACAACTTTCGATGAATATGGCATTCTTATGGAAAAAACACCCAAAAGTAATCTTAATGTTGGAGCTAAGGCAGGCATCATAGAGGCCACGCCAACATTAGCCTTAATTTTTAATCAGAATGATTCGAATAGAAAGCAGTTTTTAGCAGAGCTAATGTGGCGTATATCACTACCATTATCAACCATCTTCTTAATTTTTCTAGCTATACCACTGAGCTTCATTAATAATCGAACAGGAAGGTCCTTTAACATGATTGTTGCTGTATTTATTTTTGTCATATACAACAATTTTTTAGGTATTTTTCAAAGTCTTATATCGGTAGGTAAAATTCCTTTGTGGCTCGGCTTTCTTCCCGTCCATCTCGTATTTGGATTAGTTGCTTTTTACCTCCTTCACCGAAGATCCTTAAATCTTCCACTACTACCTTCACGATTTATTAAAAAATTATGATTTTAATCAAATATATTAATAAGGAATTCATGATTGGGATCTTTATGATCATGTTTGGCTTGATTTCATTGTTTGCTTTTTTTGACTTTATTCAAGAAATTGGAGATCTTGGGAAAGGAGGTTATGGGATTAGTCATGCAATGACTTTTGTTATCCTTAGTATTCCTGGGCATATTTACGAAACCGTTCCTCTAGCAGTTCTTATTGGATCAATGTATACAGTAGGCCAGCTATCCTATAACTCGGAATTAAATGTTATTAGGGCTAGTGGTTTTTCTATAAAAAAGATAGCCACTTCATTGATGATAACAGGAGGTTTTTTTGCCATTTTCACTCTTCTCATTGGTGATCTTATAGCGCCTAACTCTGAAAAAAATGCTCAGCAGATGAAGATTGGATTGACAAATTCAGTTGTAGGTCAAGAGTTTAGCTCTGGCTTTTGGATAAAAGATGGGGATAACTTTGTTAATATTGAAAATGTTTTGCCAGATGCAACCCTTGAAAGAATTAACATTTATGAATTTGATAGCCAGTTTAATTTAAGAACAATAGTCAATGCAGAAAAAGGAGCTTACGAGGAAGGGGAATGGAGGCTAGAAAACATAACACAAACAATACTTTATGAAAATTCTGTTAAGAAAAAATCCATACCAATGGGGAGTTGGAAATCGCTCATGCGTCCAGAAATGATGAATGCCCTAATCATTTCACCCGAAAAAATGTCATCATTTAATTTATATAAATTTATTTCATACTTAAAAATAAACAACCAAAAATCTACAAAATATGAGGTGGCTCTTTGGGAAAAAATTATTCACCCTCTAATGCCATTGGTTATGATAATTTTTGCTGTTCCCTTCGGTTTTTTACAAGAACGTTCTGGTGGAAAATTCTTTAAGATGTTTATTGGTATAATTATTGGTATTGCTTACCAAATTACCAATACATTAATAAGGCATATAAGCCTCCTTAATGACTGGCAACCTTTTATAAGCTCACTTATTCCAACCCTAATATTTTTATGTTTGGGGCTTTACCTTATTAAGAGGTTTGAATATAAGTAATCTTAGATTTTAAAATCAAATCATGAATGAACTGCTTTCCTCCAAACAATATATTAAGATAGAACGCTAAAATCAACAAAGCCCCTAGCGAAGCCAAAAGGTATCGGAATAAAAAAAATTGAAACGACTGGTTTTTGGGTGGAATAAGTTTAAATCTCCAAGCTTTCATTGCTAGAGTTTGGCCCCCATGAGACCAGGAATAAATGCAATACCATCCCGAAATAGTCCATAATATAAATCTTAAAAAATTAGAATTTTGCGCTATCTCAGAATGAAAAAATAATGATATAAAAAAAGTTACGACAAACCATAAGGTAATATGAGTGATGAGCTCATAAAAAAGGCAGGCGTAAAGTCTTGCAGCATGGCTGAGTTGCATACTGGGCTGAAACTCTTACTTTGATCGCTTTTGGAATTTATAGAACAGCGGAATGAAGGCTAATGCCATGATACAACCCAAACCCGTACCGAATGCCAGAGGCCAATTTAAACTAACAGCTCCACCCATGAAATCGCTGACTGCATTCCCTATTCCAGCACCTATTAGAGCTCCTAGGCCAACCTGGAAGCGTTTAGGTAAGTATTTTTCAAGCCCAATTCCAAAAAAAGCCCCTAATAACATTATTCCGTTATCTACAATTCCAAATATAACGTAATCAAAAAACATTCAACTCTCCATTAAAGTAATGTGATGCTAAAAATGATAAAAAGCATTAAAATATCATTCTATAAATTGTCAAAAGTATAAGCGAACTTAATGATTTCATGTTCAGATATTTTTAAAATAAATAAACAAGGTTTTGTTAAAGACATAAAGCTTGTAAAATCTCCGAACTTTGATAACAGGCCTAATGAAACGGAAATCACTCTATTAGTTATTCATAACATTAGTTTGCCACCCGGAATATATGGTGGAAAATTTATTGAAAATTTTTTTACTAACTCCTTAGATCCAACAATTGATCCCTTTTTTTACAAAATTAAAGACATAAAAGTTTCGGCCCATTTTGTTATCGAAAGAACTGGAAGTTTAATACAGTATGTAAGTGCTGTTAAAAGAGCGTGGCATGCTGGAGAGTCTTTTTGGAATGGAAGAAGTGATTGCAATGATTATTCTATTGGGATCGAACTTGAGGGATCAGATAATATAGAATATACGGACATTCAATATGCGAAACTTAATGCGCTTATTGAATGTCTTACTGAAGCTTATCCAATTAAGGATGTGGTAGGTCACTCTGACATCGCACCAAAAAGAAAAACAGATCCCGGCCCTTCATTCCGCTGGGATAAAATTAAACTATTTAAGAAAACTTGAGCTTATGAATAAAATTTTTTTTCTACTATTGGTTTTAATGATATCTGGTTGTGGGGACAAGGAAGAGGTGTCTGAAAAATCTCAAAGGCAAACTTTTATCTCAACCGCCCAATCCCAGTTTATAAATTTTTCTTATGAGCAATCATCAATGGGAGTTATCGAAGGATTAATTGATCCAACTGTATCAGCTGAAATTAATGGCACGGTTATAAAAATGCATGTTCGGACAGGCTCTACGGTAAAAAAAGGAGAGTTATTAGCTGAAATTGAAGGGAAAGATTATCAATATCAAGTGGATTTGGCAGAAGCTGAAATTCGACTCTTGAGGATTAGGCTAGCAAACCAGACAAAAATTCTTGAGAGAAGCACAGCCCTTGTAGATAAAAAATTTATCTCTCCAAATGCTCTCGATAATATTGCTACCGAAAAATCAGAGACATATGAGGGGTTAGAGGTTGCTAAGTCTAAACTGGACATAGCTAAATCAAATTTTGATAAAACTAAAATCTATGCCCCTATAAATGGTAAGGTTCAGAAACAAATTGCTTCTATTGGTGATTATCTCAAAATAGGTGACGGTGTGTTTCAAATTATTAACAATAAAAAAGTGAGAGCCCACATACCATTTCCTGAACATCTTGCAAAGAAAATAAAGCCTGGGATGAAGATGCAACTTACTAGCGCAGCCTCCCAAACAACTATTACCGTTAATATTGCCGAGTTAAAACCTAGCATCAATGAAGAAAGTCGATCTATTGATGTGATTGCAGATATTTCTAATTTACCAGATTGGCAGCCGGGATCAACGGTTCATGGTACGATTATTTTTAATGCAAGGCAAAGTGTTGCGGTTCCCGAACAGAGTGTTGTGCAACGGCCTTCGGGGTCTGTTGTGTATGTAATCGAAGATAGTTATACAAAGGCAAATAAGGTAAAAACAGGAATAACACAAAATGGATTTATTGAAATTTTATCTGGTCTTGATATCAATCAGACGGTAGCCGTTGATGGTGCTGCTTTTCTAACAGATAATATTATAGTCAACATCAGTAACCCCTCATAAATATGACACTTCCCGAAATCTCAATCAGAAGGCACGTTCTAGCTTGGATGATATCTGGTGTCTTTATTTTATTTGGTATTATCAGCATTCAAAAGATTGGTTTAGATCGCTTCCCAATGATTGAGTTTCCAGTACTTTCAGTTACAACAACTCTTGAGGGAGCTAACCCTGAAATTATTGATGCAAGTATCACTAATATAATTGAAACTGCAGTTAATTCAACTACCGGCATTGAGTCAATCAAATCGAGCTCATCACCAGGGGTTTCAGTTGTAACTATCACCTTCAATCTAGACAAAGATATAGAAGTTGCTTTCAATGAAATTCAATCTAAAGTCGGTCAAGTTGCTAGGCGACTACCTGATGATATTGTTCCTCCAGTAGTAAGGAAGGTGGAAACGAATGCCAGCCCTATTATGTGGCTTGGTTTTAGTGGCGACAGAACGATACAGGACCTAAATTTATATGCTACCAATATTTTAAAAAAACAATTAGAAACAATCGATGGTGTTGGTGAGGTTAGAATTGGAGGAAGAAGAGATAGAACAGTGAGAGTTAACTTAATAGTGGAGAAAATGTCAGCCCTTAATATTTCGGCAATTGACGTTGTAAATGCTTTTAATAGAGAGCACATACAATTACCTGGAGGGTACCTAGTAAAAGATCAGTCAGAGAAGATGTTCAAGCTTGATCTCGAATACCACCAAATAGAAAAATTAAATGACTTATTGGTTGCATACCGAAGTGATGGTCCGGTAAAAATTAAAGATATCGCAGAAGTTCAGGATGGTCTTGAAGACTATAGAGAAACAGCAAGATTTAACAGTCTGCCGTCCGTAGGCCTCGGTATTGTTAAGGTAGCTAACTCTAATACTGTTGAAATAATTAATAAAATAAAGCTTAAACTGGATAGCGATATACGACCTAATCTACCTTTAGGTGTTACGTTGGAAATATCCACAGATGATTCAGTTTTCATAAAAGCTATGGTGAAATCCTTGCAAAGCCATATTGTCGAAGGAACTATATTAGCAGCCTTTATAGTTCTTCTTTTTCTAATGTCCTTGAGATCAACATTTATCATTGCAGTAGCAATTCCAATCTCATTGCTAGGTGCTATAGCCGTCATGTACTTCTTTGGTTTCACTTTTAATAGTATGACTCTGTTGGCATTAATTCTTTTAATTGGCGTTGTTGTTGATGACGCTATAGTCGTTTTAGAGAATATATTTAGGCATCATCATGAGTATGACGTCAATCCGTTTGATGCGGCAATCAATGGAAGTAAAGAGGTTGTTTTTGCTGTGCTTACCTCTACTATGGCTCTAGTTTGTATCTTTGCACCTGTGATATATATGGATGGCATTATAGGGCGATTCTTTGAGTCTTTTGCTGTAGTTGTTACTTCGGGTGTCTTAATTTCTTTGATTGTCTCGCTAACACTGACCCCAATGCTATGTTCAAAATTTTTAATTAAAGAAAATTTTAATATTGGGTGGGACCAAAAAAAATTAAAAAAAAATAGAATCGTAGAAAAACTTGAGGCATTCTTCAAAATTTTAGAAGATTCATACTCCAAAATTCTTGCCAGTACTTTAAATAATCGATGGAGAGTTCTTCTTTTAAGCTTTCTGATTGTATTGTTAAGCGGTTATTTTTTCGCAAATATCAATAAAGAATTAGTACCAGAAACTGATGAAAGTCGCTTCACCGTTCGCTTCAAAACTCCGTTAGGGTCAAACATAGACTATACCTACAGAAAGCTTTTGGAGATTGAAAATAAAATAAACACGCAAGAAGAAAGTATTGCAAGCGTCTTTTCTTCTATTGGCCTAGGAAGTCAAGGGCAAGTAAATAGTGGCTATATTAGCGTAAGGCTAATTGATAAAGACTTAAGAAAAAAAAGCCAAACTGAAATTATAAATAATTTAAAAACAGAATTTTCAATGCTTGCCGGAGTAAAAGCCTTTCCGGCAGGAGTTTCAATTGCGGGTGGGCAAAGATCTGAAAAATTAAAATTTTCTCTCATAGGTCCCAGTATTGAGAAAGTTGCTCAGTTTAGTAGCGAGCTCCAAAATAAGCTATCTGAGAACACAAAAATAGGAAAAATTGATCTTGATTTGCAGCTTAACCTTCCGCAGCTTATTCTTGATATTGATAGGGAAAAATCTAGCAGTCTGGGTATATCTGCTAGAGACATCGCTGAGTCAATTTCCGTCCTAAGCAATGGTTTAGATGTAGCAAGATTTAATGATTACCCTGGTGATGGTCAGAGGTATGAAATTAGACTTAAGGCCAAAGAAGGTACCTTTCAAAAAACAAACGATCTTAATAAGATTTATTTACGAAGCAAAAGTGGGGAATTAGTCAGACTTGATACCATCGCTTCCTTTACCGAGGTATTAGGACCTGCTGTTATTGGTAGAGAAAACCTACAATATTCTGCTAATTTTTATACCGATCCTTCTATACCACTCGGAGAAGCCATTCAATTGGTAAGTGACGTGAGTATGTCCATCCTCCCCAGTGACTATAAGATTGAACTCGATGGGCAAGCAAAAGAATTTGCAAAAACATCAAAAAATCTATTCTTTGTTTTTATTTTAGCAACCGTCTTACTCTATATGGTCCTAGCCAGCCTATTTAACTCTTTTTTTCAGCCTATTATTGTTATGCTAGCTCAACCTCTAGCTGTGGTTGGTGGTATTGCCTTGCTATGGCTAACAGGGAAAAGTCTAAATATTTACTCTATGATTGGAATGGTTTTGCTTATTGGGTTGGTGGCGAAAAATTCTATTCTTCTAATAGACCTAACCAACCAACTCAGAGACAAAGGAAAGGAAACAAATAAGGCTTTACTTGAGGCTTGTCCGGTAAGGCTTAGACCAGTATTAATGACTTCGTTAACACTTATTTTGGCATTACTTCCTGCCGCACTTGGTTTTGGGGCTGGGTCAGAGGAAAATGGGCCTTTAGCAATAGCTGTTATTGGCGGGATGATTTCATCAACACTACTAACCCTTATTGTAATTCCAGCAGCTTATTCATTATCGGCTCGATTTATCGACAAGAAATTATAGTTTTGTTACTTTTTGTACAATCAAGGAGCCAACCAAATCACCCTCTACATTAATTGTTGTTCTAAATGTATCCAAAAGCCTATCCATAGGAAGAAGCAGGGCTAGTGCTTCAAGAGGAAGTCCAAGAACCTGGAGTACCATTGCCATGGTTACCATTCCAGCGCTAGGTATGCCAGGAGCGCCAATAGAAGCAACCATAGCTATAAAAAATAAAATGATCTGTTGTGAAAGGCTAAGATCTATCCCAACAAGGTTAGCAATAAACAGTGCTGCGGCTGCTTCATAAAGTGCAGTACCGTCCATATTGATGGTCGCTCCTAATGGAAGCACGAAGTTTGCAATACTTTTTGGCACCTTAAAAGTATTACACGCTACACTTAATGTAAGAGGAAGTGTAGCCGCACTAGAGCTAGTAGCGAATGCACTAATGAATGCAGGTCTGCCATTGCTCCATAAACTAAGGGGAGAAATTTTTGTAATGATAAAAAGTAAGGTAGGAATAATTAATAGGCCATGAATAAGCATAATCCCAATCACCGTAATAATAAAAATACTTAATTGGGAGAATAATTCACTAGATTGACTTTCAACCATCGTAACTAACAAAGAAAAAATTCCTATTGGTGCAAACATCATAATCCAATTTACAATTCTCATTATTACTTCGTACAAGCTTTCAAAAACTTTTTTTCCTGCTTGTATTTTCGTACCACCACCATTAAAGCTAGCTCCGATTAAAATAGAAAAAATAATGAGAGGAAGAATATTTCCTGAAGATAGTGATTGAAAAGGATTTACAAACAAACCCAAAATAAATTGCTTTAAAAATTCCATGATAGAAAGCGAGCTAGTTATCGCATTTTTCGCTTCTGGCCATGAATCCACGGTTATTCCGATGCCAGGCTTAACTAAATTCATTATTATTAAAGCCGTAAAAATTGCCAAAGACATAGTGCTAAAAAAATAAAGGAGGGTATATTTCCAGATGGTGCTAGATTTTTTACTATTGCCAAGATTTGACACGCCCACCACAATAGAAAAAAATACCAATGGGACAAGAATCATTTTTAATGAATTAATGAATAACTGCCCGATTATGACGTTTGCTTCAAGGAAAGCATTGTACAAAGACCACTGTGGATAAATTTTTAAAAATAATCCAAATGAAATTCCCATTAACGCTGCCAGGAAAATATTACGATTAATATTGTTCATTAAACTATACGCTCCATTAAAGCCCCAAAAAATCCATCAGTTTTATGCGTATGAGGGTTGAGTTTTAAAAAGTCTCCTTCCCCAATATCAACTCCGCTTTTGGCCATAATAATATGCTGAGGAATTATTTTAAAGTGCTGATTATTTTCTAAAAATGTTGCGATTATATTTTCATTTTCATCATTTAAAATACTACAGGTTGCATAAACTAAATAACCGCCTTTTTTACATAATTTGGATGCAGCTTCCAAGATTGAGGCTTGCTTAGTCGCTAATTCGGCAAGAGACTCCTCTGTTTGTCTCCACTTCAGGTCCGGGTTTCTTCTTAAGGTCCCAAACCCTGTGCAAGGTGCATCCACTAGAACACGGTCCAACTTATTCCTTAATCGCTTTATTTTTAAATCATTTTCATTAGAAATTCTTTGCATAGCAATATTTGATGCTCCTGATCTCTTAAGTCTTTGTTTCATGTTTGCAAGACGTCTATCAGAGATATCAAAAGCGTAAATTCTTCCAGTATTCTTCATCAATGCTGACAAAGCCAAAGTCTTACCTCCTGCTCCTGCACAAAAATCAGCAACCATATGACCTCTTTTAACATCGAGTAATAGAGTTAAAAGCTGACTTCCTTCTTCCTGAACCTCTATAGCTCCACCTAAGAAAAGTGGGTGTTTTTGTATCGCTGTTCCTCTTGGCAGCGTAATGCCCTGTTTAGATAATTCTGTTTTCTTGATTTTAACTACTTCATCTGGAAAAGATAAGCGAAACTCATTAACAACATCTTGAACTGACAAAGTTTTCAACGAGTTAACACGCAATTGAAGTGTTGCTGGTGATAATAACGACGTGCCAAAAGCAATAGCTTCTTCTTCACCGTAATATAAAACTAATTTCGCCCATATCCAATCGGGTAGACTAAGTTTTGTTGGCCATGAATCAATATGGACTTTATTTTTTTTCTTTTCTACTAACCATTCGATTTCATATTCGTCAGTCACTCCACTTAACTCTTTTATACTATGCCCCTTCAATACCAACAAATATACCAAAATCATTTTTTTACAATGAGCATCTCCAACAATTTCCTCAAGTAATCTTTTATTCCTAATTACGCCATAATAAATTTCTGCAATATCTGATCTATCGCTACTTCCTAAATTTCGATTATTCTTAAAGTAATAACTTAGCTGGACGTCAGCAGGTAAATTTTTTATCAAGCTTTCACCTAAAATATCTGCACATGCCTTAATAGCAAATCTATTCATTTTTTATTGCCTTTAACGTAATTATTTCTTGCATGATTACACTCAAATCGTCCTGAGTTATTGAAATTTTTATCGGAAGGTATCCGTATTTTTCAGAAAGCCATAAATCAATTCGTTCTTGATCCTCGTAATTAAACTTGGCAATATGAATTGCCTCCAATTCTCCCTCACGAGTATATAGTATCTCTTCATCAACATAATGATAATCATATACTTTTAGGCGCCTTCCATTAGTGATAGGTATTTGCATTCTATCCAGTGGATCAAGGAACATAAATTGAAACATAAAGCTTAACTGATCTTGTGACCCATCGATTAAAGAATAGGACTGTTCTAACTCTTCTTTTTGTCTACAATGCAGGGTTTTATCTACCCAGTCAAAAAATGCTTCATTTATTCTTTCTGGTCCATGTTGGTATAAGTAATAATTTGGTTTTAAACCTTCTTCAGATATATTTCCCCTACTTGTTTGTATTAACGGGTTAGAATAAATGATTGATGTTAGGCCTGTAGCTGAAGCCTTATATTGAATATTATATTTATCATCCACTACATCATAAGTAATAACGAGCTTACCCACCTCATCAAATCTTTGTTTGTACACTTTTCCTGAACTTCTACCAAATGGATCTAGTGCTCTTAAACTACCCTTGTTAGGTCCTAAATCATAGGAAACTTTATATTCGAGAAGTAGTGACTCTATTGTTTCTCCATATTTTTTTGTTTCTTCTGGTGTCTGAATTTCTTCTATTGGACTACATAATTCGCATAGATTTTCTCTCAAATAATGATCTTTTTTAATACCTTCAGGTGCCTCTTCTTGATTGTTTTTTTTGGGTCTTATCAATATCTCTTTAAGCTCTTCTACTTTTACTTTTTTTTTCTTAATATTCAAACTTAATTTTTTTTCAGGAAATTGAGTCAATTCCACAGTTGTTAATTGGTTTTCTTTGAAAGAATTAAATGAAAAATTTATTTTTGAGAAAAAAATTGCATGAATTAAAAATGACACCAATATTGCAAAAAACATAATAGAACGTTTCATAGCCTATAATTGTA
>Ga0307488_10005283_pt1 | contig 10681 bp, 17 predicted proteins | sample SB02metaG_FD_202248 | JGI IMG/M metagenome (GOLD analysis project Ga0307488, IMG submission 202248) | Sea-ice brine microbial communities from Beaufort Sea near Barrow, Alaska, United States - SB 0.2 | ecosystem: Environmental > Aquatic > Marine > Coastal | place: USA: Alaska | collected...
TGGTGCGCGAATCGCGCACCGAAGAATCGCGACAGCGTCTCCCAGGTGTTCCGGTTCCTCCACATAGCGTTGAGGCTGTCCGCATCAGGGTAGGTGACTACGTTCATCTCACCTCTTATCCGCACCCATCGGCACGGCATGGTTGGATACTGCGCGGCACCCTGCCCAGAGTTGACAGGAATCTTGCAAAGTGCCGCGCAGTATCGCAGGGTTCATATGTGCGCATGTCCCGCACGGTCCTGGCGCTGTGCTGTGCTTCCCTTTCGGGAAACAGAGGGTCATTCGCGATTGTCCAGGTTCCCCCTGGACTATGGGGCCGGACAGAAAGTGTCCGACTTGGTTGTATGCCCCTTCCCTCCCGGGTAATGGGAGAATCGGGGCCTCCCGGGAGCCTCCGGGGGGGAGGCTCCTATGGGGAAAAGTATTTACCCCCTGTTGGGGGCACTCCCCCCGCGTTGGAGGGGGTGATCTCCGCACGCCACGAGACTATATAAACAGGTCACACATTTGATCATTGCTTGAAAAGGTAGGTAGAACCTCACTCAAAGCGTATGATCCTGTGTTTCCAAAAGTCTCACGGGCTTGACGAGACGGTGAAACCGCAGGTAGAACCTGGGTTCTCGTCAGGTGTGTCATATGACACACCCCCCCAGCGGCTATTGTGTTACACAGTTACACACTTGCGGCAAGTCGTAGCCGCGTCGGACCATCCACCGGGGGCATCTCCCGGGTCCCGGGTCCGCGTCGGGGTGCCATCCCCGATGACCGCGTGGTCGCGGTCGTTTTCAGTCTGCCGGCCATCGGGCGGAGCCCCATTCCTGGTCGGCGGCGAGCCTCCGGGGCGTGGACACGCTGGTCCGCCCGTTCATCGCTCCGCCCGGACCCTTGGGTCGAGCGGCGGAGCCGCTGTAGCGGCCGCTGCTGGGCGTTGCGCCCCGCTGGCGACGCTGGCCCCGCCGCTGGCCCCCGGCGTGGCTGAAGCCATGCCCAGAGCCTCGCGTGGCGGGGTTCTTGTCGGTGACCGCCTCTGCGGTCACGGCGGACCATTCCTGGTCCGTCCGGGCGATGATCGCCTCACAGACCGCGAGCATGCGGTCGAGATCGTCGAGGCACTCGATCTCCAGCGGCTTGCGCCGCTTGGTGGTCTGGGACGTGCGGACCCACCGCGATCCGTCCCACTCGGTCTTAGGCACAAGACCTCCTGGGTGGTGGTTGCTGACGTGTTTCGACCCTCCATGGGTCATCCCTTGCGGGATCCGGCTCGCGCCGGTCATCAGGGAGGCGGAAAGCCTCCGACACGTGGGGCAGGGGCGACCCCGCGAGGGGCCGCCCCCACCGGGGGGCGCTTTCAGTGGGCGCAGCGGCCGCGGGCCCGGCTGACCTTGTCGAGCAAGATCAACTCGGGGTCCTCGGTCCGCTGGAGACGCTCCGAGTGGAGCGCCCCGTCCTCGACACGGCGGGCGGACTCGTCGGTCCACTTCACCTTGCTGCCCGTGGCGCGGGCCGCAGCGAGGTTGTACTTGCTCTGCGCCTCGATGGCGAACGCCTCGCTGGCGTCCTCGTCGTCGAGCCCAGCCATCGCCGCGATGAGCGGCGAGTAGCCGGGGATGACGACCAGGGGCCGACGATCGCTGGCGATGCGCTTGTCCTCGTCCCGGCTCATCTGGTCACCAGCGTCGATGCTGGTGCCCATTCCGAGCGCCGCGAGGGCCTTCGCGATGGTCTCCGGCGTCACGTAGCGCTCGACCTTGAACGACTTGCCCGAGGGCACGACGCCGAGGAAGCTGAGCTTCTTCATGATGCTGAGGCCGTCGTGGGACTCCGTGGAGTCCCGGTAGAAGACTGCGATGGCCAACTGGGCACGCTTGAGGGGCACCGCGAACGGCACCACCTTGCCGGTGGGGCGCATCACGGGGCACTTCTCGCCCACGTCGTTGACGATGAACAGGCTGGGCTCATCGCTGAGCTTCGCCTCCACATCGGCGAGGAACGAGTCCGCGCCCGTCGTCTGGTCAAAGACCATCAGACTGGAGCGGGTCGCCACGACCTTGCCCAGCGTCAAGGCGTCCTGGGTGAAACCCAGGATGCTCGCCGCGAGGAATCGCGGGGCCGCACCCGTCAGGATGCGACCGTCGCTGTTGGTCTTGAGGTACCGGACAGGGTCGTCCCCGTCGATAGCGTTCTCGCTGAGCACGGTGTGCTCCGCGATGATGCTGTCGATCAGGTCGTTGCCCATGTCGATGGTAGCCGCTCCGGCTCGCCCGATGACAGACATGTCCTCGGGGAACAAAGCGAACTTTCCGTGAACCGCCGGGGCGTTCTCCGTCGCGGGGTAGACGTACTCCCCCAGGGGGGGGAGGTCGCCGTCCACGTCGGTGTCGCCGTCGGTGTCGGTGTCGGTGTCCTCGTCGCAGTCCTCTCCCGCACTGTTGACCAGATCCGCGAGCAGGGCGAAGACGTCCGCAGCCGGCATCATGATGCCGACCGGAAGGTCGGGATCGATGATGTGGATACGCTCGACAGCCTCACTGCGGGAAAGGTCGGTGAGATCAGACATTGTATTTCTCCATGGCTTGCCGGATTCCGTACCGACTGCGCCCCATTCGCATCATGCGGTTAGGGGCACGACTGGCCAGGGAAATCCTGACCAGCTTCCGACGTTTCCGCCGGGTAGCTCGCAACGCAAAATGGCCCACAATCCTAAGATTGTGGGCCATTCAAACGATGGTCCTGGCTATTGCGTGTCACGCCATGTAGACACGTCTTCCCTTTTAACACGCGTATTGTTCTAACGTGGGACCGGAGGGTACAACCGGGTTTTGTGCGGTCCCGTTCAAAGACGGATTGCCATGGTGCTCACGCACCACACGTTTATAGCCTACTTAAAGGATTGACCGTAACTCCCCACCAAGAGCGCAAACACACGAAAACAAGACGTGCGAATGGCATGAAATAGGGCGGCCAGATCGGGCTCTTTCGAGACACCGAAACGTGACACTACGGATAATGGATCTCTCCACTACCCCGCAGACGCGGTGATCCTATTTATGCACGTCAACCCGTAGTCACGCCGGCCGGTCTGGGCACGGAAAACGCTACGCAACGATCCGTCGAAACGAACCACGCAACACTTTCCCCGGATCGCAAGCGTCGAAACAAATGCGAAACCCGCCGGAATGGTCGAAGGTTGACACGCCCATAGGGGGCACGTCTGCTCAATATAGGGACTTTCAAAGACGCGCCCCGGGGGGCCGCCGCGTCCGCCCGGTCTGCCGGGGGACACCAATAAGATAACACGCCGGCACGGTAGCCCCCCCGTCCGGCACACGTCCACACACACGACGGCGGGGGGCGCGACCCCCCCACAACCAAAACCAACTGCTGTTGGGGACCCCAATAGGGGGGGCCTCAATCAGAACGAGACCGATTCTGAGAAATAGGTGTGTTACACTTGTGTTCGTGTGATAGCCTACTCCCAGGAGTTGCCCCATGCCCACCTCGAGTGACCTCACTGACGCCCTCACGGGTTCCGTCCGGCTCCGTGTGAGCCTCACCGATGACGAGCGCCTGGTGCTCGACAGTGTCAAGGGGCACCTTCGGAGCGACATGAAGGTGCGCTCGATGGGGGCGCCGGTGACGGACCAGGTGGCGCTGCGGTTCGTCTTGATGGTGGGGCTGGACAGGGTCCCCACGGTCCTTCGGGGCGGGCGGGGGCAGGAGACCGCGGTCTCGCCGGCGGTGGCGGAGTCCGCGACGCCGCCTCTGGAGCCCGAGGAGACGCCGGCGCCGGCGGTGGTGGCGTTGGAGCCGGAGGCGGAGCCGCCGATGCCGGCGGAGCTGCTTCGGACGTACAAGCGGCCGGCGCACTGGGAGTACTACGACGACGGCGAGTGGGAGCTGCCTCCGGGACAGGAGGAGCTCCACGCCTACTACACGGCGGCGGGCTGGATTCGGTGCGCTGCGGGCATGGATGGTCGGACGTTGCAGTTCTACTGGACGCCGAACGGCGCCGAGCAGGGTCTCCCGCCGCACCCGGGGCGCGACGACCAGAACCGGATGGTCCTGGCGCAGCGTGCGCCGGAGATTGGCGTCGCCCATCTGGTCCCAGAGGACTGGGGCGAGGACCGTGCAGCCACAGAGGCAGCCGCCGTGTGGTCACCCCCAAGCTGAGAGAGCCCGATGCACAACAACGATCTCCAGAACCTGCTCCAGAACCTGGTCCCGGTGCCCGCACCGGGGTCAGGGACGGGTCATTGGGCCGCGTACCTGTACCAGACGTTCCCGGGGCGCTGGATCGACGTCGCTCACGCGCTGGAACGGTCTCCGGCGACGGTTTTTCTGGGCGCGCAGGCGTACGCACGGTCGTTGGGGGTGGATTGGCCGCTCCGTCGGCGTGGTGGGCGCTGATGCGGGTCGTTTTCTACGGCGGAAGGCACTTCAACGACGTCCACGGGCTGTATGAGGCCTTCTTCAAGCTCTTTCGGGGGCGCGGGATGGCCGAAATGTACCTGACGGACGACCCTGGGGCGCCGGAACTGCTCGCGCACTTCGGTCGGGAGCGGGATCTGGACGTTCGGGTGGTCCCGGCGCCCTGGCTGATGCTCGGGAACCGCGCAGAGGGCGCTCGGCGCCGCTCAATGCTCGAATCGGGCCCCGAAATGGTCGTTTTGCTGCCCGGAGGCCGGTCTGTGGCCCACATGGGCGACATTTCGGCTGCCGCGGGGGTCCCGGTGTGGGATCTGCGCGATCTCGAGTACATCGTGGTCGGAGACGGGCGCCAAGTGGGCGAACGGGACGCTGATCAAGACGAACTGCTTTTCTGAGGGGGGGATCATGGCGATTTCTGACGACGTGGTCGAGAACACGCTGCGACAGCTGTTTTCGGCAAAGGCTGGGGTCGTTTTCCCCGATGGTCGCAAGGCTGACCTGGTGTATTTCGACTTTTCGCGGCATCCCGGGAACATCCACGGCCGGATCGAGTGTCGCTTCGCGCTTCTCGGCGATCTCGCCCGCGAGGAGGGCGTGGCGTACATCGAGGACCGACATCTCGCGATTGCGCGGAGCGCGATCGACCTTGCCGAGCTCATCGAGATCACGGTCTTCGCCGAGATGGTGAAGATCGTCGAGCGGGTGTCGAGCGCGCCAGCAGAGCTCGCCTGGAAGACCAAGACGGTCAAGCACGAGCTTGAGGTCACCCCGGAGGTCATCCGCGGCGCCTTCGTCTACCTCGTGGGCTGCTGCGTCGACGGCACGCAGCTCGTGGTCTACGCCGGCGCCCAGTACCTGTGGCTGCTGCGCGCGCTGCAGGCGGCGCCGTACTACGAAGACGCCGGGCAGACCTTCTGGTCGGCGTACGACGAAGGTGCGGCGGATGCGCTGCGGGGGCTGCTCGTTGGTCTGGATCTGCTCGAGTACGGCACGTCGCCGCGCGGTGCGTGGCTGTCCGAGCGGGGGGCCGCGGTCCTCGCGGTGCTCGAGGCACTGCCGGACGACTTCGACCTGATGCCGGACAGCCACGAGGACCAGTGGTCGTGGCATCAGCTGGAGGAGTGCGAGAACTGCGTCGCGCTCGAGGCTTTCAACGCCTTCGCGAAGGAACTGTTCCAGATACACGTGAGGAAGAAATGATGCCGACGACAGACACAGAGCTCACCGACGCCATGAAGGAGTCCATCATGGTGTGCGCGCGGTCGAAGAGCTTCATCGAGAGCTGCTACGTCGTCGAGCTCGAGGCATACGCCCCGGGCGAGGGGCAGCGGACCCAGTTCTCGCCCGCGCTGCCGTGCAAGCCCCTCCTGGAGCGGAATGCGCGGCTCAAGTCGGAGCTCTGGCGCTTCACGGTCCAGCGCGGGCTGTTGATGACGTTGGTGTCGTACCTCTCGTCCCACAACGTCACACGGTCGGTCTACCACTTCGACCAGCAGGAGGTGACGCCATGAGCGACGACAAGCACGAGCTGAGAGAGCGACTCGCGGCGCTGGAGCACCAGCAGTGGGCGCACTGGACGAGGCACATGCTGACCAGGCTGGGGCTCTTCACCCACGAGGGCGGGCTGACCATCGCCGCACTCGAGCACCCCGCGGCGGCCGACATCGCCCGTTGGCAGGCCCAGTGCTGCAGCAGCTACGCCCTCCTCTCCGAGACGGAGAAGGAGAGCGACCGCCAGTGGGCGGACAAGGTGCTCGACGCCGTCTCGGTCAGGTCTTGAGGAGCATCTGCAGCGACAGGGTCGTCGTCGGCGCCGCGGTGCCGGCGGTGCCGGCGGTGTTGCTGCCGCAGTAGGCGACCCCGTTGACGAAGGACAGGCCGAGGGGGATCGAGTACATCCGCGCGGTGTTGCCGGGGGCGTAGAAGATGAACTCGGGGGCGGTCGTCCCGTTCGTCACGTTGGAGGTCAAGTCGAAGACGCGCAGGAACGCGTCGCTGGAGCCGCTCGTGTTGTCGAGGTAGACGCCGACGAGCTCCTTGCTTCCGGTGAACGCGTACTGGACGGTCGTACCGACGTCGGTGTCGGAGATCTCGGTGTCCGCCAGGTTGGCGGCGAGGGTCTTGGCGACGTAGGCCATGTCAGCTCCCGACCAGGATGGTTGCCGTCGCCGAGTCGCTGGGCGAGGTCGTGTCCGTGTCCGCCGTCCCGCTCGTGCCGCGGAAGCTGCAGCCGGTCGTGAAGGCCAGACCATCGGAGATGGTGATGTTCCTCTCGGTGCCCTGGAGGATCTTGATCTTCAGCACCGGCAGGTCGGTGGTCGGGTCGACCGACTTCGCGTTGTAGAACTTGAAGAAGATGTTGTCGACGGTCTCGGCCCCGTTGTCCAGCTTCATCCCGTACACCGACTTCGCGCCGTCGAACACATCCGTGGTCGCCGTCGAGCTGGTGTCGGTCTCCTGGATGGTCACATCCGGCAAGTCCGCGCGGTTCTGGGGGGTGGTCGTCAGGGCCATGGAGGTCTCCTCGGGGTCAGTCTACCCGATGGGGGGCTCGAGCGCCGCTCAGGGCGTGGGCTCGGGGCAGGACAGTTTCTGCTGGCGGAGGTACTCGTCGACGACCTTGGAGCACTCAGGGCGCTGCGCGGTCGACTGACCTCCTCGCCAGCAGTGCGAGACCATGCAGTCGAGCGACAGGGGGTCCCCGCCACGCTCCTTGATGCACTGCAGCGACACCTCGGAGAGCTTGTCGCGGATCTCGGCGTCGATGACGACCGGGCGACCTGCGACAGAGGCGACCTCCGCCATCTGGTCGCCGAGGATGTCGATCTGCGTGCTCTGCGCCTCGACGAGCCCGGTGACCTGCTCGACGTCGTCGGGCGCGGTGGCTCGGCCAGCGACGAAGCCCCCGGCGGCGAGCAGCACCCCGGCGACGGCGGTGACGGCGATGGTGGTCCCGACTGGCAAGGTGAGCTCCTTCACGCTTCGGCAGAGTCGGCGACGACGACGGTCCCTGCTTCCGCGGCGTCCGTGGCGGCGGCCTTGGAGGCGAGCTCCTCGGAGAGCTCTCGCAGCACGCCGGCCCACACCGTCAGGTCGTAGCCAGGCCCGGTGGCATCGAGCTTCCGCATCATCCCGTCGGGGGTCGGCGTCAGCGAGATGGACAGGGTGGAGGTGGTCAGAGGCAGCCCGGGGGTCAGCATCGGAAAGTTGGGAAGCTCAGCCATGGTCGTTGCTCCATGCGATGCACCCTGCTGCGAGGGCTCGGCCCATCCGCTCGAGTCCGTCCGGCGTCAGGCAGCTTTGGTGCTTGAGGTTGTCGATGAACGCCGGCTCGAAGCATACACCGCTGAGATTGCTGGGTCCAGCGAAGACGCCCTTGATGGTGTTGAATCCGTTGGTCCACGCCACGGGCGAGGCGGGCTTGGTCAGGTGCCGGCGGATCTGCGGGAAGGCCTTCCCCAGCTCCGTCCGCACGTCGTCCGCGAGCTCGATGCCGTTCTTGCTGCGGTGGTCGTACAGGCAGACCGAGTAGTCGCCGCCCCCGGCGTTGACGTGGCACGCGATGTAGGCGTGCATCCGCTCGGGGTTGTTGCCGGCGAGCGCGATGGCACGCCTGTGTCGGGTGCCGTAGTAGCCGCTCTTCAGCACCACGACCCTGTGCCCTTTGGACTTGAGCTCCGCCTTGGCCGCCTCGATGTACTTCCAGGTGAGGTCGGTCTCATGCTTCCCGTTGGCGAAGGCGCCCTTGTCGTTCTTGCCAGGCTTGCCGAAGTGCTGGTAGTCGAGGATGACGGTCAGAAGGGACATGTTCGCTCGGGGGTACGGGGTATAGGGGCTCCCTCGAAGCGTAGCAGGCAGCGTCGGGCGGCGCAGCGGCGAACGCGCGCCCAGCGACGGCGCAGGCCCCCAGGAAGCAGAGGGGCAGCACGACCACATCCACCAGCCACCAGGGCTGCGCCTCGGTGTCTCTCTTCATGGGGCGGTCGCGACTGCGCTGGTCACGGCGGTGAGGTAGGTGGCGACGGCTCCGACGAGCAGGCCCACGATCGCGGTCACGATGGGCTGCCAGAGCTTCGCGATCCTCGTCTCCTGCAACCGGAGACGGCGCTCCTCAAGGTCGTTCTCGCGGGTCTTCTGCGCCGCGAGCGTTTCCAGTGCCTCAGTCCCGGCCGCGAGCACGGACTGCTGCGCGGCTATGAACACCTGGGAAGCCCCGATGACCTCTCCGACCTCACGCACGAGCGACGCGAACACGTCGTCGGTGCCCACCGCGTCGAGGTGGTTTCGCAAGCGTGTCACGTCGTCGGACGAGTGGTCCTTTACTTCGATGCGCGCGAGGATGACGGCGACTTCGCCGGAACGTAGCCGGTTCGGGTTGCTCACGGCTACGTCCGGGTGCGGAAGGGACACGTCCGGTTGACGGCGCGGCAGTGGCCGGCGGCAGCCAGGATTGCCCCGGTGACTTCCATGGTGGTGACGGTGACGGCGATAGGTCGGCCGCCCCCTGAGTATACCAGCGAGTAGTTGTTGACGTACCGCTCCCCGGCGAACCGCTCGTTGTCCTCTCCAGCGATGACGAACTGCGTCAGGCGGGGCTCTGCGCCCGGCGTCAGCAGCCTCTCGACGGCCGCGAAGAACTCGGGGGTCGCGCCGAAGTCGACACCCAACTTCCTGCCCACGAAGTGCCCTGGCTGCTCTCCGCCTCCCTCGGAGAAAATGACTTCGCCCAGGTGTTCCTTGTCGATGCGGGCGACCCACAGGTACGGCGAAGATCGGCCCGTGAACTCGTCACGCCAGCGGTTGTGCTGGTGCTCCGCGATGACGCCCTCGATCATGGCTTCCGTGACGCCCCCGGGTCCGGGGCTCTGTCCGACGACCTTCGCCACGGCCAAGGTGACCCCGTCGTCGCCCAGGAACGGGGTGGCGTTCCACTCCAACAGCGTGACCTTCCCGGCTGAGGAGCGGTAGCTGTTCCTGAACTTCATGGCGGGGCGGCCGTCTGGTCCGGTCATCGTCTCCACCTGCGCGTCCGTGGCGTCCTTGTCCACGACGTAGTGCCGCCAGCCATGGAGCCGGAGCTCTGCGGGCGTGATGCCCAGCTCGGTCCACGCGGCGGACGCTGCCACGGTGCCGCCGTCTATCCCGGCCAGCAGGGCGAGGCCCGGCCACGCTTCGACCAGCGGCAGCAGGTGGACGACATCGGACTCGCGGGCGAGCTTGGAGAGGCGGTCGAGGCTCATGTTCACCCCTTACGGGAGGGTCGGCTTGGACGCGATGGTACCGGATGCGGTGCTCGTCGGGTCCGCGCGCGTAAGCCCGCGCTGATTTGTGGTTGACGGGTAGTGGTGGGGAAGGCAGAGAAGATGAAGTCCACGAAACCGAAGAAGCCCGCCCCCGCGGCAGTCGCCCACCAGATTCGTGGCGGCTCAGGGGCGGGCCCCCACAAGACGCGCCCTCGAGATGAGCGGCGCGTCCCTCGAAAGCGCAAGCACAAGGGTCAGGATGACGGTTGAGGCTCTTCCGGCGGGGGCTCGTCGGTGTCGTCGAAGTACTCGTACACGAACTCATGACCACGAGTGCATTCGAGACACTCGCAGGCGTCGTCGTGCGACTCCGGGTCGGTGATGATGTCGAGGATCACCACGTCACTACCAAGATCTCGGATCAGAGCGCCCAGCGAGGCCTTGATCAGGTCGTAGTCGCTCATGTCACCACTTACGGCACGACCAGTATCGCGCCTTGTGCTTCGGTCCAGGGTTGTCGCAGTTGTGCCGTGCTCGGAAGTTCTTGCGGCGTTCGGGGTTGTCGCGCTTGATCTCCATGTTCGCATCTCCGAACGTGACCTTGGCGATGTTCCCGTTGGGCTTCTTCACGTACACCATGAACTTCTTGCGCCCGTGACCGCCTTCGCCTTTCTTGATCCTGCGAGGCTTATTGAGCGGTTTCTTGTCAGCCATGCCGACCTCCATCGGTTTGTCGAATCACACGACGTAGTGGGATCGGCTGCCAGAGTTCGCGAGCCGGTCGAGGCTCATGTTCATTCCGTGTCCATGTACGCCGCGAGAGCGTCAAGCAAGGGTCGCGCAAAGGGCTTTGCCTTGAGTCATTTCAGTCCTCCAGCCACGTCAGCGAGGCCGCCACGTCACTCCCTGAGCCGCCCGAGATGCTGGCCGCGATGCACAGCACGTCGCCGCGTTCGAGGTGGACCGGGTTGATGCCCTCTTCAGCGAGGTCCACGAAGTTCAGGCTCTGA
>Ga0307488_10005284_pt1 | contig 10680 bp, 11 predicted proteins | sample SB02metaG_FD_202248 | JGI IMG/M metagenome (GOLD analysis project Ga0307488, IMG submission 202248) | Sea-ice brine microbial communities from Beaufort Sea near Barrow, Alaska, United States - SB 0.2 | ecosystem: Environmental > Aquatic > Marine > Coastal | place: USA: Alaska | collected...
CCGGTTTATTATAATTTTTTGATGTTAATAGTTCTCCTAATATTAACCCAGGAATCCAAATAGGTTTACCCTTTTCATCCTTTTCACTTGGATGCTTTGCAACATCAATACCATTGCCATCATTATAAATTGACCACATTTGTTTTTCTGGATCAAATTCAACTTTAATATTAGTGACTTTGATGATATTTTTATCTTTAGATTCATCTAATCTTACTTTTTGATCTCTTGCATTAACAAGAATTTCATCATATAATTTAATAAGGGCTGGAATATATTGTGTATTTTTGACTACAATATTCCCATCTTTAAAAACTGGCAAAACATCTTCAATCATATCTGTTCCCCCAACATATGTGTCGGGTTCATCTAAGATTTGTTGAGATAATTCTTTCTTTTTATACTCTTCCAAAGACATATTAACGATATATATTATTACTGTTTATTGTTTATATATTAATTTTTTCAAATTTAAATATATATTTTATATTATATGATTATGTATTTATTTTTTATATTAATTGGAATAATATTATATCTATTAAGTAATAATAGGAATGGTTTTAGTATAGGTATTCCTGAATTTCAATTTACATTAGTTAATAGCGTAATTGATGAAAGTAATACAATAGAAAGGGATGGTATATTAGCAGTGAAGGATGATCCAGTATATCAAGATCCAGATAATCCAAATATATATTATGTATATGGAGATGATATTTATGATGCTCGTAGAAAAATAAAAAGACATATTGATTTAAATAAAGATGGTGCTACTCTAGTAGATATTAATCTTACTACCCCAGCAATTAATGTAGATCAAAATGATGATACTAATGTTGTATGTGAGCCAAATTATAGATGTAATTCAGGTAATTTATATAATTATCAAGTAGATGTTACACAAGGTGATTGTTCTTCAGCATTTGATCCAGAACTTGATGTATATAATTGTAGAAAATATCATACTATTACAAATTGTATACAGAATTGTAGTTTTGTAAATGAAAATAATGTAGAAAAAACATTAGATAATGATGGATTTCAAAAAATACCAAGACTTGTTGATGTTAATTTTCGAATCACAGATTCTATGGAAATAGACGAAGATTCAATGGAACTTAATTTTAAAACATTTTATACCACATATCAAAATTTTGTTGATACTAATATATTGGAAGTACATAGTGATAATGGTTTAATATATTCTGAATATGTATTTAAAATGTTTCTTGAAAGAATAAATCCAGATAGTAATTTACATAAAGTAAGTGATGGTATATACTTTATAAATGGTAAAATAATAATATCTCGTTGGGGATCATCCAACTTAAGAATATCAAATATTAGAACTACAAATTGGGAAAACTTAACTCTAGAACAACAAAGTGCTGCAACTACTTTAGGTTGGATTAAATCCTCATGGGATGATCCAGTACATAATGATACTAGTTTATTTGTTCAGACACCCAATTGGGAAAACTTGACTCTAGAACAACAAAGTGCAGCAACTATTTTAGGTTGGACATCAGAAACATGGGGTAAAGATGTTCCTTATTCTAAATTTTATAATGCTCATAGTAGACCATTTCCATTATTACATATGGATTTTCAAAAATATATAACATATGATAGCATAGACAATATATATGGTGATGATGCAATTAATTGGTTGGATCTTTCTATTGATGGAAAAACAAGTAAATATCATTATATTAGTAAATATTTTAAATATGGTATTCCGTTTAATAGTAATGAAAATTCAAAATCAATAAATTTATGGTTATTACTACAAGGTTCTGAGGGTGTAAAAACAATGGGATTTATAGATATTATTGATGATGATGATAGTAATAAATACAATGCAGATACTTTAAGAGATATGCAAGGCAATGATCTAGCAATACAAAAAGATGATAGTGATGAATATTCAATGGTCTCTTTTCCAGGTAGATTAACACCTTATTTTCAAGTAAATAATGTACAATATCCAAATGTATTAGAAATACAAACAAGTGATAATACACTTGATCCAACTAAACCAGATATAAATCCTAATATATTATATACATATGATATGATACCTGGTGATGTGTTTGCATTTCGTTCAGATATACCACATATGGGATTTATAGATACTAGAACTAGTATAGAATTTCGTTATGATTATGTAGAAATAACTATACCTGTATCTGATTATATTACTTTTAATACTCGCAATATGTGTGACGCTGGAAATAGTAAAAAATATAAAAAATTTAATAATGAAATAATGCTACAAGTATTACTCGATCTTAATATAAACCAACCACTTTCTGGAAATATAAAAAATATAATTAATGATTTTTTTTCTATAATATTTGATGAATTAGAAAAAAATATAATAATAATTCAAGAATTACAGTTGAAATACAGAAAGATGGAGTTAGATCTTGAAATATTATTTTTTAGATTTTTTAGATTTTTAGAATTTTTAGATTCTAAATCAACTTTAAACTTAGATACAAATAATAATCCAGATTATCAAGGAAGTTTAGATAGATTAAATGAATATATAGTAGAATTTATAAATTCACTATAAATAATAAATTACATAAATTTTTTTAATCCATTGAATCTTTGAAAGTCTTCTGCCATAATTCCCCGATTACCATTTTCTTCTAGTTTCAGTTCACAATATTCAATTAATTTTGGACACATATTATTTGATTTACAATTGTTTAATATATCTGTTATATAACTCTCAAAAGATGCCTGTGTTTCTAATATTTTAACCCTATTAAATGTTTCAACTAATTGTAAAAATAATAATATTCCATTTAAGCATGTTGTAGATATCATTATATTGTTTTCTAAGCAAAAATTCATTAAGATTTGTATATAACGATATAGTTTTGGAGGTTCGACATTTATATATTCATCTAATACATGATGTATCTTACTCATAATAATTTCTTTGTCTAGACTACTATTGTATGGTTTATCTAAATAATATTTAAAAAATTTAGTATTGATCTCTCTCTTATCATCCTGTGATATTAAAGTATTTATTATATCATATTCAATATAATCCATTTTAAATACATATCCAAAATCATATACAATTAATTTTTTATCTTTAAGATTTACTTTCCAATTACCATTATGTAAATCACCATGACAATTATTATGCAAACAACTATTATTTGTAAATATTATTAAATACATTAAATATTTATATGAATCATAATCACCTAATACTTTGGGATCAAAATTTATTCCTTCTAAATATTCCATTATTATAAAGTGATTACAATTATAGTAGACTTTTGGTATAGAAATATTCGTATCTTTATATAATTCATATATATTTTTACAATTATTACTTTCAATATTTAAATCTATTTGATCTCGAATACTTTTTATAAAATTACTAAAATCATTAATTGGTATATATTTTTTATAATTTATAAAAACCAATAATATATTAACAAATATATCAAATACTTTAAATTCCTGTTTTACATTTGGATGAAGTATTTTAAATGCATATTTTTTATTTGTATGTATATTTTGCACGAGATACACCTGTCCAATACTTCCACTACCTAATATTTTAATTATATCATAGTCTTCATATATATATTTATTAAATTCATCGTAATATATTTTTTCGGTATATTTAATATCATGTACGTTACATTCTTCATAATATGTATTGAAAATATCATATAATTTTGTTCCAGGATATATTAAATTATACGATGGCAATAACCATTGAATACATTTTATCATCATAAATCCACAATTATCAATATTAGATTTAAGTTTATTTAATTTATATTCGTCATTTTTAATATCTATTTTAAATAAATTTATATATCCTAAATCGAATATTAATTTAGAATAATTATATATTATTTTTATAGTATTTGACATATTGTTTAATTATTAATAAGGTTTAAATATTTAAAAAAATATAAACTAATCTTAATATAAATGTCTAATACTAGTTTAAAAATTATAAAAGATCTTATTATCTTTTATGTTAAAGAAAATTATAATGCATATTGTGTAGAACACGGTTTAACATATATTGAAGCATCAGATTTAGACAATGTAATAGATATATTATATACTCAAAAAAAAGATCATTTAAAACAATTTATACAAAATTCAATGAAAGAATTATTAAAAGATGAACACCCTGGAGATTTAATAATTAATAATATAATTATTGATATTTTTAGAGATGATAATTTATGTAAAACAACACTAAAAACTGAAATCGAATTATACCAAAAAAATAATCTATCTAAATAATAAGTATGGTATCGAATAAAAGTTTGTCTAGTAAACTAAAAGTTAAAAAGCGTAAAACTATGAAAAAATCTAATTACAGTAATAGTTATCTAGAGTTTTTAAAAAAAAAGAAAGCAATGTCAAAGGTTAAAAACCCTATAGATAATATAGTTTCACAAAATGTTGAATTAATGGGAAATATATCTCCACAAAATATACCAGATATTGATAAACCATCGAATCAAATTGGTGTTAAATCTATAGAAAATCCAAAAATTGATATTAAAATGCCAAAAAGTATTGAGTCCAAAAGTGATAAAAATATTAAAAAAGTATATGTCGAAGAAAAATTAGATAAACCAAAATTCTCTTTTGATAGAAGTTCAAAAAAAAATATATCTAAAAAGAAAAATAAAAAGAAATCTGAAATGAAAAAATCTAGAAAGAAAAAGACAAAGAGGAAATCAAGAAAGGTATCATTTACAGTCAAGAAACCAAAAAAATCCGAATGCGATCGTTTCAAAAAAGTGAATGATGACATTGATAAAAAAGATGATGCAGAAGTTGATAGTATATTAAAAGGTAAAGGGATCAAAACAACTGGTAAAAATCGTAAATTAAAACGTGATTTATTAAAATGTATGGATGATAAAATAAGTGTTAAAAAAGAATAAATTAATATTTCCAATATAATTCTCTAGTATCACATTCTAATAAATGTCGATAATCGTCTTCAACATATATCTTTAAATTTTGTTCACATATTTTAGGTGAATTACTTGTCCACTTTTCATCTTTTAATAATAAATTTAAGTATCCTATTCTATTATCTGCACTTTTACCCATACCACCTTTAAATTTTCTACTTAATTTACTGCGTTTACTCTTTAATTTCCATTCACATTGCATTGCCTCATTCATAGTTTCGAAACCATCAATGATACATATAGGATACCATTCTGATCCTCGTTTAGTGTATTTCGCTCCGCCACTTAATATTTGATTGTGTTGTTGCCATCTTCTAAAAAAATTGTTTGTCATTCCAACATATGTCAAGTTATCACATTTTAAGATATAAACAAGATACATTAATATTAATATTATACTTTTTAATTTTTAAATCTATAACATGTTGGACATATCAGTTTAAGATTTGTTGGATCATTTGAACCACCTTGTTCTATTGGTAAAATATAACTCATCTTATAACTATTTATATCTTCTAACATAATTGGATTCTTACAATTTGTACATCTCAAACCTTGCCGATTTGCTAATTGATATTTAACATTATGACTATTTATAGTATTTTGGAAATCTGGAACAGACGCGTGTAGTGGTTGACTTTGAATATCTCTTACATTCTTTGCCATTTTATAAACAAATGGTTGTTGATAATTCATAAAATATAAAAATGTTAAAAATACTAGACAACCAATACCAAAATAAACTTTATACTTAGTCGTTTGGGGATATCTGTTATTGTAAAAATACCCAACAAATACAACAATTATTAATAGGGTAATACCATTCATATAATAAGAAATATTTAATTTAAATCGATATTTTCTAATGCTTCAACTATATTTTTGTAAGCATGATCCATATAATATGGTTTATGATTATTATCAGCATCCCTATGTATCCAAACTGTTTCCCAACCTATATTATGTGCAGTATAAATATTATTAGGTAAATCATCAAAAAATATTCTTTTATTATAATCATTGTGTTCATACATGATACTATTATTTACATGATTATATGATTCAAACTCAGGTTTCATAGATGGTATAGTATCTCTACCATATATCTTATCATCATGAAAATCTTTATCATTTCTTAAATTTAATGAATCAAGACCATTTATACCATGACCATATGTTCCATTTGTATATAAATATTTAGGATTTTGTAAATTGTATAGTATATCTGTTAATGTACTATTTGGAACAATATCACTGTATCGTTTATATGTACCACTCATTAATAATGTATCGTCTAAATCAAAAACTAATGATTTCATAATATATTATATTATTATAAATTTATTTAAATAATAAATTTAAGGTTTAATTGCACATGGCTTAGATTTTTCCTCTTCACACAACGCTGTACCAGAACACATGTGAAAATTAGTTTTATTATTACCACTATGTAAATCACCCGCATAATAGTTATCACATGTATTTCCAATAATAGTTACATCTGTACAACTAGTTCCGGCATATCCACTTCTGTCTGTTTCTGAAGGACAGTATTTAACTGCTTTAGTACAATTACCAAATTTATCTATTAAAGTTCCCTTAGGACAACCACATTTTTTATTATTTGTATCGCCAGTTAATACACATTGCCCATTTTTACAATATGATGGTATATCATCTCTATTACATTTCCAAGTGTCATTATCTGGTTTACAATATCCATCTCCTACTGAAGATAGTGCCTCATCTAACCATGCTTCCTCTCCATTTATATTATTATTACCATTGCAGTTTAATGTTACTTCTCCATTACCTTTAATTTCTTTGTATAATTCTTGTATACTACATTTTCCAGAACTATTCATTGTATCTGTTAATATTGTTTGTAAATCACTTGTACATTTACTTTTAGTATCATCACATTCAGTATATGGTTTACCAGTATATTGACCACTTTTAGGACATATTTCACTATATTTGTCTATTAGAGTATTGAGATTACCGTGCGAGTCTGTTTTAGAAAACTCAACTGTATTTTTTGGATCAATACATTTTGTACAAGTATCTAAATCTTTTGTACATTTAGTATAACTACCTGCCTTATCTGAAAGTGTATACTTACTTAAATCTCCACAAGATGGACATTGATCAATACATCTAATACTGCCCACCTTTTTATTAATTGCTTTATTACAAGTTTTATATTGTTCATTATACATGCACTGATAATAATTTGGTTCCCCATTCGAATTTACCATGTTATTTTTGAAAAATCTAGTATTACATTCTTTTAGAGTATCAACATCACAATCTTCAGAATAGACGAATTGTGAACCAACATTAAAACCATCACCACATATACTAGTCATATGATATATCAAAAATAAAGCAATTATTAATAATAACATTTGATTTGCATCCATTTTTATAATATAGCAAATATAAAATAAATATAAAATTTGAAATTTTAAATACATTTAAAAATTATCTAATAAATATAATCAAAGTAAAATGACTGAAATGACTGAAATTCACGAACCCCTCCTCTCAGAAGAACAAAACCGCTATGTCATCTTTCCAATTCAACATGATGATATTTGGAAAGAATACAAGAAAGCAATGGCAAACTTTTGGACCCCTGAAGAATTAGATTTATCTAAAGATTATGATGATTTTATGAAACTCACTGACAATGAACGTTATTTTATTGAAAATGTTTTAGCATTCTTTGCAGCATCAGATGGAATTGTAAATGAAAATTTAGTTGAACGATTTTGTAATGAAGTTAAATTACTTGAGGCAAAATGCTTTTATGGTTTCCAAATTGCCATTGAAAATATTCATAGTGAAACTTATTCCTTACTAATTGATACATTAATTAAGGATAATCTTAAAAAAACAAAACTATTGAATGCTATTGAAACTATTCCATCAGTTAAAAAGAAAGCAGATTGGGCACTAAAATGGATTGGAGATACTAGCTCATTTGGTGAAAGATGTATTGCATTTGCAGCAGTTGAGGGAATCTTCTTTTCAGGATCATTCTGTAGTATCTTTTGGTTAAAGAAACGAGGACTTATGCCCGGATTGTGTCATAGTAATGAATTAATTAGCAGGGATGAAGGTATGCACACAGAATTTGCCATTCTAATGCATAGTTATTTAGTCAATAAACCAAGTGAAGAAAGAATTAAAGAGATTATTATGGATGCAGTATCAATTGAAAAAGAATTTATTACAGAATCATTACCATGTTCATTAATTGGTATGAACGGCGAACTAATGAAACAATATATTGAATTTGTTGCAGACAGATTACTACAAATGTTAAATATTGATAAAGTATATAATTCGAGCAATCCATTTGATTGGATGGAAATGATTTCAGTTCAAGGCAAAACAAATTTCTTTGAAAAACGTGTTGGGGAATATTCGAATGTTGCAAATCCTGAAATGGAATCGAAACATGAATTCAATTTAGATGATGATTTTTAAAATGATTTAGCGCCTTTTCTTACTATTATTTAATAATTTATCTATATTTGTTTTACTACGTGTTTTTGTATTAACTTTGACATTATTATTTTTTGTAACAATTTCATATGTTTTTGTTTCAACATCATATTTTAGTATAGTAATTTCTAAAATAGTATTTTCCACACAATCATATTTAATATCACTTTGTTTATTTAACAAGTTTGAATTTAATGTTTTAGTCAATAATATTCTTAAATTTTTACCCTGCGTTTCATCTAATTCTTTATCTATAATTTCACGTTCAATAAAATTTTCTAATAATGTCAATTTGTTACTGCGATTAATTTTTGACCAAGATTTATTTACAATATCTTTGCTTTCATCATCCATCATTTGCATTAAATTTTTCATGTTTTCTGATGGAACATATTCTTCTTTTTCTACAGTTGTATCTATAACTGTGTCTGTAACATTAACCATATTAATATCTGTTTTTTTTGATAAAATATCTCGTAAATCGTTAGATTGAGCTTGTGACTCCATATATATATATATATTATCGTATATCCTTTAAATTAAAATATCTATAATATTAGATGAGTAAATATTTAATTTGTATTATGATTGGAATTATTTTATTTATACTATGGAATAATTATGATAGTTTTAGTGTTGGTATAGAATGGATTGTAACATGGGATGAAGCTGACGTTCAGGAAGGGCGTGCAGTATTTGATAGTGAAAATGATGCACATGATTTTTATACCTTACATGCTGATTATCCAAATATACAATTGCCTGTAGAAGAAGGTGAACCATCAATAGAAGAAGATGAACCATCATGTTCACCAATTCCAGATAATGTAATTTCTAGAATGTGTGAAGCATTACCACCATCTAGTTGTGCATCACGGGCAAGTTCACTACAAGGACCCATGGGGTGTAATCAACAACCTCAATTAGAGGGGGGTGGAGCAGCAGAACCACCATCCCCTTCTGAATGTGAAAGATTTTTTAATACTAGTGCGATCAAATGTTTACAACCCAATGAAATAATCATGAAACAATTATTTGATTTATATAAACAATTAAGTATTTTATTATCAATGCCAGAGGATACTTTAACTCAAATTCCTGATTTTCAAGCATTAAATAGAGATGTGCAATTTCTGATGGAACGTGATACGCGACTTGGTCCCGCTTTTAGCTTAATATTTAGTTATTTAAGAGAAAATAGTTGTCAATTCTATAGGTTTGTAGATGTTTTAGATATTTTAGATAATATATCTTTTACTGAAAGAGGGATCCCAGGTCCTGTTTTATTAAAAGATAGAGACACGAATGAAATAATAAATAGTGATAAAAATAATAAAATATGCAAAATAATTATATATATATTACTATTTTTATTAAATTCTGGTTTTAATAATAGTACGTTACGATATCAATCTTATTATCTATTTATTCAGGATTGTATTCATTTATATTCTAGACGAGATGTAACTAGATTTACTTGGACTATGCCAACATTTCACAACAATATATATACTATTTTATATTCAATATTAACGACATTAATAAATCCTACATTTAATAATATACATCAAATTATATATAATTGGATGTCAGAACAGGGAGACAGATTTAATGATATAATGAGAGGAAGCCATGATTTACCAGCATTTTATTTAAATGGAATTCCTTTAATATTAAATTATGATGAATATATAAGTTTATTTCAATATTTAGCTGTGAACGATATTTGTCCAAATATAATGGAAGCATTATTAAATCCTATATTTAGAGATTTTTTTGGATTACCATAAATTAAAATATCTATAATATTAGATGAGTAGCAATAAAAATGATAAGGAATTAAATATTGTAAAACTTGTAGCTGAAATGGCCCAAAAAAAATTTACTGAACGACTAACGCCTAAAACATTGGATATTATTAGGACAGTTGAAAAATTTATTCAAGATAATAAATTAATATGTTATGGAGGAATTGCTATAAATAATATATTACCTAAACGGGACCAATTTTATAAACCGAGCGAATTTCCAGATTATGATTTTTTTTCAAATGATGCATTAAATGATGCTAAAAAATTAGCAGACATTTATAGTAAAGCTGGATTTGGTAATGTTGAAGCAAAAAGTGGTATGCATCATGGAACATATAAAGTATATGTAAATTTCTTAAATATTGCAG